>Ga0228674_1000342_pt1 | contig 34126 bp, 36 predicted proteins | sample 1D_rmetaG_FD_189054 | JGI IMG/M metagenome (GOLD analysis project Ga0228674, IMG submission 189054) | Seawater microbial communities from Monterey Bay, California, United States - 1D_r | ecosystem: Environmental > Aquatic > Marine > Coastal | place: USA: California | collected 2016-09-26
ATATCTCTCACCGTCTTTTCTACTTTTTGTTTTGTCATCATCGCTTCCTCTTGGAGTTAACGATGAACTAAAACTGTCTCTTACGCAATTAGCCTATTTGGTCCACATAGTGTTGACGGGGTACAATACGCAAGAAGCTAACAGCCAAATTTCACCCTTCGTCAATGCCGTTGATTTAACATTCACCCAGATAAGAGACAGTGATGGTGTCAATGCATCAACATTGCCCTACACGCTACAATCGTCAGGGGAAAATATTTACTTTGGCCGAGTTGCACTTGATAGTGCTCACGGATCTGAATTGGCCCAACTAACAATCGGCCTCAGAACAGAATATTTTAACGGCGCTGGTTGGTTAGCCAATACACAAGATCAATGTACATCTATCTCACTTACCAACCACATCCGGTTAAAAGTAGATGGTGGCAGTTTCCAAGCCGGTAATAGCACCATGACTATTCAAAGTGGCACAACCTCAGCAACTTTAGCCAACAATATTATCAGTGGTGATGGTTCGCTATCCTTATCTGCACCCGGCGAAGACAATCAAGGTTATGTCGATATCAGAACTAATATGAGTGCAACACACCCATGGCTGGTCGATATCACTAATGGTGAAGCACAAAGCCGCGCCAGCTTTGGTTTATTCCGTGGTGACGATAAGATTATCTTCCGACGGGAACGCTATTAAATCTCCCACCACTCGGCGCAAAGCAGACATTAAATCTGATTTTCCTGTGAAACCTAAAGCACGGGTCACAACAGAAATGGATCTTAATTGCATAATAAACATGATTAATAATCGCTGTGCTGATGTAGGCAACTCTAGAAAATGAGGCTGGCCCAAAGCCATCGAAACAAGTTTTCGTATTGCTAGCTGACATGATTCAAATGTCGCATTACCCTCAACAAAACGAAGAATATCTTGGCGTTCCCAATTAGCTAACGCACTACCTTGCGATCTCAAGTGCATAGAAAGTGCTAAAACAAGATCAACATCAACTTGATTAAACTGCATCATCAACAAATCGGGCCATTGTTGTTCAAATCGTTTTGTTGCATGTACATGGAGTCCATTACCGGCTGCAGAACAAGCACGCAATAATGTCACTGCACGTTGACCACTGATCTCATCTAGCTGAGTGCCCAGTCTAACGACATCAAAGCCGCAGGCTTGCCAAAATGACATCACCTCAAGATCAGCAGAAAAGCTAGTGCCAATAACATCAACCTGCTCTGATTTAGCATCAGCATAAACTTCATCCAGCAAGGCTTTTGCTATCCCTTGCCTTTGCACTATCGGGTGAGTCGCAATCCTCAGTATCCTTCTATAGCACAAACTACCCGCAGACTCGACTCCCACATGCGCCAATAACGATTGAGGTAATAAATGTCCTTTCAAACGACGTTGACCGAGATAAACTGCATTAGCTAATTCAGGCGACAACAACCCTTCATCTACCACCCAGGCACAAGCCACAACATACCCTTGGTATCGCGTGACATAGCAACCAATATCATCATTATCCAATAATAATTGTAAATCCGAAGGCTTCGTTCGATAATGCGCTAATACCATCAGACCAAACAATTGCCGCAATAACAATTCATCTTTGGCAAGTACATCTTTATCTATTCGTTCAATCGTACATTGTCCAACATCGGCATTTAAGATTAAGTTATCTTCGACAGGCTCAGCATTTAATGACAAAGCCTCAAAACTAAATGCTTCAAGCACATCATCCTGTCGCCAACGAACAGGCTCAGACAATTCGTAATGACGCCAGCCTGGCGCTTGCTGCTCTAGCAATGCTTGAAAACGAACTGCAAACCCTCTACCTGTTCCTTCATAACCATGTAACGTCGTTGCAAATACAATACGGCTGAAACGTCCTAATAAACTCGCCAACATAACGCTCGGAATCGCCGCTGCTTCATCGACTAATAATAAATCGGCAGTGTCATCACCCGCTAATAAAGCATCGGGAGCAATAAACCTTAATCTTGCTCCTTCATAATCAATTGAGCCCTTAGCTAGCTTGTCACAACCTAAGACAGACGCAGCATGATCAAAGACGGAATCGACAGCCACCCTATTAGGTGCTGTCACAATAATTTCTTCTCGTCCAGCTAGCAACAGTTCCGCTGCTGCCATACCTAAAGCGGCTGATTTACCCCGACCACGATCTGCTGACAATACCAAAGGTCGGCGTCGATGCCCCGTGACAACTTTAACGATCAACTTAATCGCTTCAGTCTGTTCTGCAGTAGGGGAAATGGGCCCTTCAGGTGGTTTATTCAACAAGTTCAATCGAGGTAGTGCATCGCCTTGTCTAACAAAATGAAATTGTGACTCAAAATGCCTAATGACTCGCTCAAAACGTTGTGAATAGTGACTGTCATTATCAGCAACAAACCACAGGACGAAGACGCCGCCCGCACGTAATGTACCGACACTCTGCCCTATATTATCGGGCAGTAAAGCCTCTAGACCATCAAAAACAACCACGTCATAATCTTGGCCTAACTGATGCTTAGCTTGCTTTATTTTTAACGTCGGGAAATGAGCAATAGAGTGATCTGATAAGCACAATAGTCGCTCAGAATTAAAAGCAGACAATAGCGTCTCTGTCGCCTGTTCACACCAGGCACGATCGCCTGATAAAACAACACACTGCCGTTGTTGCATCGATAATACTGTTAATAATGAGGCGGAGGAGGTTCTTTAACCTCACCCGACCGGTTATCAGTTTGTAACGTTTTAACTTGTACGCGTAATGCCTCCAATGCCGACTCCATTCGCATTATTTGATGTTGCTGATCTGTCACGACCAGATTTAGTTCTTCTAACAAGCCATCTTGAAAAGACAACTTCGTCTGCAAATCAATAATCGCATTTTCGACATTATTCATTCACTACCCTCATATCACAACACAGACACCCAACGATCAATTGACGACAAATCTAAGGCCGCTTTTTCAGCTTATTAAACAAATTATCGGCTATAAAAATCACACCACCCCAACAAAAATACGTCGTTGTAATAATAACTTAACGAATTCAATAAGTAATCTCACAAAATAGGAATCTGAGATAGGAAAGATACAATCATTTTAGACAAGCTGACCATACATTATAACAAACTCAATAGGTCACTCTAATGACAATAATAAAAGCAGCACTTCCCTCTTCCATCCCTACAAAATAGAGACCATAATCAAGTCATCATCTTCAAAAACAGAGATAGAAGGACAGAGCGCTTATGATCAAAAAAACCATCTCAGGAAAAAGACTTTTTGTTCTCGATACCAATGTACTAATGCATGATCCAACCGCCCTTTTCCGCTTCGATGAACATGATATTTTCCTACCGATGGTTGTTTTAGAAGAACTCGACCGCGGCAAAAAAGGACTATCTGAAGTATCTCGTAATGTTAGACAAGTCAGTCGTTTTTTAGATGACCTCATGCTACAAGCTACTCATGAAGAAATGATGTCATCCGGGCTGGCACTGCCCAATATTGAAAACCAAGATGAACAACATAAAGCAACAGGAAAGCTCTTTTTTCAGACCACCGAAGTAGAGCATGTCCTACCTAAAGACTTACCGGGGTTACAAGCTGATAACGCTATCCTAGCCATTGCAATTGGCCTACAGGAGACACAACCTGACACGACCGTCACTCTTGTATCCAAAGATATTAACCTACGAATCAAAGCCTCTATTCTTGGCATTCATGCTGAAGATTATTACAACGACAAAGTACTCGATGATGTCGATCTACTCTATTTAGGCTCCGGTGAATTACCTACGGACTTCTGGGAAAACCTCAAGCATCTCGAATCATGGACTCATGAAGGCAAAACTTTTTATAAAGTCACTGGTGACATTGTCAAAAACTGGCATCCAAACCAGCTCATCTACTCACCTGGCGAAGAAAGCACCATCGAAGCCGTCGTTCGTAATCATAATGAGTCAACAGCCGATATCGAGATACTGGCCGATTACCGCAAAGATAATCAGGCCGTGTGGGGTATCAATGCCAGAAACCGTGAACAAAACTTCGCACTTAATCTACTGATGGACCCAGAGGTTGATTTTGTCACCTTGCTCGGTCAGGCAGGCACAGGGAAAACACTACTGACTCTTGCTGCCGCACTGGCTCAAACAACGGAACAAAAGCAATACTCTGAAATTATCATGACCCGCGTCACCGTCCCTGTTGGCGAAGATATTGGTTTCCTACCGGGTACAGAAGAAGAAAAAATGACACCATGGATGGGGGCATTAATGGATAATCTAGAAGTGCTCAATCAAACCGATAGTGACGACTGGGGACGCCAAGCAACTAATGATCTTCTCAATCGCTGGATAAAAATCAGATCCCTTAATTTCATGCGGGGTCGCACATTCCTTAATCGCTTTATCATCATAGATGAGGCGCAAAACCTGACATCCAAACAAATGAAAACGCTCATCACCCGAGCGGGGCCTGGCACCAAAATTGTCTGTTTAGGTAATATTGCTCAAATAGATACACCATACCTCAGTGAGACCACATCAGGCTTAACCTATGTTGTTGATCGTTTCAAAAAATGGCCACATAGTGGGCATATCACTCTCTTAAGAGGAGAACGCTCTCGTCTCGCTGACTACGCCTCCGAAACACTTTAAATCTGACATAATAGTGCAATAACATCCGTTTTAGCGGTATGATAATGACCGAAAAAGCTAGGAGAAATAATCATGGTGTTAGGACGAGAACAATCCAATGAAAGACGCGAACATTTTCGCATAAATGACACCTTATATATCCAGTACAATGCTATCGACCAAACGACAGCAGAACAACTAGGCCAGCAACTGACTAATGTAGAACATGGTGATGCGAATCAGCATCAAGTACAACTGCGTTCGCTCCAAACGGCCTTTACCCTCGTCACCGATCAAATTAATCATTATGACCGTGAAGTGGCTAGAGCCCTACGAATTCTGAATGAAAAAATAAATCTTCTTGACCAAATTATTAATCAACCCGATCCAGAACTACCTACAGCAAATCAGAAAAAAGAAGTTAATCTGAGTGGCGGCGGCTTAGGATTACTCTGTGAACAACAATACCAAGAAAGAAGTCCCTTAAGTGTACAAATCGAATTACGTTCTTCAGGTGTCACAATACAAGCCGTTGCACGTGTTATCTCTTGTACCAGAGTCGAACCAGAAAACAGCCAAACACCCTACTATTTACGCTTGGCATTCACCCAAATGAATGAACAAGACAGAGATTTGCTCATCAAACATATCTTGTTCAGACAAGCTGAAGAGCTTCGCGCTGATAATAAACATAATCAAGCTTAATAAACCACATGCAACATCCCATTTTATACAGCTTTAGACGCTGCCCTTATGCCATGCGTGCACGCTTGGCTATTGCAGCCAGCGGCATCCAAGTCGAAATTCGAGAAATCGTGCTGAAACACAAACCAGCACATATGCTCTCCGCCTCTCCCAAAGGCACGGTACCCGTTTTAATCACGACTGACGATCACATCATTGATGAGAGTTTAGACATCATGTCTTGGGCTCTACAACAAAACGATCCGAATAACTGGTCTGGATTAACAGCACAACAGCAACAAAGCACAACACAGCTTATCGAAGAAAATGACGGCCCATTCAAGCATTGGCTAGATAAATATAAATATGCCGATCGACATCCAGAACAAACAGAAACATTTTACCGCCAGCAAGGCGAACTCACGTTAAAAACACTCGAGCAAAAACTCACCGAAAACGACTATCTTGTTAGCAACAGGCTAAGTTTAGCCGATATCGCTTTATTGCCGTTCATCAGACAATTCGCCTCAGTCGATAAAACATGGTTTGATACCGCCCCCTACCCCAATGTGCAAACTTGGCTTGAGCATTTCCTAGATTCTGATGCGTTTAACAACATCATGGCCAAACTTCCACCCTGGCAAGAAAATGATCCACCACGCTATTTCCCAGACCTAAGTACCTAATTCAATAAACTTAAGCTAGTCACGGCCTCTGTCTTCGCTAAGACAGGAACAATACCCAGACATGGACGACTGATCATCGTTTTCAATGTATCGATTATGGCATCAGATTCAGTACATTCCGCAACATGGTTAGCAACCCAACCATATAAAGGTAAACCGCTTCGTTTAATAGCCTCAACGGTTAATAAAGCATGATTAATACAGCCTAAACGAATACCAACAACCAACACTACCGGCAGGTCTAGTGACACAGCCACATCAGCCAATGTCTGACCTCCTCCAATAGGCACTAACCACCCGCCAGCACCTTCAACAATAATTCCGTCTGCTTGCTGCTTAATAGCATCAAACTGTTGCTGAATAACGGCCATCTCGATCTGAGTATCAACTTGCTCCGCCGCGATATGAGGGGCAATCGCAGGTTCAAATGCATAAGGATTAACCACCTCATATGGCAATGCTACTGTCGCTTGCTCGATCAATTGAAGCGCATCATCATTACGTAAACCTTGTGTTGTCAATTCACAACCACTGGCAACTGGCTTCATTGCAGCAACTCGCATACCTGAAGCCGCTAACAATTGCATTAATGCCACGCTAATACGCGTTTTACCCACATCGGTATCAGTACCTGCAACAAATAAACGGGTCATCGCTTTAAACCCGTTAATTCCGTTAATGGCACATGAATACTGCCATCATTTTGCTTCATCTGAGCAGCAGGCACACCCGCCCAAGCATGGCCAAAAATAACCTCATAACTGGCTGGCAAAACACCCTCTTCTCTGAAAGGCTCATATCCTGCAATGACTTGCTGCAAGGCCTTTTTACCAGTCATCCCCCGGCGGCGACCTTGTGCGACATTACGGGCACCTAATATTTTGAGGTCGTGCATCATTGCCATCGCATCTTGGTACGTCAATACATAACGATCCATATCTAAAACAGGTTCTGCCAACCGAGCCTGCATCATCGCTTCAGCCACATCATGCATATCGTAAAACACATTCACATGAGGATAATCATCGACACTGGCCCACGCTTCACGTAATTCACATAATGTATCGGGCCCCAATGTAGTGAACATCAATAAGCCATCAGGCCGAAGTACACGTTCAATTTCGGCAAAACTCGACGCTAATTCACACCACTGCAAAGCCAAATTAGCAAATACCAAATCAACACTGTTATCAGCCAAAGGTAACTGCTCGGCATCACCCGCTATTAAACGCGGTTTTTTCTGTCGTGGTAACCAGCGCTTTAAACCTTGAGAGTCACGATATGCTGCTTCCGCCTGCTGTAACATCGTCGGCGCAATATCAAGTCCAATAACCTCAGCATCCGGGTATCGTTTTGCCAACTGCACCAAATTGCGCCCCGTTCCTGTCCCTAAATCCAAAATACGCTTTGGCGAAAGCTTTACCAGTGACAATCTATCGAGCAACTCATCACCCGTTTCACGTTGTAACACGGCGACATCATCATAATGTAACGCTGATTGACCAAAAGAGCGGGCTACTGACAGCTTTTCAGGCTTAAAGGCATCAGACATGTTGCTGTCCCTGCAAGATAAACTCACTAATAGCCTGTTCACATTCATCAGCATGTGAAATAAAAGGTGCATGACCTGCACCCGTAATAACCTCTGTTACCAACTTCACATTTAAAACCCGTGCGTCATCAGCCATTGCAGCAGGTATCAAAGTATCACGCTCACCTAGTAGCAATAAACAAGGGCATGACAGCGCTGATAAAGCAGGTCGCATATCCAAATTCATTAATAACGACAAACCCGCCACCAATGCCTCAGAATTCGCTTCGCCTACCTCGGCCATTTTAGCCGCCAACGCTTTCATTGTTTGCTTACTCTGAGATGAGCCTCGTGCTTGTAATAATAAAAACTGTTGTAGCGTCTCAGCCTGATCTTGTTTTAATTGCTTTTCAAAATGCTGGAAAACCGTCGATAACATCGCATTTGGCCAATTATCTCGCTGGGTAAAACAAGGCGTCGCTGCCAATAAGACTAATTTTTCAACACGTTCTGGATAACGTTCTGCCAAGGCTAAGCTGATTAAGCCTCCCAATGACCAACCCAAAAAATAAGCGTGTTCTGGTAATTCAGCAGCCATCCAATCCAGTATGGTTTCTAACTCGAAATCGCCCTGTTGCCAATCACTTAAACCATGTCCCGGTAAATCAACCAAATGCAGTGTAAAGTGAGCTGAAAGTCTATCTGCTAAAGCATGCCACACACCACTATGCATACTCCAGCCATGCAACATCACTAAATTAGGACCTTGGCCTCTTACACTGCAGTACATATAACTGCCTCCAGTGCATCTAATAAGTGACGCACATCCTGTTCCGTATGTGCCGCTGACAACGTGATCCTCAATCTAGCCAATCCCTCTGGTACTGTAGGTGGACGAATGACACCGACCAGAAATCCTTTTTCTTCCAAAGCTTGGCCGACTCTTACAGCCTCTTCAACATCACCCAACACAATCGGTTGTATCGCCGTCATCGATGACATTAAGGTTAACCCTAACGTTTCTGCACCATGACGGAACTGTTGAATTAACGCTTGTAAGTGTTCACGCCGCCAAGATTCTGTTTCCATTAACTTTAAACTAGCCAAGGTAGCTGCTGCGATAGCTGCTGGTTGTGCCGTGGTATAAACAAAGGTACGAGATTGTTGAATCAATGTTTCTATGACCACTTCATCAGCAGCGACAAAAGCACCCGCTGTGCCAAAGGCTTTACCAAACGTACCCATGACCATCGGAGCATCTTCTGAGGGAATAGCCCAATGCTCAAGAGATCCTTTACCCTTCTCCCCTAAGACGCCAAAACCATGTGCATCATCAATCAACACGCCTGCCTGATGAGTTTTCGCTAATGCTAATAAATCAGGTAATGGTGCCAAATCACCGTCCATGCTAAAAACGCCATCAGAAACAACTAAGCGATGCCCATCTCCCTCTGCCTGTTGCAGCCGGTGAGCTAGAGCTGACATATCAGCATGTCTATACCGTGTTTGTGTCGCTGCAGATAACCGACCACCATCAAGCAATGAAGCATGATTCAACTTGTCCTGAATCACTTTATCACCACGTGATAACAGACCATCAATCACGCCTAAATTTGCCTGATAGCCAGATGAAAACAATAAAACACGCTGTTGCCCAGTAAACGCGGCTAACGCTTCTTCTAATTGTTGGTGATATTGGCTATGACCACTTAATAAATGTGCCGCGCCGCTCCCAACACCTTCTGCATTAGCCACCTCAATAAAGGCGTTTTTGAGCTCAGAATGCGCCGCTAAGCCAAGATAATCATTACTACAAAATGAACGCATGGCCTTACCGTCAATGACGACATTGACCCCTTGTTCACCAAGGCGAGTGCGGACACGGCGATATCGCCCAGCGGCCTGTTTATCCGCTAATGCATTGGCTAATAAATCTGACCAAGGTAGCTGGGACACTTAAGCCGCTGAAGCGCGTTCACCCGCATCAGCCTCTGACAGCGTATTAATACCTAAACGATCAAATAATTGCTGATCATGGGCCGTATCCGGGTTATCTGTCGTTAACAATTTTTCACCATAGAAAATTGAATTCGCACCCGCCAAGAAACACATGGCTTGTAATTCATCACTCATATGTTCACGACCCGCAGATAACCGTACGAATGATTTAGGCATCATCAAGCGTGCCACTGCAATCGTTCTTACAAACATCAAAGGATCAAGGTTTTCGGTTTCTTCCATAGGCGTACCTTCGACTTGCACGAGCAAATTAACCGGCACACTCTGAGGGTGGTCAGGTAGATTTGCCAAAGCAACCAGTAAGCCCGCACGATCAGTTAAACTCTCACCCATCCCGACAATACCACCACTACAGACATTGATATCAGCATCGCGGACATGTTCTAACGTATCCAAACGATCTTGATAAGTCCGCGTACTGATAATGTCACCATAAAATTCTGGTGATGTATCTAAATTATGATTGTAATAATCCAGGCCCGCTTCTTTTAAACGTTTAGCCTGATGTCCTTCTAACATACCTAACGTAACACACGTTTCTAAGCCTAAATCTTTTACGCCAGAGACCATCGCCGCCACACGTTCAAGATCACGATCTTTCAGGTTACGCCACGCTGCACCCATACAAAAACGACTCGCGCCTGACTCTTTTGCTTTAGTCGCATTATCCAATACACGATCCAGTGGCATTAAAGGTTCCGCCTTAACCGCTGATTCATGATGCGCACTTTGTGGGCAGTAACCACAATCCTCAGCACACCCCCCAGTTTTAATACTCAGTAAGGTACTAACCTGTACCGCATTAGGATCAAAGTGTTGACGGTGAACGGTTTGAGCCTGAAACATCAAGTCAGAAAAAGGATGCTGATATAGCTTTTCTACTTCTGCTACAGTCCAGTCATGACGTAATGTTGTTTCGGCTTTTGCTGTATTTTCAGGCATGATAAGTCTTCATTCAGATAAATGGATTAATCTTGATGATCATGAATTCGCTAACCGCAGTCAGACACCTCATAACGCATCGAATCCAACAATTATACAGCAATCACATCCTGACGCCTTGCCTACTCTGCGGCACCGATACCGAACAAGCTTGTTTATGTACCAAGTGTTTTAATGATTTACCCATATTAGGGCACCACTGCCAACGCTGTGCCATGCCGATTGCACACGGCCAATATTGCGGGCAATGTCTAATAAAACCACCTATACGGCATCACACAAAAAGCTTATTTCGTTACACCTCTCCCCTCGATGAACTGATTGGCGACATGAAATATCATGACCAATTACACCTCATTAATTATTTCGGTATCCAATTAAGCGCCTATTTACAACAACAAAATACACCTAAGCCCACTTTACTTATTCCTATTCCACTTCATCCAAAAAAATTACGACTTCGTGGTTACAATCAATCTACTGAACTCGCCAAGACCTTATCAAAACAATTAAATATTCCTTTAGACAGCAACAACCTTATCCGCACTAAGAACACCTTACCCCAAACTCAATTGCCCTATAACAAGCGCAAACAAAACATGAATAGCGCATTTCAATATCGACACAAAGGTTTGCCAAAACATATTGCCTTAATCGACGATGTCCTTACCACAGGCCATACCGCTGATATGGCAGCAAAGGTTTGTCTAAAGCATGGCGCTAAAACAGTTGAAGTCTGGACAATTGCACGAACAATAAGAGAATATGCGTAATTATGGATAGAATCTCAACTTCAAAAAGCACACCCATGCCAAGAGATGTTGACAATTTACAATCAAAGCTAGACGCCCTTATTCGTATTGCCAAGCATAACGAACAAAAGCAGCGCAATTTCCAAGAGTACGAACTGAGCTTATTCAATAGTAGCGGTTTGCACCAACTCCTAGCCATTATCTTAGAACAACACCGTGTTCGTTTTAAACTCTCCGATGTCACCCTCTTGCTGCTCGATCCTGAATATGAATTCAGAAGACTCTTAGATAACAGTGCCACTCCGCCAGCATGGCGAAAGCACCTACTCTTTACCGAAGACAAGAATATGATAAGTCAATACTTTTCAGTACTCCGGAAACCCCGTTTATCAAGCTATTCTGAACATATTCACCAAAGCCTTTTTCCGAGCACTCAATCACTACAATCAGTCGCTATTTTGCCCTTAATCAGACAAGACAAATTCATCGGGACATTAAACCTTGGTAGTCGAAGCCCTAAGCGATTTCAAGCCGATATGGGCACACAATTTCTACAACATTTATCCGCCGTTATCTCAACCTGCATCGAAAATGGTCGCTTACAGGAAAATATCAAACAAGTCGGTCTCCTCGATCCTTTAACAGGCATCAATAATCGTCGATTCTTTGACCAACGGATTGAAGAAGAAGTCACTCTATCTCACCGAAATAAAACACCGCTTTCATGTTTGTTTATTGATCTCGACCACTTCAAAAGTATCAACGATACCCATGGCCATCAAGCAGGAGATATCGTGCTTAAAGAAGTGGCTAAAGTCTTGGCCGATATTATGCGTACCAGTGATGTCTTAGCCCGCTACGGCGGTGAAGAATTCGTTATTTTATTAGCCAACACAGATCAAACCGCTTCATATGAAACTGCTGAACGGATCAGAAAACGAATCGAAGAAACCCCATTTAAAATCAGCGCTAAAAAAACGATCTCTGTCACCATGTCGATCGGCTTGGCATTGATTGCACAACAATCAGATATCAAAACCACACAACAACTAGTCAGCGTAGCAGATCAAGCGGTCTATGCTGCCAAAGTCGCAGGTCGAAACCGCGTTCATATTGCAAGCTAGGCCGCTTTTACAGCAGTCCTTAAATCAAGGTGTTGTTGCTCTACAGACAATAACAATCCATTCAATAAGCTACCTTGCTGCTTTTGATATTTAGTCAATGATGAAACCACTGTCTTCATTCGAGAGCCAATCGCGTCGAAACGTGCCTTATCTTTAATCGCATTGCCCGCCTCAACAGATGCAAATAAAGCCAAATACTCACCTTTTTTCACTAACATCTCCATCGGTGACAAGGCTATATCCAACTGACGTAATGAATCTGATAATTGCCTATTCTGCTCATAAACTAAATGAATGAGTGCCACTTGCTCCTCAGCTTGTGCATGCTCATCGATACAACCTAAACGCGGTAATACAGCAACTAAATTTGACGCTAACTCAACGCTATTATCTGCAATAACTTTCGCCTCACTGATACACATTGCTATCTCCTCACCCAAATGATCAATGGCTTGTGCCAAAACAGCAAAAGAGGCACTTTCATAGCCTGTGCGAGCGACAGCACATCGACCATTCGAAGACAATAAGTGCATTTTCCTGCCTATCGGCAGCTGTTCAAACAACTCAAAAGTCAAGCGCTTACAGCCTTCTAAAACCGCGCCATAGCCGGCCATTTCAGCCGCTAAACTAGCTTCACCGTTAGATAAAGGCATAATGCATCACGATACTTGCAAACAAAGCCGCTCCGACCCAATTATTATTTAGAAATGCTTGCAAACAAGCTGCTGCTTGTCTGTCCCTTGCTAAATGTTGCTGATAGAGAAATAGTCCAAATGTCACTAATACCCCAAGATAATAAACAAAGCTAAGTTCAAGTTGACTACCCACCATCAGCATCGCAATTAAAAAAGTCACCTGTAAAATAGCAATAATGACTTTATCATCATCACCAAACAAAATCGCTGTTGATTTAACACCCGCTAGCAAATCATCTTCTCTATCAGCCATGGCATAAAACGTATCATAAATCGTAGACCAAATAACATTCGCCACAAATAATAGCCAAGCAATCATTGGAACGGTCCCTGTCTGTGCAGCAAAAGCCATTGGAATTGCCCAGCCAAAGGCCGCACCTAAATAGATTTGAGGCAAATGCGTGTAGCGCTTCATAAAAGGATAAGTTGCTGCCAAAAATAGGCCCACTATCGACATTAAAATTGTCAAATCATTCAGAAAGATAACAAGGATAAAAGCCAGTACACCCAAACCAGCAAACAACTTTAATGCATCGTTCTCACTCAATGCACCTGTAGCCAAAGGTCGATTCATTGTTCGAACGACTTTGCCATCAATATGGCGGTCGGCATAATCATTAATCACACAACCTGCACTACGCATGACAATCACACCCAGGATAAAAATAACCAACACTAAGGGATCAGGCCAACCTTCTGCAGCAATCCATAATGCGGACAATGTCGGCCACAGCAATAATAATATCCCTATCGGCCGATCCAATCGCATTAACTGAATATACGCCTGCCATTTATCGCCCATTGCTTACGTCCTATCCAAAGCAGGTAAAAAGATTTCATTAACCAGTAAAGGCTGACCACTCAAATAAAACTGTGAACGTCGGCCCCATAATTGTTCAGGTCGTTCATCCGCTTCCAATAATGCCATTTCATATAGCCATTGACCCGGCTTTAAGCAGGCAATTTCAATCGGTCCACGGCGGACAGTCGGATCAGTAAACAACAATTCTCCTAATGGTTTGTTGCCTAACTGATTAAAACGATGCTGCATCGCCATGTAAGTTTTCCGAGGTACAACCGTACGTGCATACACATTCGCCTCACTCCCATTCATTAACAAGACTTCACGCTGGAAACTCAGTTCTGAAAAAGATAAGCCTAAAGCCAAGCTTTCATCTGTCAGCGGTTTAATCCAACTATTACCCAATAACTGTACTGAAAAATCGATTTGATTATAACGCTTCAAACGACGCGTCAAAGACCCCTTATCCGATAGCCAGGGAGCCAATTTTCGTGGCATCAATCGACGCTGCACAGCATGCCAACGGGTTAACTCAAGCATTCACAATACCTTCTTATTTTATACATGGCCAAAATCAACTTTATGACCAAACCACCTTGCCACTAAAGCATCACTATTCTCTGGTGCAACAGCTAATAACTGATCAGCGGCTTGTGCCATCACATCAATCAAATCTTGATCATCCATTAAGTTGGCCACACGGAACTGTGGTAATCCAGTCTGCCTAGTTCCTAATAATTCACCAGGTCCCCGTAATTCTAAATCACGTTGTGCAATCACAAAACCGTCATTCGTCTCACGTAAACACGTTAAACGAGATTGACCGTTCTCTGACAACGGCGGGTGATACATCAAGACACAATGACTTTCTATCTCACCACGTCCTACACGTCCTCGTAACTGATGTAATTGCGCCAAACCTAAACGCTCTGCATTTTCTATCACCATCAAACTGGCATTAGGAACATCAACACCCACTTCAATGACCGTTGTCGCCACCAAAAGATCAGCATTACCCGCCTTAAACTGATTCATCACCTGCTCTTTTTCAGCCGACTTCATTCGGCCATGGACCAAAGCAATACGCAAATCAGGTAACGCAGCTTGTAACTCATTCGCGGCATCTTCCGCTGCTTGACATTGCAAATGCTCAGATTCTTCAACCAAAGTACATACCCAATAAACCTGCCGCTTTTCCTGACACGCTAAATGAACACGTTCAATAATGTCATTACGGCGACTATCCGGTATCACAACCGTCGTGACCGGCGTTCTACCCGGTGGAAGTTCGTCAATGACCGATACATTTAAATCGGCATAGGCTGTCATGGCCAATGTTCTAGGAATAGGTGTAGCCGTCATCACCAACTGATGTGGAAACACATTGGCCTTTTTACCTTTATCTCGTAGTGCCAAACGCTGATGAACACCAAAGCGGTGCTGTTCATCAATCACAACCAAGCCTAAATGATCAAATACAACTTCATCTTGAAACAAGGCATGCGTGCCAACAGCGACCTGAATTTTGCCTTCAACCAAATCAGCGAGCATCATTTTTCTTTCAGCCGCTTTTTGCTTACCGACACACCAGCCCACATTAATACCTAACGGTGATAGCCAAGCTTTAAATGTCTTAAAATGTTGTTCTGCCAACAATTCAGTCGGCGCCATCATCACTGCCTGATAACCCGAAGAAACGGCTTCCAAAATGGCTAAGGCAGCTACGATCGTTTTACCCGATCCCACATCACCTTGTACCAAACGCTGCATAGGTATTTTTGAACCAATATCACTCAAAACGGCTTTCAAAACGCGTTCTTGGGCATCGGTCAATGAAAAAGGTAAGGAAGACAATAATGCCTGGCGTTGCCTTCCATCCGATACTAATTTAGGCGCTTTATGCTGCTGCGTTTGCAACCGTACTTTACGTAAACTTAGTTGCTGTGCCAATAACTCTTCATAAGCTAAACGTCGCTGTGCCGGATGACGACGATCCAACAGTTGTTGTACATCAACATCGGGTGAAGGTTGATGTACAAACCGTAATGCTTCAACCAATGAAATATCAGCCACAGTATGACAGCGCGCTACTTGAGGCAATAACTCCGGTAATGAAGTTTCATCATTTAAACGCGCTAAAGCCTGTTCTATCAGCTTTCGGAAACTGAGCTGATGTAAACCTTCTGTCGTCGGATAAATGGGCGTCAAATCAGCATCAACAGGAATAATGCCATCGGCTGGAATCACTTTGTATTCTGGATGAACCATCTCAAGTGAAGATGAGCCATGTCGAATTTCACCAAAACATCGAGCACGAACGCCTTGTGCCAATTGCTGCTGTTGTGTCTTCGAGAAGTGAAAGAAGCGTAAAACCAGAGAACCTGTGCCGTCATCGATATAACACAATAATGAACGGCGACGGCCGAACTTAACTTGGCTCAATCTGACCGTGCCTTCTACTAAGCCTTCTTGTTGGGGCTTTAAACTACCTAATGGTAATAGCCGAGTACGATCTTGATAACGTAGAGGTAAATGGAATAACAGATCTTGTATCTGAGTAATGCCCAACTTTTCTAAGCGTTCGGCAACCTTGGCCCCAACACCTTTTAAATCGGTAACCGGACCTGATAACCCCTTCCCTTCACTGTCAGCCAATGTTATCTACACGTATTAAGCGTCTATGTGCATCACACCATCCATTTCTACTGGCACGCCTTTAGGCAAAGACGCCACACCAATAGCAGCTCTAGCGGGATAAGGCTGCGTGAAATATTCGGCCATAATTTCATTAACTGTCGCGAAATGGCTTAAATCCGTTAAGAAAATATTCAATTTTGCTACATCTTGTAATTGACCGCCCGCAGCTTCAGCGACCGCGGTTAAGTTATCAAAGACACGACGAACTTGCACAGAGAAATCACCTTCAACGACTTCCATTGTTTGAGGTACAAGCGGAATCTGGCCAGATAAATACACAACATCTCCCACTTTAACGGCCTGTGAATAAGTGCCTATTGCTTGTGGTGCCTTGTCAGTGTGAATAATTTCACGTGCCATCTTCTGTACTCTCCTAAAAATAAATTACTGTTTCAATCGCGTAATACGCTCAACCATTTCAATCCGTCTCAGACGGCGAATGACATTGGCCAAATGCTTTCTATCCAACACACCAATCGTCAACCGTAAGTCGGTATATTCACTGTCACGTTCATCGACGATAACATTCTCAATATTAGAATTATTCTCAGAGACCGCAGATGCGATAGTCGCTAAAACCCCACGTTGATTTTTCACATGCACCAATATTTCCACTGAGAACTCGCGATGTGTGTCGGGTGCCCAAGCCACGTCCAACCATTTCTCGCTCTGGCCACGAAGGTTAAGCACTGTTTTACAATTATCTTGGTGCACAACAATACCCCGACCCGCACTAATAAAGCCATGAATATTATCACCCGGTATAGGACGACAACAGCGACCAAAACTCACCACCATGCCTTCTGTACCGGCAATCATCAGTGGCGGCTGTGACACGTCATCCACAACATCGTCAGCACGAATCAACTTCTGAGCTACCAATAATGCAGAGCAATCACCCAAACCAATTTTCTCAAGTAATTGATCTAAAGACTCGACTTCAAACTCAGCGATAATTTCTTCAATACGCTGTTCTGGCAATGCATCAATATTGCTTGAAAAGGCCTGTAAGTTCTTGGTCAACATATGACGACCCAATAACGCCGCTTCATCATTGCGTAATTGTTTTAAATAATGACGAATATTGGTGCGTGCTTTTGCTGTCGAGACAAAGTTGAGCCATGCCGCATTAGGGTGAGAAGAACTAGTCGTAATAATTTCAACGGACTGACCCGTTTCTAATTGCGTACTCAACGGTACCAAGTGGCGGCCTACTTTAGCAGCAACACAATGGTTACCGACATCAGTATGGACAGCATAAGCAAAGTCAACCGCAGTCGCACCGCGCGGCAAAGTCATAATCTTGCCCGTTGGTGTAAACACATAAATTTCTTCAGGGAATAAATCAATACGCAGATTTTCTAAGAACTCAATCGAATCACCTGAGTCCTTTTGCATTTCCAACAGGCCTTGTAACCATTGCCTTGCTAGGCGATGCGCTAGATTACCACTTTCATTTTCACCTGCTTTATAGAGCCAATGCGCTGCCACACCCGCTTCGGCCATTTGATCCATATCTCGAGACCGAATTTGCACTTCAACGGGCACGCCATAAGGGCCAATTAATACTGTATGGAGAGATTGGTAACCATTCGCTTTGGGAATCGCAATGTAATCTTTAAACTTATTTTGTACCGGCTTATAAAGGTTATGCACCACGCCCAACATCCGATAACAAGCATCTACATCTTCAACAACAATGCGAAATGCGTAGACATCTAATACTTCAGAAAAAGACAGCTTCTTCCGAACCATTTTTTTATACAAACTATAAAGGTTTTTTTCCCGGCCTTGTATATCAGCTGCTAAACCTTCCTGTTCCATCCTGTGCTGTATTGCATCAGTAATCTGAACAACAATCTCTTTACGATTCCCACGTGCTTTTCGTACTTCGTCTGCTAATACACGATAGCGTAATGGGTACAGTACATGAAAACCTAAATCTTCCAGTTCACAACGCATGACATTCATGCCTAAACGCTGTGCAATAGGGGCATAAATTTCGAGGGTTTCTTCAGCTATGCGTCGACGTTTTTCAGGTCCTAAATGGCCCAATGTACGCATATTGTGCAAACGATCTGCTAATTTGACGATGATAACGCGGATATCTTCCGACATCGCCAACAGCATTTTCCTTAGGCTTTCCGCCTGTGCATGTTGTTTCGTTTCGAATGTCGCTTTCGCTAACTTACTCACGCCATCAACGAGCAAAGCAACTTCTTCACTAAATTCAGCCGCTAATTCTTCACGACTCACCTCAGTATCTTCAATCACATCGTGCAGCAAACCCGCCATAATGCACTCATGATCCATATGCATCATTGCCAACACATTAGCCACAGCTAATGGATGCATAATGTAAGGTTCGCCAGAACGGCGTTTTTGTTCCCGGTGAGCCTCTTCCGCAAAGTGATAAGCCCTGCGGATATCGTCAACCTGGCGGCTTTCTAGATAATTGGCTCCAGCAAAGCACAAATCATCAATTGTGAGTTTAGGCTCGGCATCATGGATGAGCTCTAATTCAGAATCAACAGTCGGCTTTGCAGTCACAACATTACTCTACAACAGGAATTAATTCTTCGTTTGTAGGGGCTTCTTCAACAACTTCAGGCTTGATTTTTTTCTCTAAAATGCTGGCATCAACAAGACCTTCAGCGATTTCACGTAAAGCAATCACCGTCGGTTTATCATTGTCACGCTCAACCATAGGATCATCACCCATTGCCAACTCACGTGCACGACGTGCAGCCACTAAAACCAATTGAAAACGGTTATCTACATTTTCTAAACAATCTTCTACCGTAGTACGCGCCATAATAATCCCCAGAATGAAAACCCGTTAGTGTACGAAATATAAGCTATTTAAGCTAGCAATGTCTTTAATAATGGCGCTTGTAACTCTTTTTGAATTGCCATTGAATGTCGCCTTGCGGAAATAATCGCAACTAACTCCGACAACGCCACATCGAAATCATCATTTACAACCAAATAATCAAACTCAACATAATGCGAAATTTCATTTTCTGCATCTCGCATACGTCGAGCAATCACAGCCTCATCATCCTGACCTCGCCCACGAAGCCGTTGTTCTAATGCTACTTTTGAAGGCGGTAATATAAAGACACTCGTACTATCAGGATAATTCCGACGCACTTGCTCAGCCCCTTGCCAATCAATTTCCAAAATAACATCAACACCTGATTTCAATTGCTCGAAAACAGCACCAGCAGAAGTGCCATAAGAATGATCAAATACCGTCGCCGACTCTAAAAAAGCACCCTCGCCCTGCATCCCAGAAAACTGTTGTTGCGTCACAAAGAAATAGTCTTTTCCGTTAACCTCGCCCTCCCGCGCCGCACGCGTGGTATGAGAAACTGATAAAGCAATATCAGCCTCCTGCGCGACTAAGGCATTAACAAGGCTTGTTTTCCCAGCCCCAGAAGGCGCTGCAACGATAAAAAGACTGCCCGACATGAATTAATTTCCAAACTTGAATTAAATAAAAATTACTACGTAGGATACAGTTAAAAAGGCATCACTTAAACTACTATCGAAGCCTTACGTAGAGCGTTTGGAAAAATTTAATCGACTTCAACACTGCCGTTAAAACAGAAGATACAGATAATGCCTTCGAATATCCTATTACTGCTGCTATTGGCGGTATTCTCCTAAAACAAGCGAATGCAAGTTTCTTAGTTTTATTCACTTCGCCAATTAGCCAGCTCTATTGGAATACTGAATTTGCAGGTGGCCCAGGAGGGTCTGGCAGCGCCGGTGACGGTAACGGCAAGTTGTCTCATTACGTGCTTATTGATGCAGAATCCATTTCCCAGGTACCAGTACCAGCCGCATTATGGTTATTTGCACCTGCCTTACTGGGTTTCTTAGGACTAAGAAAAAAGCAGAAGTAAAATTCCTTCACCATTAAAATAAAAAGCCGCGATAATCGCGGCTTTTTTATCTATTCACATTATTCAATATTCTGAATTTGTTCGCGCATCTGTTCAATCAACACTTTCAACTCAACTGAATGATTCGTCGTTTCGCTGTTAATCGATTTTGAACCCAAAGTATTGGCCTCGCGATTCAATTCTTGCATCAAAAAGTCTAAACGCCGCCCAACAGGCTCATCCCGCTGTAATACACTACGCACTTCTACAACATGACTTTCCAACCGATCTAGCTCCTCAGCAACGTCACTTTTCTGAGCCAATAACACCATTTCTTGTTCTAAGCGTTCTGGGTCTAGATCCACTGCCAACTCAGCTATGCGCTCTTTCAATCGCTGTTGATGATCAGCTAATATCGTTGGCATCCGCTCTCGTGTTGCTTTAGCAATCCCATCAATATCATTGCAGCGTTGCTCAACCATTTTATGTAATGCCGCGCCTTCCGTTTCTCTCGTGACAATTAATTCATTAATCGCTAGTAACAAAGCACTCATCACAGAAGCATTTAAAGCCACTTGGTCTAAACTTTCAGCCTTTATAACACCCGGCCATTGCAGAATACGGACAGGATCAATGGGCGCTGCTTGATCCGCAAACCCAGAAACTAACTCACATTGTTCAACAACAGATCGCGCTAAGGTTTGATCAATATCCAAATTAGTGGATTGATCCTCTGGCGCCTTATAACGCAAGACAGCATCAACTTTGCCTCGCCCTAATTGTTCTGAAAATAACTTTCGAATAGGCATTTCTAATGCACGGAAACGTTCATCCAAACGCAGAGATAGTTCTAAATAGCGATGATTCACTGAACGAATTTCCCAAATCAAATCACCCTGTTCAGTTTGTTGCTCTTGGCGAGCAAATGCCGTCATACTTCGAATCACAATCGCATCCACATTAATTTAAATAACACATCTTAACGAAAACCACCCTGAATAGGGTACTGTCCACGTATAATATGCAGATTTTTACTTTTCCCTAAGGAATAACATCCCATGCGTCCAAGTGGTCGTCAGCCTAATGATTTAAGAAATGTCTCTATTACCCGCAATTACACGAAACACGCTGAGGGCTCGGTATTGGTCGAGTTTGGTGATACCAAAGTACTTTGCACCGCATCTGTCGAAGAAAAAGTTCCAGGTTTCTTGAGGGGCAAAAATGAAGGTTGGATTACCGCAGAATATGGCATGTTGCCGCGCTCTACAGGCAGCAGAATGGGCCGCGAAGCAGCACGAGGTAAACAAGGCGGCCGTACAATGGAAATCCAACGCCTCATTGGCCGTTCCCTACGCGCTGCAGTTGATCTAACGGCCTTAGGCGAACGTAGTATCACAATCGATTGTGATGTTATCCAAGCAGATGGCGGTACTCGAACGGCTTCTATCACGGGTGCTTATGTCGCTTTGCAAGATGCCATCAGTTACCTATTAAAAAACAAAAAGATCAAAAAGAGCCCGCTCTATGGTCAAATTGCTTCTGTCTCCGTTGGTATTTATCAGGGTACCCCTGTTCTCGACCTTGATTATGATGAAGATTCAAGTGCCGAAACCGATATGAATGTCGTCATGAACGATGCAGGTGCTTACATCGAGTTACAAGGTACTGCTGAAGGCCATGCTTTTCGTGCTGATGAGCTACAAGCTATGCTGGGATTAGCCAGCGAAGGTATCGAAACATTAATGGAAAAACAACGCCAAGCGCTAGCAGACTAATCATGTCAAAAATTGTTTTAGCCAGTAGTAATAAAGGGAAACTTAAAGAATTTTCCCAGCTATTTGCTGAGTTCGATACCGAAGTCGTACCGCAATCTACGTTCAACCTTGTTGACGCCGAAGAAACAGGACTGACTTTTGTCGAAAATGCCATTATCAAAGCCCGTCATGCCTGTGAGCAGACGGGCTTACCTGCTATTTCAGATGATTCAGGTATTGAAGCCGACGCCTTAAATGGCGAGCCTGGTATTTACTCTGCACGCTATTCCGGATCAGGCGCAACAGCACAAAAAAACTTACAGGCATTACTCGATGCCTTAAAAGATACTCCCAAATCCAAAAGAACAGGCCGCTACCAGTGTGTGATTGTCTTTATGCGTCATGCTAAAGATCCCACACCCTTAATTTGCCAGGCCAGTTGGGAGGGAACCATATTAACGGCACCGAGAGGGGACGGCGGTTTTGGCTACGATCCCATTTTTTGGGTAGAAGAACATCAATGTACAGCCGCTGAGTTAACTCCAGAACAAAAGCATGCTATCAGTCATCGCGGTAAAGCGATTCGCCAATTCATCGATCAGTTCCAGCACCTTAATCCAGCTTAGAGCGCATGTATAACTTCACGGCTTTACCGCCACTAAGCCTTTATATCCATGTGCCTTGGTGTGTTAAAAAATGTCCTTATTGTGACTTCAATTCTCATAAGTCACCCGACACACTAGCTGAGCAAGACTATATCGATGCCATCATTCGAGATCTAGAACAAGAAATTCCATCTATTTGGGGTAGGACAGTTCAAACGATTTTTATTGGTGGCGGTACCCCAAGTCTATTTTCTGCAAAAGCTTATGAACGGCTATTTTCATCACTTCGCGCTCTGCTTCCAATAAGTCATAATGCTGAAATCACATTAGAAGCTAATCCAGGTACATTTGAACAACAACGTTTCGCCGATTACAAAGCCATTGGCATTAATCGCTTATCTATTGGGATTCAAAGCTTTAACGATCAATCACTAACGGCACTGGGAAGAATCCATGATGGACAACAAGCTATTAAAGCCGTTGAAACAGCCCACAAAGTCGGCTTTGAAAATTTCAACCTAGACTTAATGTTTGGTTTACCACACCAAACAGCCAAAACCGCTAAAGAAGATATAGAAACGGCCATTGCCTTATCCCCCAGCCACTTGTCTTACTATCAATTAACCATCGAACCCAATACTCTTTTTCATCAGCAACCCCCAACCTTACCCGATGATGATCCCATTATTGACTGGCAAATCGATAGCCAACAACGTATGGCAAAAGCAGACTATCGACAATACGAAGTATCAGCCTACGCTAAAGATAACCAACAATGTCGACACAATATCAATTACTGGCAGTTTGGTGATTATTTAGGGATTGGTGCCGGTGCACATGGCAAAGTCAGCGACGCAGCAAAACAATCCATCACCCGTCGTTCAAAACAAAAACAGCCACAAGCTTATCTTTCGTCAGCAGGTTCAAGCAACGTTATCTTGACCAACGAATTAATTCACACCAAGGACATCGGTTTCGAGTTTATGCTCAATGCCTTAAGGCTAACAGATGGCTTCCCTACACCATTATTCCAGCAACATACAGGCTTACCACTTTCTCATATCGACAAAGCTTTACAACAAGCCGAAGAACAAGGACTGATCACATGGGATATCCAGCGCATTTGTCCAACTGAAAAAGGACAGCGTTATTTGAACAGCTTAATTGAGTTATTCTTACCTAATTAGAAACCCAATGACTACTCTGTTTTAGAGCTCGCGAGGCCCCATATTAGCTAATTTACGTAAATTGCGTACTTTAAAAACCAAATCAGGAATATTTAATATCCCACCTATGATCATCATCTTGAGTCCATGACCTTCTTCCTGAAATACTTCAGGAATGATATGTACATCGGAAAGGTAAGCAGCCATACCAATCCCTAAAAATCCAGCACCTATCAAAAATAAAATAATTGCCCATAAAGGTGATTTTGAATTTTCATTATTATTTGATTCCATATCCGCTTTCTCCATATTTACTCTAATTGACTAAATTAATACTCAAGTATAATTTAAACTACTCAGTTGAAATAAGGGCTGCCAGTTGTTCCAACAATTCAGCCCTTAGTCCACCATTCGTCATATGCCCTTGTTCTACATCAAAATGTTCATTGAAGCTAGGAACAGCTAGACTTCCCCGGACATCACCATCAAAATAGCCCGCGGAACTGACTGCTTGCTGTAACACCGTTGCTCCACCGCGGGCGCCAGGTGAAGTGGATAGCATGACCATCGGCTTATTTTGATAAGGCTTTTTAATACGAGAACACCAATCGAATAAATTTTTATAGGCTGCAGTGTAAGTGCCATTGTGTTCAGCAAACGAAATAATGATTGCATCAGCCTCCGCTATCTTCGCTAAAAAATCCTGTGCCAATTGGGGTTGACCTAATTCTTTTTCTCGGTCTTCACTGAACAAAGGTAATTCATAATCATTTAAATCCAGCACTTCCACCTCAGCCATTTCAACAAGGCTTGCAGCATAACGTACTAACTTTTGATTAATAGATTGACGACTACTTGTCGCAGCAAAAGCGATAATTTTCACAATGAACCCCTTTCAGATCTTGTAACTCATGACTGTTTTAACCAAAAGGCAGGCTTGACCTCACCTTGCACATAATTTTTATCTCGACTCAAATCTTCAATCGCTTTAACCCGTGCTTTCGCTTGAGGATGCGTTCTAAAATAATGCGTAAACGGTAAATCAGCTTCTGGATGACTGATCTTACTGAAAAATTCAGTCGCACCGCTGACATGACCATAATGACATTGAATAATATCTAACGCTCTTTCATCAGCATCGCTCTCACGGCTTTGTGAAAATTGGGCATTTTGAAAAGCATTGACCGGCACTAACACCTTAGACAAATGCATATTGCCCGTCGCCAAAAACGATAAGGCCATCAACACAACCCCTCTTCCCATTCCACGTAAATAATCGCGGTTTTTAAAGTGACCCAACTCATGTGCAATAACAAAGGCCAATCCATTTTCTGATTCGACATGTTTCAACAAACCTGACAAAACAACCATCTTGCCACCAGGTGCGGCAAAGGCATTGGCTTGCTTAGATTCTTGGAAAATAAGATCGATGGGATATCCCACATCCATGCACTGAGTCAGTTCATCCAATAAGACACGCATCTGCTGTTCAGTTTGTTTGAATGTTTCAGAACGGTCAGCATTATCCGTAGCCACTAAATCTTCACCCAAGGATTCAAAAATCGCTATTTCCATCTCGGGTGAAATATACTCTACCGCCGAATCAATAAAAAAGCCTAAAATCCAATAAATAAAAAGGACAATAGCCACTAGTCCCGCCAATAAAGAAAAGAATTCCTTTATCGGGTTTTGATGAGATACATTTGGATTTTCATCGGGTAGCTTAGCGTGATATTGCATGATTTAAGTATAAATAGCCGTTGCGTAGGCCAACACCTCAACAGAACCAATTTGATTCCTTCTACCTTTGTATATAGATGACGTTTCTAATCTTAAATTCACAATCTGTGTCGCATCTGGGCAAGATTCTTTTAATCGTAAGATAGCCTCACGCCGTGCACGATCAACCAACGTCTCGTAGCCGCGAATATTTCCGCCGAAGAAATTACGCAAGCTGGTCACAATCCGTTTGAAATAATCAACCGAAATCACCACTCCTCCTTGAACCAGCCTCACTTCTGTAACAGGGCCTAATTCACCTAATGGCCGTTTACTACTCGTCATTACCATGGCTACCGTTTTTTCCTCACGACGTTTAAGCGATGCGTAATGGCGGCGTTCATGAATTTGACCAAATATATAACCCGTGATGATCAAAGAGATAAGAAAATATAAATCCCACATAGTAATTTACTCTACCGTCACTGCCGTTCCGTAAATATATATTTCCGATGCACCCGCGGTGACCGAAGAAGTCGAAAATCGGATATTTACAATGGCGTTAGCACCTAATTGCTCAGCCTGATTCTGCATCCGCAACATAGCTTGCTCTCTCGCTTCAGTTAACAACTCTGTGTAACCTTCAAGCTCACCCCCAAAAATATTCTTTAGTCCTGCCATAATATCTCGTCCAACATGCTTTGCACGGACAGTACTACCTGAAACAACACCATAACAAGCCGTTATTTTTTTGCCTGGCACTTCTTCTATATTCGTTAAAAACACCCTGCTTCCTTATTTAAGTGACCTCATCTAGTCACCAGTGTAACGGTTCTTTTTTCACAAAAACAAGGAGATCAACAAACAATGAATAATTAAAACTCAATATCTGACTAACCATCTACCTTTGATCAAAAGTATAAATAATGCCACCCTTGTCCTCTAAATTACACGTAGGAGAGATTATGAAAACAGTCCTCAAAGCCCTATTGCTACTTTTCTTTTTCCAATCTCAAGTGAGCTTTAGTAACCCATTATCAGAAACCGACATTCTTGGCGGCTGGGTTAATCAAGCTGGTGATGGCATCATTGAAATTAAACAACAAGAGGGATATTACGTCGGCATCATTATGGGCAGTACCGATGGCAAAGATAGAAAAGACGTCAACAACTCAGATCCAGAACGCCAATCAAAGTCACTCTTACACGTCAAAGTCATGGATGAATTTGTTTATGCGGGAAACCTTAAATGGGAAGATGGCTGGATATATGATCCCAATAATGGCAACACCTATAGCTGTGAAATGACCCTGATCGATCACAAAACCCTCAAAATTAGGGGTTATACTCAAAATTAGGGGTTATATTGGTATCACTCTATTTGGCCGAACTGAAATCTGGACTCGTTATGACCCAGAACTGCATCACCCTGATAGGCTAATATCGAGCAACAATTCAACAGACTGAGTTGTTTGTTATACTCAACGATTTTTGAATCAAATTAACCATCATTTAAGGATTTTACATGTCACGCGTATACAACTTTAGTGCTGGCCCAGCAATGTTGCCCGAGGCCGTATTACAAAGAGCCGAGAAAGAGTTTATAGATTGGAATAACTCCGGTATGAATGTAATGGAAATGAGTCACCGTGGTAAAGAGTTTATGTCTATCGCAGCTCAAGCTGAAGCGGATCTACGCCACGTCATGAATATCCCTGACAACTACAAAGTATTGTTCTTACAGGGCGGCGCATCAGCTCAGTTCACAGCAATTCCTATGAACTTATTAAGAGGCAAAACTACGGCTGATTATTTCAATACTGGACAATGGTCTAAAAAAGCCATTGCCGAAGCCAAACGCTATTGCGACGTCAATATTGTTGCTTCATCTGAGGCCGACAATTTCTCAACAGTCCCTGACAAATCTACTTGGAACTTAAACCCAGACGCAGCCTATGTTCATTACACAGCCAATGAAACCATTGGTGGTGTTGAATTTGATCACATTCCTGATACAGATGATGTCCCGCTTGTCGTCGACCTATCATCAACGATTTTATCTCGCCCCATTGATGTCAGCCGCTTTGCACTTATTTACGCAGGCGCACAAAAAAACATCGGCCCAGCAGGCCTCACATTAGTTATTGTCCGTGATGACATGATCGGTGAAACACTGCCTGGTACGCCAATCACGTTTGATTACAAAGTCCAAGCCGATAACGACTCAATGTACAACACCCCACCAACTTATGCCTTGTATATGGCTGGCCTTGGCTTTCAATGGCTAAAAGAATTAGGTGGCCTTGCTGCAATGGGTGAAATCAACCAGCGTAAAGCCGAAAAACTCTATGCAGCTATAGATAATTCTGGCTTTTATCAAAATCCTGTCACTAAACAATATCGCTCATGGATGAATATCCCTTTCACACTGAATAACGCTGAACTCGATGCTGATTTCTTAGCCGCTGCCAAAGCTGCTGGTCTCGTTACCTTAAAAGGGCATCGTAGTGTTGGCGGCATGCGCGCCAGTATTTATAACGCCATGCCAGAAGAAGGTGTTGATGCGCTTATCTCCTTTATGCAGGAGTTCGCTCAACAGCATAGTTAAACCTTCATTCAGCTTGTTGAAGTGCATGTTCTTTTAAATCGATAAATAACGGCAGGTCACCACATGTTTAAAGTGCTTACATTAAATAATATTTCCGTCACAGGTTTAGATCGTCTTCCTCGTGATAAATATGAAATCGCATCAGAAATACCCAGCCCTGATGCTGTACTAGTTCGTTCTTTTAAAATGCATGACTGGCCTGTCCCAGATACCCTTCAGGCCATTGGCCGTGCAGGTGCTGGGGTTAATAATATTCCTGTCGATGAAATGACTAAAAAAGGCATCCCCGTCTTCAATACGCCTGGCGCCAATGCCAATGCTGTTCAAGAACTTGTTTTAACAGGCATGTTACTCAGCGCACGCAACATCTGCTCTGCATGGGAGTTTGCAAAAACATTAAATGGATCTGATGCAGAAATTACCAAACAGGTTGAAGCGGGTAAAAAGAATTTTGTCGGTTTTGAGCTACCAGGAAAAACACTAGGCGTTGTAGGCTTAGGTGCTATCGGCATAAAAATCGCTAACACGGCCATTTCTTTAGGCATGCGTGTGATTGGTTATGATCCCAAAATGACCGTACAAAGCGCTTGGAAATTATCACACGAAGTTGAACAAGCAAGCAGTATCGACGGCTTATTAAGTGAATGTGATTTCGTGACTTTTCACGTGCCACTTATCGATGCAACGCGTAACCTAATTAATGCCGAACGTTTAGAAAACATGCGTGATAATGTCACTATTTTAAACTTCTCTCGCTCAGGTATAGTTAATGATGAAGCCGTCACCGAAGCACTCGACAACGGTAAGGTACATGCCTATATTTGTGACTTTCCATCTAACCTCTTAAAACAGCATCCTAAAGTCGTTACCCTCCCTCATTTGGGCGCTTCTACGGCTGAAGCCGAAGATAACTGTGCCATTATGGTTGCGGACCAAATAAAAGACTACCTAGAAAATGGTAATATCCGAAACGCTGTGAATTTCCCCACTATCAAAATGGCCAAAATCTCTGGTCAATACCGACTCACTATTGCACACGAAAATATCCCTAACATTATCGGCCCAATCACGAATGCCATTGCTAAAGCAGATGTCAATATCATAGACATGCTTAATAAATCGCTCAGTGAAGCGGCTTATACACTTATCGACACCGAATCGCCTTTGCCTGACACCGTGATCAATGAAATCAACACCATCGAAGGTGTCTTAAACGTACGCTGCTTAAATTAAACAAAGAAATGACCTAGGTCACTGTTTTTAAACTTTGCTTATTGAGACATTCCCCCTCGAGTAGTAAGCTTGAAACAAACATCTCTGGGAGTAAAAAATGTCTAAAGTGAGTAACTTAATCCTTGGCCTATTCTTGATATCTGCCGTACCTGTCAGCGCTGAAGTCATTTCTATCGCAGACCCACGTTACAATGTGCCTAATGATAATACCGGAGTCGTTCGTCCAACACGGGGCATGTCAATGAAAGCAGTAACAGATTATTACGGGCACCAGCCAGTAAAACAGCTGCTGTCGGTGAACCGCCAATCACTAAATGGACTTACCCTAACTTTATCGTTTTCTTCGAATACAGCACAGTCATCCATGCCGTCGTACCAAGATAAACAGGTCAGATCGCAAGCAGCAGCTTAGGTCTTAGCTCTCCTCGTCTAAAAAACGACGACGTGCCCACTTTGGGTATGTGCCTTCTTTGGCATGGTGTAAAGCATCAGACTCAACCACGACCAACACCAAGACTGAAACCAACGTTGGCAGCAAACCCAAGCCTGCCGCCAGGGCATAACTCATCTCACGCATCAATCCCAATTGAGTATGTGCAAGCCAAGCAGAGAGTGAGATCACAGCTAACAAAGACAGCATCATCGCCAATAAGCGGCTCCAACGAGCGGCTATTTGCCAATGAACAAAAACAAATTCACTGTCCGTACGCTGCAATTTAGCAGCCCGAAGTAAGGTATAAGCAATAATCAATACAGAAATAACAGGCACTAATCCCATCAAATGAAAATAGCTTTGGCCTAACGTTGCAATGCCTGAAAACAGTAAAATGTGATTAACAATTAAATTGCTAAGGAAAGTGTCATGAGCACGTTTAGCCAATGTTATTTCACGCGCCGTTGGCATTACACTACCTCTTAATCAGAGCTACCTTTTAGTCAGTCATATTACTCAAAATCGCATCTCTAACGGCATCTAAAGTAGCATCCACTGTCACAAGCGGCGCTGTACTTTGCTTAATCGCTGTATCAGGATCTTTTAAACCATGGCCAGTCAATGTACACACTATCTTACTGCCTTCTGGAATCTTACCTGACTCGATGTCTGCTAATGCGCCAGCTAATGATGTCGCCGATGCAGGTTCACAAAACACACCTTCTTTCTCGGCCAATAATTTCTGTGCAGCAAGAATCTTTTCATCAGTACATTCATCAAACCAACCACCAGATTCCTCTTTGACTTTCCAAGCCCTATCCCAACTTTGCGGATGACCAATACGGATTGCCGTTGCAACCGTTTCTGGATCATCAACCATTTCACCACGCATAAATGGTGCAGAACCTGCCGCCTGATAGCCGACCATTTTAGGTCTCTTCGAACAAACAACCTTGCTGGTATATTGACACTCACCTTCACACAAGGCACAAGCCTCAGTCACTTTATCACCTGATTGACAAGCATATTCTGAATAGCCAATCCAATGGGCTGTGATATTACCGGCATTTCCTACAGGTAAACAGTGGTAATCTGGCGCCTCTCCGAGTTCTTCAACAATCTCGAATGCCGCCGTTTTCTGACCTTGTAAACGATATGGGTTAATAGAATTCACAATTGTGACAGGCGCGTGATCAGCAACCTCTTTAACTAAGCGCATCCCTTCATCGAAATTACCTTTAATTTGAATCACGGTCGCACCATGCATCATGCCTTGAGCTAGTTTCCCCAACGCAATTTTACCGTCAGGAATCAATACAAACGCTGCAATACCAGCACGTGCAGCATAGGCAGCAGCAGCAGCAGAAGTATTACCTGTTGAAGCACAAATAATTGCTTTACTACCTTCTTCAACAGCTTTCGTCACAGCCATCGTCATACCACGATCTTTAAATGACCCTGTTGGATTCAATCCTTCATATTTGACGTAAATCTCGACATCTTTGCCCGTCAATTTAGGAATATGATTCAGCTTAATTAAAGGTGTATTGCCTTCGCCCAAACTAATTAAACGGGTATCATCACTCACCGGTAAACGGTCACGATAACGCTCAATTAATCCAGTATAACGTGCTGACATAGTACTTCCTCTTCTAAAATTCTTTGCTTATTCGTAAGGTGAAAAATGACTTAGCCTAAAGATTCCATGCGAATCCGCATCACTGAATCTTTCACTGTTTTTAAGGCTTCAATATGTGCAATCGCCATATCCATATTTTTTTCAGCAACAGCTTGCGTCAGCATAATCACCGGCACAATACCATTATGATCTTCTGGCTCTTTCTGCAAAATAGCTTCAATGCTAATACCCTGCTCAGCCAAAATGCGTGTGATATCTGCTAACACACCAGGCTCATCATCAGTGTGAATACGTAAATAGTAAGATGTCACCACTTCGCTGATTGGCAAAATAGGTGTATCCACTATGGCATCAGCTTGGAAGGCCAAATGGGGTACTCGGTTTTCTGGATCTGTTGTTATTGCACGAACAACATCAACGATATCAGCAACAACAGCCGATGCTGTTGCTTCAGATCCCGCACCTGCACCGTAATACAATGTTGGACCAACCGCATCACCTTTCACCAACACAGCATTCATCACACCATCCACATTCGCAATCAAACGACGATGAGGAATAAGCGTTGGATGAACACGTAACTCAACACCTTGTTCTGTCTTCTTACTAATGCCTAAATGCTTAATGATATAACCCAGCTCAGCGGCATACTGCACATCTTCTTGTGAGACCTGACTAATGCCTTCTGTGTAAGCCTTATCGAATTGCAATGGAATCCCAAATGCAATCGACGCCATAATCGTCAATTTATGGGCTGCATCAATCCCTTCAACATCAAAAGTGGGGTCTGCTTCAGCATAACCTAGCGCTTGTGCTTCAGCTAGTACTTCAGGAAAGTCACGACCTTTATCACGCATTTCGGTCAGAATAAAATTGCCCGTACCATTAATAATGCCTGCTAACCACTCAATTCGGTTCGCTGATAAACCTTCACGCATCGCTTTGATAATCGGGATACCACCAGCAACGCCGGCTTCAAATGCGACCGTTACACCATTTTCTTGCGCTTTTTCAAACAGCTCATTACCGTGTAATGCAATCAACGCTTTATTAGCTGTCACCACATGCTTGCCATTTTCAATCGCTTTTAACACCAAATCACGTGCAATGCCGGTACCACCAATCAACTCAACAACAACATGAATATTCGGATCATTGACGATCTCAAATGCATCCGTCGTCAAATCAATACCCGTGGTATCACAACCACGTTCTTTATCCATCGTACGGTCAGCCGCACGGGTGATCTCAATGTCTCGTCCAGCTCTGCGGGTAATCTCTTTAATGTTCCGACGCAACACATTCACTGTGCCGCTGCCGACAGTACCTAAACCCAATACCCCAATTTTTACTGATTGCACGCTCTGGCCCCCTAGCCTTTTCTAAACATATCGCGAATTCCACGGATCGCTTGACGTGTTCGATGTTCATTCTCGATCAAACCGAAACGGACATGGTCATCACCATATTCACCGAAACCTATCCCCGGTGACACCGCTACCTTCGCTTCTTGTAATAATTTTTTCGTAAACTCTAATGAGCCCATTTCACGATATCTTTCAGGAATCTTTGCCCAAACAAACATCGTCGCCTTTGGCTTCTCAACTTCCCAGCCTATGCCATTTAAACCATCGCACAACACATCTCGGCGGCTCTTATAAGTAGCGACCACTTCTTCAACACACTCTTGCGGACCATCTAATGCCGCAATGGCCGCTACCTGAATCGGCGTAAACATACCGTAATCCAAATAAGACTTCATTCGCGCTAACGCAGCCACTAATGTTGGGTTACCTGACATAAAACCAACACGCCAACCCGGCATATTGTATGTTTTAGATAAGGTATAAAACTCAACCGCCACATCTTTAGCACCTGGCACTTCTAATATCGAAGGCGCTTTATAACCATCAAATGTAATTTCACCATAGGCCAAATCATGTACAACCCAAATTTCATGTTCTTTAGCAAATGCCACAACCCGTTCGAAGAATTCCAAATCAACACATTGTGTCGTCGGATTACCCGGGAAATTAAGCACTAACATCTTCGGTTTAGGCCAGGAATCTTTCACCGACTTTTCTAACTCGGCAAAAAAATCTCCCCCTTCCACTAAAGGTACATGACGAATATCTGCGCCAGAGATCACAAAGCCATATGGGTGGATAGGGTAAGCAGGGTTCGGTACTAAAATCGCATCACCCGGTCCCACTGTCGCTAATGCTAAATGCGCTAAGCCTTCCTTAGAGCCAATGGTCACAATGGTCTCAGTTTCCGGATCCAAAGTGACTTCAAACTGACGCTGATACCAATCGCATACCGCTTTACGCAAACGTGGAATACCGCGAGAAACCGAGTAACGGTGGGTATCTGGACGCTGTGCCGCTTCTGTTAATTTATCAATAATATGCTGAGGTGCAGGACGATCTGGATTTCCCATTCCAAAATCGATAATATCTTCACCACGCGCACGCGCTTGTGCCTTCAAATCA
>Ga0228674_1000349_pt1 | contig 33947 bp, 51 predicted proteins | sample 1D_rmetaG_FD_189054 | JGI IMG/M metagenome (GOLD analysis project Ga0228674, IMG submission 189054) | Seawater microbial communities from Monterey Bay, California, United States - 1D_r | ecosystem: Environmental > Aquatic > Marine > Coastal | place: USA: California | collected 2016-09-26
GAATTATATGAATTAACAATTAATCTTCGACTATTTCAAGAGTTCTTCTCATTAATTTTGCACTGCAATCGCTTTATAATGCATTGCAAATATATAAACACTCTGTTTTTCAGACATATAATAAAACGAATAAAAGGTAATACCAACGCGGAATCATAAACCTGACACTTTCCGGCCCACTGGAATCACAAATTGAATATGAGACTCTGATAATTCAATCAAAAAGAACTCTTCCGGTAAATATATACGCAGAAGAGTCCTCATTATCCTTTATTCCTATTTTGTGATCGTCCCGTCCAGATCCCACAGATCTTCCCAGCCTTTTGCCCCGGCCCAAAGGAATACCTGGCCTTTTACCAGGCGGCAGTTCTTGTCGGCAAGGCGGATCTTCTCCATCTCCTCCTCTGTGAGCGGGTCCTCAGTGGTGCATTTCAGATTGCTGATATACTGTGGCTCCTTCACGGAGAAGGGAATCGGCACCTGCCCGCGCTGTACCGCCCATTTTAAACACACAACCGCCGGATGTACCTGATGTGCCTGGGCAATTTCCAGGATTTCCGGCATCTGGGTATCCGCAATATCCTCAGAGGTTCTGTCGCGCTCCGGGCGTGAGGGCGAGCCAATGGGACAATAACCGATAGGCACAATATTGTGCTCCTGTGCGTACGCAAACAATTCCGGCTGCTGAAAGCCCGGATGCAGCTCCATCTCAATGGCAGCCGGCTGTACTCTGCACAGGGGAAGCACTGCTTCCAATTTCGGTATGGTCATATTAGACATACCGATATGGCGCACGAGGCCTTCTTCCAAAAGCTGTTCACACTGTCTCCACACACTCATAAACTCCTCTGTGGAAAACGGCCTGGAATCCGGGTTTCTGGAATCCCCGTCACAGCCGGGTGCATGGTAATTTGGAAATGGCCAGTGTACAAAGTACAGATCCAGGTAATCCAGGCCCAGATCCGCAAGGCTCTGCTTACAGGATGCTATGACCTCCCCATCCCCGTGCATGTCATTCCACACTTTTCCGGTGATAAACAGTTCCTCTCTCTTTACAACTTGATCATCAAAGAGCCTCCCAAGGACAGCACCGATTTCTTTCTCGTTCTGGTAAACAGAAGCGCAGTCTATAAGGCGATATCCGCTTTCCACGGCACCATATACGGCATTTGATACCTGCTCTGCAGAATATTTATCAGAACCAAAGGTACCGATACCCATAGCGGGCATCCTGGTACCTGTATATAAAGTTCTGTAAGGCACTTTTGCCGGATCTACTCCTTTCCCCATAATAAACCTACCTTTCATCCTGGCTGCCGAAAACAACCGCAACTTTGCCGCACTGTCCGCCTGCCATAAGCTTATAGGCCTCACCTGCCCTCTCGATGGGGAATTCATCCGTAATTAAATCTTCCGGATGGATATTCCAACGCACCAGACGCTCAACCAACTCTTCCATTCTCCACAGACTTGTCACCCAAGAACCATAAATGGTCTTCTGTCCGTGAATAATATCCGGGCTTGGATTGAAGGTACAGGTTCCGCCCTCTCCAACGAATGCAATTTTGCCCCACTCTCTTGTGGCACGGATAGCAAGCTGACGACCTGCATCATTGGCACTGGCATCAATGGCACGTTCTACACCGTGTCCTCCGGTCACTTCCAAAATCTCGTCCAGGGTATTCTCGCCCGGTTTGAACACATGGTCCACAAGTCCCAGTTTCTTAGCCAGGTCAATGCGGTAATCATTCATTTCCACGCCGATCAATCGATTCGCTCCCAGTGCTTTGGCAAGCATGAGTGCTGCCAGGCCTACAGGGCCAAGTCCTGTCACCAAAACCGCGTCATTTCCGCTGATACCGATCTTTTCAATCGCCTCATAAACCGTACCGAATCCGCAGGCTACCTGTGCACCGTCTTTGTATGTCAGTTCATCCGGCAGGGCGATCAGGTCTTTTTCTTCTGCCAGTATGTACGGGGCCATACCGCCGTTTCTCTGCCAGCCGTACGCCTGACGGAATTTGCTCTTACAGGAAATGTAATATCCTCTGCGGCAGTCATTACACACACCGCATCCGGAAATGTGATATACGATCACCCTGTCACCCTTTTTGAATCTGCGGAGGCCTTCGCCCTCCTCCACGATAACACCGCAGGGCTCATGGCCTGCCACCATGCCCGGAATATATCCCTCCGGCCCTTTTCCCACGTGTTCCCTGTAAATGCAGCGGATATCACTGCCGCAGATCGTAGTTGCCTTTGTCTGGATCAATACCTGTCCGTGACCCGGTTTCTGAACATCGAACTCCTTCATTTCCACAGAGCTGTTGCCCGGAAGTATTGCGCCTGCCATCTTTTTCGGAAGCATTTTTACTGCCATAATTGTTGTCCTCCCAACCATGAATTCCAGCGTTTGTGCTGTTTCTTATTTGTCCTTATTATACCATTCTGCGGGAAGGTTATTAGAGATATCTGCGACACCTTGAAATCTTTCATGTCGTGTTTTCGTATATTTTAAAGTTAAATCCTGTGACGACAGCCGGTCCGTGCATAGATGTCCTTTACATATCCTAATATGACAAAACTGTAAGATATTCTTTGAATTTGTAAGGTAAATCGATGGCAGACATCTCTGCCATGCTCTATAATCATCACTGTAAAACACATATTACGGAGGATTTGAAATGAACGAAGCTGCAGCTATAAATAAGACAGGCGCCGCCAAATGGGGATTTACGTCCTACTCCCTGAAAGTTCTGGCGCTTCTGCTGATGACACTTGACCATATTTATTATTATTTGGGAAGCGGAATCCTTCCGATCCCACATATCTTCACCCTGCTTGGCCGGATTTCCGCACCGCTGTTTCTGTTTGCCATGGCAGAGGGGTTTTCACACACACATGACAGGATGGCATATCTCAAGAGGCTGTATCTTGCATCTGTACTCATGTCAGTGGGCAATGACCTGGTCAATTCCTTTCTTCCGCACCCAAATGGTGCCATGGTCATTAACGGCATGTTTGCCACCTTATTTATTGTGGGCCTTTATATCTGGGCCATCGAATTGTTATTGGGAAATATAAAAAAGAAAAATTGGAAAAACATAGGGATTGCACTGGCTATGCTGCTCATTCCCATAGGTTCAGGTATTGGGATCACTCTGTACATGGGAAATACCGCATCAGTTTCACCCATCGGAAGGATTGTATTCCAGGCCCTGTATACTTTGGTGCCGTCACCGATTTTTGTGGAAGGCTCTGTTTACTGGGTGTTCCTTGGAATCGGCTTTTATTTTCTCAGAAATAAGAAAATCGGTCTCTCTGTCTTCTATGTACTTATGTCGGGATTCTTCTTCTTTACCGCAGCCGGCGAAGGAATGACCTATGAGAATCTGTTCATCCTGAATGACCAGTGGTTTATGGTCCTCTCCCTACCTTTTATCCTGCTTTACAGCGGACAGCGGGGAAAGAAAATGAAATACTTTTTCTATATGTATTACCCGCTGCACGTATACGTGCTTGTACTACTGGCCAGACTTTTGGCCTGACACCGGACTGACTCTCGGTCTGACCGGAAAAATTATATCATGAGCAAAAGAGACCTTATCCAAAAGACAGTATAATATCACGGCTGCCTTTGATAAGGTCTCTTTTTTTCACAATCCTGGCGGCTCAGCTCACGGCTTCTCCGAATCCGTGCCTGCTGCCGGCTGCTCCTTTGCAGTCTTCAAATACTCCAAAGCCTCCGGGTCCTTCATCTGGAGCATTCTTGACCACTCCTTTGTGGCATCATCCCTGACCACCTCTGACTGGTTCTTATACAAAAATTTTACCAATTCATAGACATCCACCCAGATTTCATGATTCCCTTCCCTCTGGGACTCGTCAAAGATAAGCTGCAGTCCAAAATGCAGATGGGTCGTGTCAATATTATTCACATTTTCCTTTGCGCTGTATCCTGTTCGTCCCATATAGCCCACAACATCCCCGGCCTGAACAACACTGCCCACTTCCAAGGATTTGCAGTACGGAAAGTTCTGACGCAGGTGGGCGTAATAATAATATCGTCTGCCGTCAAAGCTGCTGATACCCAGACGCCATCCTCCGTACTGGTTCCATCCCATAGCTGATACATAGCCGGATTCTACAGCTATGATCGGTGTTCCTGTCAGGATAAAATATAGAACAATATTCCCTTGACACTCCGAACATATATTCGTATAATTAAGCCATACAAACATTTGTTCTGTTTTTAAGAGGTGATGCGTATGAAGAATATTATTTATGAGAATCACGACGCTTTTCTTTTGTATCAGGCCGCTCTTGAACGTAATCCTGATTTGCAAGCACATGGAAGTATATCCGTACAATATGCTCTCTATTTATATTATAAGGCATATCCTGAGGAGCGCCCCATAGGATATAGATACAAGCGGCATATGTCTGCATAATGTCGAAAATTGTCTATGAGTATTTGTTGCCACTTTATCTGTTATACAGTAAAATGATATTGTAAACAGAGGTATGGGTAACCTCTGTTCGGCATGATCGACCGGTACTGTTATGGTGCCGGTCATTTTGCGTATAAGCGTACGTCCTGCCCCGCAGAGGCTTATACGGGCAGTTACGTTGCCAGCGCCGGATAACTGCACCGGGGCGTGATCGGGGTTGACGGGTGACCGGCCTGCAGTATCGTCATAGGCAGGTACGACGGTATCGCAGGTACTTGTGGCTTGCAAGCCAATGGGCCGCCAGGGGAGTTGCACCCCTGGTACGCTGTCCGGCCCTTCACCCGGTATTTCCTAATCGGGATGGCACACTATACTGGAAAGGGTTGCTGATGCTCCTCTTCCCATTCCATTTCCATCTCATATAATTTTTCAATCCATTCTATATAATTCATACTTTTAGGCTTCTTTACCTTAAAAAATTTTTCCAAGGCTGTTATTCTGGCCCCAATCATAATACTCCTTTCCCGGCGCATAACCGGGCGCCGGTCCGGTGCTTCCTATTTGCATTTCCGGTCTTTGAGTAACACTACAATGATTCCTGTGCTGACAATGATCTGCACGACGTCTAAAATAATTTCTATGATTGCCATACTTGACAATGGGCAAAGAAAACGATATCCTTATTTTAAGGGAAGGGGCTTTCGCCCCCGCCCCCTAATCTAGCAGATGATTGATTAAATCAATCAGGGCTTGGATTAGTTGGATTGTTGCGGTAATGAGAAGGATGCTTGCGAGGCGTTTCTCATTGCCGCTTTTCTTTTTCTTCCCCATTGTTCTCACCTCCTTTCTATGATTACATTATACACTAATAAGTGTCACATGTCAATACTTTAATTTCACTTTTTTATTTCTTTTTAAACTCATATATTTATATTGACATTTAAAAGTGTATCATTTACACTGTAATTAACAGGAGGTGTTATCATGTTAACTGTATCAGAAAAAGTCAGGGTTTTATTAGATAGAAAAAAAATGACTGTAGGAGATTTGGCTGATAGACTGGGCGTGACAAGACAAAATTTGAGTAATAAACTTACAAGAAATAATTTTGCTGAAAATGATATAGCCAAATTAGCAGATGCATTGAATTGCGATTTTGAGATTAGATTCACAGATAGAGATACAAATGATTTTATTTAAACACCAGCCCCGGCTCATCACCGGGGCTATTATTATGCCACTAACTCGACGTCGAGCCGGATCACAGCATCACTATTTAAGTGCACCGGAACTGTCGGTATAACACATCTTGCCGGACTTGTCCACGTAGTAGACCTTTTGTTTCCTGCATTATTCTATTTTGAATAATCTTCTACCAATAACAACCCCGTGATCCAGAGCTTCATTGGGACTTTGATTTTCATATGCTATTTTAATTTCAAATCTATAATACCCTCTATGGAATTCAAATGGCTTAGGGAACTTAGTTGTAAATAGCAGCTGTATCTTTCCACTTTCTCTTGTAGTAAAGTACCCCAAACAATACATTGATCCATCATCACCTTCTATATTCTCTTGTACCATATTAATCCAAAAAGTATATTTTTCAGGAAATTCTATGGTACCATCAAGAGCTAATACTAGGCTTAAACCAAGAGATGCCTTTTCAAGCAAAAAGCAACTAGTACAACGAAAATCATATATGTACCATATGGCATAAGATTTATTCACAAGAGCACTGCTCAACACAGATGCAGACGTAGCGAGCTACACATAGGCTTTTTGAATAGTGTACTTGTAGATAAAAGCAAGCAGATGGTGCAATTATTTGATATTCGTTGTACTTGATAAATATTTTATAGCCCTAATCAAATTTATTACTATGAGGCTACGAGACGTCCGCTTGAATCCGTATAACACATTCTTCCCTGTTTATCCACGTAATACGTATCTGCTCCAATTCGCACCAAGTCATCCGCAACCATAGCTCCGTTTGATTTGAGATAATACCAGTTCTTTTTCCATTCAATCCAGCCAGTTTTCATCCATCCGGACACATCAAAGAAGAACCATATTCCGCCGATTTTTTCCCAATCATTCCGGGTATATCCACCGTCTGCATGGCGATACCACCAACGACCGTCACGTACCTGTATCCAGTTATTCTTTTTGAGGTACGTGTTTACGGCGGCCTTTGTCTTTTCTCCCACACACCCATCTGGATCAGCACCTACAAGGCGCTGTACGCGGATAGTCTGTGCCTCTGTATCTTGGCCAAATTCGCCGTCTGCATTTACATTGCTACCGAATGTGTTTAATGTTTTCTGCCATGCGGTCACCTCTACTCCGGTATCACCTTTTGACAGCCAATTTTTATTGTTTGCTGTCGGTGCATTACCAGACATGGCACCGCCAGTAACACCGGCGACAATAGCATTTGCCATCTTTTCTGCGGTATATCTACTTGCATCCCCTGCATTGTCGCAAAAACAGCACTCTACCAGGAGTGCCGGACTTGACGTATGCCGCAACACATAAAGACTGGGGTTCGTCTTTACGCCTCTTTTTGTGTAGCCAAGCTCTCCGATCCGGTCCACGATCCTTTGGGCATAGGGTTCTGCGGCTGTTCCCCAATTGTAGATAAATACCTCTGTTCCGTGCGCCGATCCATTATAGCAGTTGAAATGGACGGACACATCCAGATCTACGGCATGGGTATTGCATTTCGCCACGATAGCTGCAAGGTTTCCGCTTACACTGCCGGAATCCTCATCTGTACAGTCATATACTGTATGCCCTGCCGCGCGGAGCTTACTAATCACCAAGTCCTTTACTTTCCGGTCTTCCGCGGTCTCTGAAAATACCCCCGAAGCTCCCGGGACTTTAAAGTTATGTCCTGCATGTACATTAATTTTCATATATTACTCCTTTCTTCCGGCTCTTGCGCCGGCGCAAAAAAAGAGAGCGATTACTCGCCCTCTACTCCTCTTTGTTATGCTGCTTGATAACCTGATTTACATAGGTACTCAGTCCGGCCACCAGGATACCCTGGACAATTGCCGTAAACACCGCCATTGCAATCTCCTGCATTCCTCCCATCGGAGATGTGGCAACCACCCATATACCGCACAGCAAGATACCTATAGTACCAATTGTTACCGGTATGTATTTATCTGAAATTGCTTCTGTTTTTTTCATTGCCATTCCTACAAAATACAGTACGACGGCCAAAACCAGTAATTCCGGTTTCACATAATTCATAATCTGTTCCATTCTTATCCCTCCTGATCATGTGCCTGTTTGTTTACGTGCTTCTCAATTTTTGCGATTGCTTCTGTCACAGGGCCATTACATCCCTGCTCCTTCATTCCTTTTAAGCAAGCAAGTATCCCATATGTAAGCAGGCATTGTTCTGACTTAATCTTTTCAATTTCTTCATCCTGCTTATTTTGTTTTAAATACCATCTATAGACTGCAAAGACAACAGCAAAAATTCCCATCACTGCTGTTATAACACTGCCTGCCATGATTAATTCTTGTGGTCCTATATACATGTTGTCTCCTTTATATAATTTTTTTAATAAAAATAAGACCGCTCTCGGTCTTGCCCTAATTTCCATGATTTTATTCCTTTCTGTGTACAAAACTCCGCTTTAGGTGGAATGGCGATTCAGACGGGAAGAGTTACTATAACCCCGAAGCCAAATGAACCCACTATGAAAAAGGTAACTTTCCCGAAACCCTTTAAAAGTCAGCCCGGCGTAGTGATGACTGTTATTTCATCCGTACCAGGCACAAATGTTTTGGGAATTGGTACAAGTAATAATACAAAAGATGGGTTTGAAGCATATGTTACAAGGATAAATGATACAGAGACAATTATGGTGTGGGTTGCAATAGGGCCAATGTAAAATAGGCTATTTTGCTGGTCCTATTGCTACCCACATTACTGTACTGGTTGTAGTTCCACTACGTGTAAGATAAATGTTGCATCCACTTTTTGTTACATCAGACGCAGATGTTCCGGTTATGGCTGTACCAGGTGCTGAACTGGCAGGGCAAGTAATGACAACCGGTGCTGACGCAAACTCACGGCTAAACACTACTGCTTTTGCAGTTGGTGTATTTGCGTTTGGCGTAATGTCCACTCTTCCGGTAAGAATTTGAAACCCTCCTAAAGCGGAGTTTAGTTCACGATTCATTTCTTCTTTGAATTTCCCCACAGATATTCTTTTTGTCTGTGGGGATCCTGTATCTGGCGTAGTATCTATGAGTAAATCATCCTTGCCACTTACTGTTGTTACTAATTCTAATTCTTTGATTTTCTTTCCTGCTACTTCTGCCATTTAAATTCCTCCCTATTCGCTTATGACTATTATTTTCTCATTATCTGCTGCAGTTATCGGTTCGCCTGCCGCAGTTTCCAGATTCCAATTTTCCTGTGGTACATATTCCAGCACATTCCCGTCGGCATCCAATAACATGCCTCCGTCCGTATTCAGAATCGGATGCACTATGTTTTCCACCGTGACCGATATTTTAAAAGTTCCGGACACCATAACAGTCTGTGGTGTAATCTGTACATCTGTAATTTTTATATTTATCAGCGCCATTATTTCACTTTTACCTCCACCACTTCCACGAACGTTTCCATTCCAATCTGATAGATATATTTCAGAAGATATGTTCCCGGTTCTGGCGGCGTGACCATGGCCCTTAAAATATGTTTCTCAATATCAGCCTGTCCGCTGCCTACGATATTCCCGGTATATTTTTCGGACATTTCATATTCTGCTGATAGTATATTAAACAGATCATCATGGATACTGTGTATCCCTATCTGGATTATCCTGGTCTCTCCCATATCCATTTCACATTTCAGGGCCATCCTTAACACCTCCTGTTGCATATTGGTTGTAATAATTCTGCATAAAAAGGTGACGGTAATACCTCTGCCCAATACGGACAGGGAATGAGATGTACGCAAAGTCTTGACGGGTCAAAAGTAAGCAGCCACCTTGTCATAAAGCAGTAGTTTCCTGCTTCGTCCCAGGCTGTAAGCTCTACAATATATGTCCCGTCAATATCAACGGGAACTGTGGTCTCCCACACGTCCCCGTCACTTTTTGTAAAAAGCACGTCCTTTCCGTCAACCTTTCCTTCAAGACGCGCTACCATATCAGTCCGTTACGGTAACACTGATAACGAATGTCTTACCAGCGTCCACCGGATTAGGTGTGATCGTCACATCTGTAATAGATGGCGGTGTGGTATCCAGAGTAACTGTCCTGGTAACAGTAGTCTGTTTTCCTGCTTTGTCCGTGGCAACAATGGTAATCGTGTTGCTGCCGTTTGCCAAAGTAAGAGCTTTACTAAATGTTCCATCTGCATTTACTGTGACTGCCTCTGCAGCTCCACTATTGAGTTTTACCGTTACAGTACACGGGCTGGATGTGACATCATTTGTCGTACCTGATACGGTGCAGGCTGCCTTATTTGTGATCAGGTCATTTACAGGACTGGTAATGCTCAGTGTCGGCGGTACGGTATCAATCTTAAATGTTACGGATTTCTGCGAAGCCGCATTTCCGTCGTAGTCGCTTGCATCCACCTTGATTGTGTGACTGCCGTCTGCAAGGGCTGTGGTCGACTTATATGTACATTCATATCCACCAGAAATCTCAGTTTTTGTAATACCGGATGTGATGGCGGCACCACTGTCAATTGTGATCTTAATTGTATCCGGATTCACGCCTGAATCGTTATCTGTAACTGTGAATTTGATATCTGGTGTATTGTTTGCAAGATATGCACCCGCTGTCGGCGCTGTAATCGTGATGATCGGTGCTACCTTCTCTTTTACTACCAGGCGCAGGTTATTACCCAATGTTGCGTCCGACGCATCCTTTGTTGCTACGTTCCCGGCTTCATCCGTTGCCTTGACCGTAACTCCATAATAATGCCCCGACTGCTTATAACTGGATGTGCCGGGGGCTGTGACCGTTGCCTCCCACTTTCCAGATTCACTATTCTTTGTCAAAATCACGGTCTGGCCATTTATGATGGCCTGCATTGTTTTTACTGCCATGTTATCCCTCCGCTATGATCGTTTTAGCCAATGCTGTTTTAATTCCTGTGATATCATCATTAATCTGTTCGGCGCTGATATCCTTCAATTTTTCGTAAACTATATTTGCATTTGACGCGGCAGTTGTTGCTTTCCTTGCTTCTTTGGCGGCATTTCCTGCCGCCGTGTCTGCTCTTCCTGCAGCCGCTGTCGCGTCCTCTGCGGCCCGCTGCGCCTCCAACACCTTTAAGTCAGCATTGCTGGTAGATGCATCCGCCGTTTCCGCGGCCTGAAGTGCTTTCTTCGCTGCATCCGTTGCCGCATTCTTTGCGTCGGTTGCGTCTTTTATGGCAGTGAGTGCCTCTTGTATGGTCTGTTCTAAAATTGTGAACTCATCTTTGCTTTCTATTCCTGACGCATTCACAATTGATTTTTTTATTTCCAGACGAAAAAGAAAGCTCGTAACCTTTTCAGTTTCCCGGTATATCTGTATCTGTCCCAGGCATGTCCCTGTTTCCGCAAGCATCTGTGTAGTTGCCTTTACAGATACGGAATTGTCCCGTATCTCTGCATTACGGTAACTGGAAAGGCCACTGGGCTTCTCAATATATATTTTTGCTGACATATCACTTGAAAGCACGATATCCTGTGCCGAAAATAAAACTTCCCGGCCAGAATCTCCCTGGACCATTTCTATCCTTGCTTGTATCCCATCCCGCAGGAAGTATACCGGTATGATATGCTGTATCATCCCTTCACCTTCTTTCTCTTTCAATGGATTCCCGGTATCCACCTTACAAGATAGACACCCTTTGGCGGCGGAGGGGCTACTCCCTGCAGATATCTGCGTACCTCCACCAGTTTTCCGTCGTGTGTATATGCGCTGGCGGTCTTGATCCGTGGTCCTATGCCCGAACCATGGCCCACGAACTGGTCATCACCTAGATACATCTCTACATGTGTCGATGCAGCCGGATTATCACTGGTTCCCCAAAACACCAGATCCCCACGCTTCGCTCCGGAAATCTGCTGCATGTCCAATGAAAACACGTCCTCATAATTGGGGTTGTGCCATACCAGATCACCGTGCTCCATCTGGTCCCCGGTCCATGTCCCAATCTGTATACCTGCCCCGCGCTCAAATGCCTTCCACATCAATGACGAACAGTCGGAATATCCTGTGGGTTCATCAAATACACGTTCCCTCAGTGCCCCATCCTGGGAATATGTATTTTTCCCAACACGGCTTAACACAAGCTGCACAACATCCTCAATCTTGCTCTCTCCGTATGTAAGATTTTCAAACCAATATCGTGCATTCTGTGTCCTCTGTTCCAGCTCCGGTATTCCTGGTCTCTCATAATTCCGCATGAACGCCTCTGCTAAATATTCCGGGGATTGCGTGGATTGTGTAAAAGCCGAAAAAGAGAAATTAAAAGAGGAAGTGGCAATCCATTGCTGGTTGTTTGCCACTTCCCATAAAATACATTCCAATTGTCCTTTAAAATACGCTGTCGGATTACCGGTATTATTTCCCCATGGATATCCTCTGGCATCCGCCCATGATGTATACCCTGTTGCTGGTGTCCACTGCACCAGGCCATATCCGCCTGACATATTCCCGTATCTAAGGTCCTGCCACAATCCCGGGTTCATGGTGGATTCCCGTTCCATGTTCCCCAGTATTCCCGCTACTGCATTCTGTGTCCAGCCATTCGCTATAAGATAATCTGCAATGTACTGGGCATTGTCCCTCATCTGCGATCGTTCCAGGTACATATTGCTTATAATAAGTGCCATCTTTTGTCCTCCTAAAAGCTTCCGCTTTTGGTGTTTCCGCCTGTACAGTACCCGTTTGCAAAATCCAGATATGTCCCATCTGAGAATTCTGCCCGGCCGCTCTTAGCTCCCTGGATGTAGGTCCCACTGTCTTTCGCTCCTGTCTTCCCGAACTTCCACGCGTTCAGAATGCTGTCTGAAAACTGGATCACGAAAGAGCCGCTCTTCGGCCCCAGAGTCAGCGAGGGGCTTATCCCCCTCAGGTCCCCGGTCGCATCGTCTAGTACGGCTCCTCCGCTCAGCCGGAATACGCTCACCGTTTTCCCGTTATAATTGGATAAGAGGTTTACTGCCCCCGGCGTGATGCTCACGTACAGTCCGTATCCCGCACGTTTGGATTCGATCTCTCCCTTCAGCCGCGCATTGTTCATGGAGATCTCCCCCGTGTCCAGGTTGATATAGAACCCTTCCCCCGTCTCCTCATTGTAGTTTTTAGAGGCCAGGAGGCCAGCCACGATGCAGTCCGCGATGAACCCATAGCCTGTCCCAAAGGTCCTCCAGTCCCAGTCCTTTCCATCTGCGGTACGCTTCGCTGCGATCATGAAGCCTTTTGTACCTATGCACATTGCGCCATAGTCCGGGCTTTCCGGGTCCAGGTCTTCGCATATCATTGCCACAACTTCTGCCTTTTTCGCCCTTGTACTCTGTGCTCTTAGTTGTGTTATGGCAGCGTTCATGATCCCTATAATCTTTTCGCCTTTCAGTCCTCCGTTTTCTGTAATCGCTTTTGATGCAGCTTGCATTACCAGTGTCATTTTGTCAAAATAATTTGACTCGATATCTCCGATATGCAGGTCCGATATCCTTTGCAATACACAGTCATATGTCAGACTCGTCACCCTGCCCTTTGTCACGATATCCATGTTTTTATTTTCGCACTCTATGCTGTCTCCTAGGTTTATCTTTACAAGGTCCTTGATTTCCTCGTACTCTACTGTATTTTCCAGCGGCACAAAGTCTATATCATATGACACTTCCGGTTTATCAACTCCATTTGTAAAATCCTGCTTCGCACGTTCCACAAGGGCGGCCTGCAGGTCTTCCAGTGTCTCAAAACCCTTTTCATCTTCTCCTGTACAGTCCTCTTGCAGTTTAATGTCACTGTACTGAACAACTTTTGTATATACAATGGGATACTTTTTGATATTCGGACTATCCACCCATGGCTTATCCCCTTCCAGCATGTAACCGTTATATGCTTCTGGGATGATCCTGGTGATCACATTGTCGAAATTGACATGCTCTTTGATACCCTGCAGGTTATACCCAAATGCTACTCTGGCCCCATAATCACCACCAGCACGTTTATTTACGATCACATGATAATTGTTATAAATCGGTTCTCCACCCCAGCGGTTGATAAAGCTGTTTTCGTCATCTCCGTTTATTGCCTGCAGGAGATTCATTTTTATAAAATACGCTGTCCTGGAACTCCTTATATCAGACTCGGCAGTATACTGTGTTCCCTGCGTTAAAATCTGCAATGCTTCATTTCCGGTTTTATTTGTAGGCCGTTTATCAAGTATCGCAACCTCTTTTCCACAATCATAAAAGATGGGATATGCTTTTGCGGTCACTCCTGAATCTGACTTTTCATGTTCATGGATTCGGAATAACTGTCCTTCTCCTATATTGGTGTCTGCTTTTATCACGGCTCCTGATTTTATCAGGTTCAAATTCCTATCTGACGGATTCTCCAGGGTTAATTCCCATGTGCCTTTCAGCACTTCTTCTACTTCACAGGATATTGGGTGTAAAACCGCATCACCATTTTTTTCATAATCCTTGTTTCCCGCTTCATAAATCTGTATCATTCGCTCCTCCATCTCGGTGTAATATAAAAGTCAAATGCACTCCCGGTCATAAGTTCATTTTTTCCTGAAACCAGCCGTAATTGTTCGTAATCACCTGTGATCTTACGGCTTGCCTTTTCACCGTCTGGCTTGTATGCCACTTCCCGCTCTGTGTCTATGATGATCTCCCCATCGACTGTAGCGTGCATCCAATTTCCATTCACTGAAAATGAACACACGCCTTTTCCGACGATCCGATAAATAGGGCAGCACCTATCAAGCGCATTTAGGATTGTTTTTGACAAACATGTAGAAAAAATTAAATCTCCTCCTGCATCAAGTATTTTGTCCCCGTCTGCAGTAGAAAGATATACTGGAGTAAGTTCCTGTTTCCACTCTACATTTCCGGCTTTCAGGTAGATATACGGATCACAAACAAATTTTGTCTTGAATCTCCCGATCCGCTTCGTGACACGTACGTTTTCCTCTAACTTTACATAAGAGACGCGGTAATAATAATCCGGATCATCGCTGAACACTAAAGGCGCATTTTTAGCAGACAACCATTTTCTAGCTGCCCTCCAAATCTGCGCCCATTCTGTTTCTGCTCCTATATAGTTAAATTCCAGTTCTATTTCTATCGGCTTTCTTCGTTTGTTGTCAATGAGGAGGGTTCCATCACGGCCTTTTATTTCAACTTCTTCGTAGTCGTATTCTGGTGCAGGTATTGTTGGTCGCTCCACAGGCTGCAGGCGTATGTCAGTACAGACAGTATTATTAAATTCTACAGTCCAACTCATACCATCACCCCTTTTGTCATCATTTTACCGGTCTGTTTTTGGTCTATCCTCTTCATTATCAGATCGGTTAATATGTCCATTACCTTTTTATCACCAATATAGATGTTATTTTCCGCCAGCAATGTGATCCCCTCAAACACATCTTTCATAAGGCTGATTAGTTCTTTATTGTTCAACTGGTTTTCTTCCCGTATGTACTGTTTCAGCTTTTCAATAGGCAGCACAGCTTCTTTTCCTGCTTCTCCACCACCCTGCATATTTCCGTTACGGTCCATTCCAAATATTGTAGGCCGGTTCAAGATAGCACCTTCTGCGTTCCATTTTACACTTAATTTTGGCACAGACGGCGGTACAAGGCTGAATTTTCCTTTAATACTGAAAGATGGCATCTTGATCTCCGGGAGTTTCCATTTAAAATCAAAGATACTTTTTATCTTATCAATCGCTTTCTTCACTCCGTTTTTTACAGAATCAAAAATATTGTTGACACCATCTCTGAACCATTCACACTTTGTATATAAAGTTACGAATATACCTATCAAAGCTCCTACCGCTGTTATAACAGCACCCACCGGATTTAGTTTCATGATTCCCCATAGCAATTTTACTCCTGTCCCTACTGTTTTTGTTGCCCCAACCACTTTTCCAATACTTGATATCACTGTTCCTATAATCACAAGTAATGGACCAATTGCTGCAACTACACCCGCAACGGTAATAATTGTCTTTTTCTGTGAATCATCCAAACTGTTGAACCAGTTTGTGAATTCTCTTATCTTTTCTGTAACAATCTGCATAATATCCGCTATCGCTGGCATTGCTGTTTCTGCAAGGTCTTTCCCCGCAAGCTTTAAATTCTGCATTGCAACTTTTGCCGCATCTGCTCCGTCGTACATTTCACCCCATGTTCCCTCTAATTGCCCGCCGGAATTATCAATCACTTGCATGAACTCCTCAATACTGAACCTTCCTCCTTGGATAGCGTCTGCAAGGTCCGGCCCTGCCTTTGTTCCAAATATTTCAATTGCCTTTGTCGTGGCACTTGCAATATCTGGACACGCTGCAATTTCATCCAGTGTTTTCTTAAATTCCTCCCCTGCATCCTTTCCCGCTGCTGCCCAGTTTGAAATTGATTTTTTCATTCCGGAAAAAGCGGTTTCCGTATTCACGCCAGCTTTTTCCCATTGTGAGAATATGGCAATAGATTCCTGGGTTGTAAACCCTAAAGCACGCATTGGTGCACCGTATTTTGCAAGATTTTCTGTCAACCTATCCATTGCTATTCCGCTTGCCTGTGAAGCGGCTGTAAGCTGGTCCATTACATTCCCGTATTCGGATGCATCTATACTGGCATCTCCCATATAGCGCGAAACGTCTTGTACAGCAGTGGATACGTCCATATTATTAATTTTTGAGAATTTCAGAAATTTTTCAGAACAATCTTCTAAGGCTTCACCCGTAAATCCGAATCTCGTATTTACGTCAGCGATCGCGGAAGAGACCTCTTCTGCGTCCGCTGGAAACCGGCCATATACAGTGTCAAAGCTTTCATTCAGCTTTGCAAGATTGTCCCCCAGTGCACCGGTCCCTGTGGCAATATTGTCATATGCACCGTCAATTTCATTCCAGGCTACCATTGCCGCCGTTCCTGTTGCTAAAATAGGGGCTGTCACCTTTTTTGACAAATTTTTCCCTGCCTTTGTAGCCTTATCTCCCAAATCAGTGAGCTTTTTTGCGTACTCCTCTATTTGGGCAGAACCGCTTTTAAGTTTATCATTTACCTCCTCCAATCCCTTTTTATAATTGTTCAAAGAGGCTTCTGCATTGTTAAGCTGGTCCTTCTTTTTCTGGATTGCAGTTTCATTCCTTGCTTCTCCTGCTTCCAGTTTTTCCAACTGCTCCGCGCATTTTTCTGATTTTGAACTATAATCTGCAAGTCCTTTTTCTGCTGCGGCTAATTGCTCTTTTTTCTTCTGTATTGCATCGCTGTTCTTAGTTTCATCCTTTTCCAGCTCTGCAACTTCCTGTTTCAGTTTCTCACACTTCTGACGGTAATTTTCTGTTGCTTTCTGTGTTGCTTCGAGCTGTTCACGCTTTTTAGCGATCTTCTCGGTATTCTTCCCTACACCGTCCGTCAGCTCTTTCAGCTCACCTTCCAGCATTTTAACCTTATCAGAATAATCCTTTGTTTGCTGCGACAGGTATTTTTGTGTGTCCCTTAATTTGTCAACAGATTTTGTGCTGTCATCCCATGTGGATTTTGCAAGCTTGAATGCGCTCCTGTTTTCCTGTATAGATGCATTTACTTCTTTCAAACTTTTATTAAAGTCCACACTTCCATCCGCCTTAAAGACAAGTCCGACGCGCTGTAATTCGTCAGGCATCTATCTCACCTCCGCTCTGTTGCATCATTAAATAATACGAAAAACATTCACTGAAAAAAAATGGGCATGAGTTTAAAAATTCTTCTTCACTCATTCCCATCTGTTTCGCAGCTATCATGTATGCAGCCCAGTCTATTTCCGCCTCTGATTCTGCATATTCCGTTTTGCATCCTGTTTTTTTTTAAAGTCATCCATTTTTTTCATGAACTCGCTCAAAAGCTCGTCAATAACATCGGTGTCCATGGGCATAAGCTCCATAGCTTCATTTTGTGAAACCGTCTTGCCATTGGAACGCATGATCACATAAATCAATTTGGCTGCAAGCTCCATACCCTCATTATCCGTCGGCTTACGTTTCCCGATTTTTTTTATCATTCTGTCTGTCCCTGTTTTCTGCAAATAGTAGAGAGTTCCAAAATTTATGTTCACAGGTAGCCTGCTCCCATCCGTCAACTCTATATATTGTGTTTTCATCTATTTCACCTCAATTCCCTGCCGGGGTTCCTCCGACGGCTGTGGCAAGGTCTTCTTTTGTTAGGATTGGTTTTGTGAAAAATTTCTCCTCTGTCAATCCTGCAGGCATGTTCATGTCAGTCGAAACTTTTGCAACAACATCCCCGTTAGAATTAAATGGGTATGCCTTAATCTTTATAGTATCGTTCTGTTCTGCTGCCTTTTCTTCACTTGTGGATGTATCGTCACTGTTCTCTGTCAGCTTACATTTTGGATACCAGTCATAACGCACTTTCCCACCTTTCAGCGCTACGACCTTTCCATATGCAAAATACGGGCGTTTTCTCCCACCTCCTGAAAGAATCAGACCGCCCTCGTCTACCAAATCTCCGCGCATCTTTGCAAGTATTTCATCTGTGATTCCGACAACTTCCTCCTCAATATCTACAGATGAGATGTTAGTATCACTATCATAAATACTTCCTGATGCATAAACAGGTTCTGATCCTGCATTTTCTGTTATTTTTACAGATTTTACAGTAGCCTCTCTTGTAACGTCAGGTTCATATTTATTTGTCCAATCACCATTGTCATCCGCTACATTAAAGCAAAAATACTGTGCACCGACAGTCTCTTTACGTGACGGTTTGCTTGTCTTAATTCCCATCGTTTTTCCTCCTAACCAAATAATTCTTTTATCATCAAATTGTTATACGTTCCTTTATTTCTTTCAAATGTAGGCCGCACATGTGGGCTGCCCTTTGGTGCCCTATGCGTACCTCGCTCTACCATTGGTCCGTAATATTTCCCCCAGCCCACTTCTATTTCTCCACGGTTCCTCCGATATGACATAGTGTCTAACAGATGTGTATATCCTGCCTTGCGGATGTCGGAACGGGGTTTGGGGAGTGCCATTATATCCCTTACCAGTGCCGCAGCACCTTTCTCCATCACGTTCAGTATATTCTCCTGTGATGTTTTCTTACTGTATTCATTCAGCAGTTTTTCCAATTCGTCGAAACCATCTGTATAAAATTCAGCTTCACTCATTCCATCACTTCCAAAGCAAAATAACTGTGAAAAACTTTATCTTCTTCCACATATTCATGATAAATAACTGGATACATTCCGGCCTCCCGCAAGTGATTTCTTAATTCTAAAAGCTTTTTATCCCTGGGCACCTTTGAGTAAAAGCTCACCTGATAGGTGGCTTTTGTATCATATTCCTGACCGGATGCAACAATATCCTCCCAGATATAGTCCCAGTACACAATACGAGGGAATGTATTCATATTCTTATCGCTTGTTATCCCTTCGTTGACTGGTATTTTGGTCTTATGTAAAAGGGCACTCAGCTCTGCCTTTGTCATTTTCCAGCACCTCTATTTGTCTTTCCGGCCTGATCAAAGTAAGTTCTGTTTCCGGGAATCCATTTTTGTTGATAATATGTGCCGCATTATAAACCTCATGCTGTACACCGTCTATGATACATACACATTTACTGTCAATCTGCCTGTACCTGGGTATCCTGATTTTCATAGTCACTTCTATTCCGGCCTGCTGCATCTCATATTTTACGCGGTCAAACACAGATATCTCAGCATACCATATGGTCATATTCTGATTTACAAGGTATTCCATAGGATAATCCTGTGTTTCATCGGTCCATTTTCGGAAAAGAGAAAAGCGCCCGTCTGTGTATTCCGGTAATTCCTTCATCTCGGCACCTCGCTTTCTAACTGCCATTGCAGGATAACACTGGAATAATTGTCAAAAAACTCATTTATCTTATGGTGGTAAGCATAATTCACATAGTTTTTTAACAGCCCCCGGCATCTGCTGTCACCTTCCGGGTCATATGCCGGGTTTAGTCTTTCCATCCATGCAGCGCCCTCTTTTACGTAGCTCATTAGAGCTGTATCATCAAAGTACGGGGGAATCTGAAATTCCTCCCGTACCTCATCTGCTATTTTTTCAAAAGGCTGCATATGCTCACCTCTCTTATGCTGTCGGCGCTGTCACCTGTGTAACCGGCAATACATACTCTTCCAGTTTTGTCACATCAAATACTACCGCTGTATCATTATCAACTGCTCTTCCGTTTGCATAACATTTGCCTATAATCACATCTGCATCTTCCATAGCCTTTGTCTGGTCATATGTTCTCATATCAATGGATGACGCTCCCATTACATACATATCTGCGATTGTAAAAATAGCCTTTCCTTCCGGTACATTGGCATCCACAATCTTTTCAATGTTCATAAACGAGGTATTGCGGTATCCGCCTGCCAGTGATTCTCCGTATAAAGCAGGGTCTACAAACTCCGCTTCGTCTTTCGGATTGCATATCAGATACAACGTACCAATGGAGCGCATTCCATTTTTCGTCAATGTCTTTCTCACGCCAGCCAGTCCTTTAGGGCTGAATTTTTTAATGTTTGTTAATACTGTTTTGGCTTTGTTTGTACCGTCCTCATTTGTTGTCCCGATCATCCTCATTATTCCTATGGGTGCCTCTTTTCCATCTCCATCCAGGAATCCTCTTACAAGTCCGTCCTGCATTGCTTCTGCCAGGATAGCAGTAAAATATCTGTCCACAAAAGGAAGAGCCAAATCCTGAATTGCTTTTGGGATAACCAGTGCAACGTGAAGTTTTCCTACTTCAATAGTCAGCGAAGAAAAGCTCGCACTTAACTCTGCGGTGATTTCTTCCGTAAGCGGTCCCCACTGTGCGGCTCCTGAGTGCTCCGCTACTAACCATCTTTTTACATTTGCCGGGGCAAATCTCACCAGTTTTAAAATGTCACTCTTTTTCTTGATATCGTCCAGTGTTCTGTCAATGATCTCTTCGGGTATGATATCTACCTGCTTTGCTGTAATCGCCTGTTTGATATCCTTGAATTTTTCATAAAACTGTTTTTCTTCTCCTGAAAGATTACGCAGCCCCAGGCGTTTCCTGTACTCCCCGTCAACTGCTGCCCTTGCATTCTGTTCTGTCAGTTCGTCAATCAGTTTTTTGTGCTTTGCTGTGGCGATCATATCGGCAGCCTGATAGATTGCTTCGCTTTTATCTTCTGCATCGTTTAAAAGCTGTAAAACCTGTTCCTTTAATCCCTTCTCTAATTCATCAATCTTCATCTGTTTTCTCCTTTCTTATTACCAAAAAAAGCCTGGAACGGGTCTATCTTCTGCTCCGGCTCTCTTTTTACTGGGTTTGACATTAAAAACTCTTTCAATTGTTCCTGTGAGAATTCTTTTTCCCTTAATTGCTGCCGCAGGCTTTCAATTTCCTGCACCAACTGCAACGGTTTTATGTTGTCCGCCTCTGCTTTTGTTCCAATTTTATCAATCAATCCATAATCAAGCGCATCCTGCGGTGTCAGCACGGTTTCCGTATCCATCATTTCTCTAAGCTGCTGTTCCGGTATTGTGCATCTTTTCATAAAGAGTGCAATACAAGATTCCATGTATGCATCTAACTTTGCAGCTTCGTCTCTAAGCTGTTTTGCATTCCCTGTTGCAGTTGTCCACATATTATGTATAATGGCGCTTGTGCCGTCCCCCATAATACGTGTATCACACGCTTGCAGGATCGTGAATGCAATAGAGTGACATACCCCATCTACGATCCCTGTCTTTTTCCCTCCATGTCGCTGCAGTAAATTATAGATTGCTGTTCCCTCAGATACCGAACCACCGTTTGTATTAAAATGCAGTTCAATATCATCCGTTTCTGGTATTTCATCCAGCAAATCCCTGAAATGTTTTGCTGATGTTTCGGACTCATCGTATTCCCATGTTTCCCAGTTAAAATCCCCATACTTCGTTATGTCATCATAGATGTATATCTGATGAATGTTTCCATCCAACTTTTGTAGACAAAAGCTGATAGGTGTTAATTTCTTCATGGCTGCTCCTTTCTTTATAGTTATCATTTTACCCATGACTGGGAGATAACGGATCACCTTCCTTTCTACGGTTTATGGTTTCCCATTACTTCCCTCACCCCCCTTCCAGGTCTGTTGTGTAATTCTTTGTGACAACTCTCTCCTGGCTAAATTCTGTCTCCAGTGGTTCCCATCCGATTGTTTGTCTCAATTCATCCAGATTAAATCCAATGCTCCGCAGCTTATCCATGTTTGCCGCACTGTCTAAAATATCCACATGTTTAAAATGAGAAATATCAATCCATACATCATCACCTTTTGTAAATGCGGCCTGCCCTACTATTTTAGCCCGTACAGAATCATTTATGATCTCTTTAACCGGGCTGACGGCATAGGTTATAAATTCGTTCGTTGCATCTGACTTTTCTGTGATCGTCCCCATAAATGCACTGATCGGAATATCATATTCCATAGAACAACCTGTAAAAATTTCCTCCGCCATTTTTTTAATATCTTCGCTTTTGATCTGGCTTTCTATTTTCAGTGGTTCGAGTGTGATCCCTTTTCCCAGCATGATCACACTTAAATCGTCAGATTCTAATATCTTCTCAATTTTTCTTTTATAATCTTCCCTTGTGATCCTCTTTTCTCCATTCCCATCCTTTTCCGCAAGGGCTATATTTGCATCTGCTGCCATTCTGAACTTTGGCGCACTGCTTATCTTCTGCAACTGTAAATATGCCGATAATACAGAATCATACAGGCTCACCACTTTGTCAAGATATTGCTTCTTTTTTTCTCCCCTGGTCCTGAAATGAAGTACCTCATCTGCGGCAAATTCTCTGTCCAGTTGATATGTCTTTCCATTACAAGCGATTACAATGTTTTTGTAAGTATTTGGTCTTAAAACCACATCACTGACATTGTAAGAATCTACAATATAGTATTTCCCGTTCAGGATACATACAATAGCCTCCTGCCTGATCAGCAACCGTCTTACCACCGTTTTCCAAAAATCCGTTGCTGTCTCATTATCATTCGGCTGTATGTTCAACCTCCAGTAAAGTTCATCCTTAACTCTTTCCCCTTTTCGCTGTACAACAAATTCGCTCTTTGCAATGGCATTCGCGATCATTCCTACGGCTTTTTCAATGGCAAATTGTGATAAAAGGAGCTTTGCCCCGTCCACGCTTATGATATCCATATAGGATTCCATTTTGCCTTTTTTATTTTGGAATAAAAAATCAAACATAAATCACACGCTCCTTTATTTCGTCCTTGCTGTACATTCCAGCTACAAATGCCATAAATCCATCGTTTTTTCTTAATTTCGGTTCAATTTTTCCGAATGTTTTATTTCCAAACTTGTCAGTCGAAACACAGGTATTATTTGTATACCACCTCATGATTGCTGACGGTCCGTAGTTGATCTTATGCTCACTGAACAAACTCTCAATCTCCGGTGCTATGATTCCGCATACGGAACCTATTTTTCTGATTAACCGGACAATCCCTTCTGGGTTATCCTTACTTTCAATAGATATTCCTGCCTCCTCAAATGCCATTTTAAAGAGCGTATACCGGTATGTATCCATGGTTATCTTAACAACCTGGTACTCCGTCATTTTCTGTAAGCACCAGTTTACAATGTCCTGTATTGATATCACCGGGTCTGTCACAACCTCAAAGTCTTCAAATTCTTCCTGTCCGATCCGATACAGCGGAAATTTGATTGATTCAAAAAACGGGGATTCTGCACATACCCACGTATGCTGTCTCCATATGTAATCATTCCCCTCTCCTTCTGTTAGCACGCCTGCAGATGCAAAATCCCTTACGTCCGCATAGTCAATCGCCAGGATTGCAAGCTTTCCTTTCGTCTCCGGTGTACTCCGTGGTGTCTTCTTCTCTAAATCCTCGTAACAACAAGCAAGTATATTCTCCCATTTTGTTACGGTTTCCTCTTCGTTTCTTTCCGGCAGATTCAAGCGTTTTGTAAAAAACTCTGGCATTTTACTGGGCAGCTTCTTCATTTCCAGATAATCTTTCTTTATCTGATTTGCCAGAATTGGCATAAACTCCATAGAAGGATTTGCTTTATGCCATGCCTCTTCATTATCTGCTTCTTCTTTACTGTCCAGTTCACAAACAAAGGGAAAATACCCCAGTTCATTTTCTCCTGTGGTCAAAATCTCCGTCACCATGGATAACAATTCATCAAGGGGGCCATCCCTGACATATCCATTTGTCGTGATGATAAACTCCCTAGGGTGTTTTACTTTTCCCAGTGCGGATTCAAATACATTGATCTGCTCATAATTTTCATATGCATGAATCTCATTTAAAATAAGACACCCTGGTCGTTTTCCATCTTTCGTGCCGGAATTTGATGTATTATACTTCATCTCTGAACCGGTTGCGTTATTTGTTATCAATTCCTTTGTAACTTTAAATTTCCCCTTAAATTTCTGGGTGTTCATAACATCATAAGCAACCTTGAATGTATCCTTTACCTGCTGCTCTGCATTCGCTACGATTTCAATATGGTAGTTTTTTACCCCGTAAAGCGGGGTCTGCATAAAGTTCACCAGCGGAACTATAAAACCATCTTTCCCGTTTCCCCTACCCATCATGACAAAAAAATTGGGGAATATCGGGATATCATCTTTATACATAAAAACGAATGCATATATAAATTTCTGATATGGAAAAAGTGGGTAATAATTTGCTTCGCAGTATTTGATACAGTTGTAATAAGTCTTTTTATCGAAAAAAACATCGTCCCTCTCTAATGTAGGAAGGACGATATTTTTGATCAATAATCTTCTTTTTTTATTTATCCATTTCGGATGCGCTTTGACATACTCCAGGTACTCCTCAATCTCTTTAACAATAATCTTCTTCATCGTTACCTTCGTGTATTGGCTGCTGCAAGTTCAAATCTTTGAGTATTTTCAGCATTGTAACCGTGGTCTTCTGCAGGTTCATGACAGATTCATTTTCTTTTTCAACAGATATCCCATTTCCATTGATGGTCTTGTATCTGATCCCTTTTTCTTTTATATCTGCTATCAGTTTTTTCTTTAACTTCCAGTAATATATATAATCATTGGCAAGTTCTGTATAAAAATCTGCCGTCTTCCCCTGCAATCTTAACTGCTGCATCAATGATCCTTTTATCTGTTTCTCCGTCATTCCCCTCACCACCTTTCATTTGTCTGAAATATATCAATTACTTCAAAGCGTATTTCCGAATGCAGATACCGGTTCAAGATATCCTCATTTCTCTGTAACACGGCAACCATATTCTTTAAGTCTCTCTCCCGTCCTCTCCGTAGGATATTGTTTCTGCACTGTGAATAGGTTGTATTAATCCAGATGTATTTCACATCCATATTTTTAAATATTTCTCTTTCTTTTTGCGTTGGATAACAGGTAATATGATAAATATTTTCACTTTTCAGCTCATTTTCTAACGTAAAATCAAGTTGTTTTTCCTTATCGCCCAATTCATCACAATCACTGACAATTCCGTTTTTTCCTTTACAATATAAGGATTTTCCGGCTCCTATCATTCCACAAACGCATATGATCATACCCCCTTCCCCCCTTTTCACGCGTAAATCAGATTTTCTCCACAGTCATGTCCACATCCCCGTTCTCCATTTAAAAATAAATCGCGGAGAATTTACCGGGGGGGTGTCTACCATTTTTCTTCCGATACCAGTTTCTTTTTTCTGACAAATCTTTTAGGGTTTCTGCCGTGTCTAATATTGTGGCACTGTGTGCACAGGCTTATCAGGTTGTCCTCCTCCAGTGCATACTCTGGATACTCTTTTAACTCTTTTATATGGTGAACCTCTACAGCTCTCCTTATCTTTGTATCATCTCCATATAATTTTGTCCCTGTTTCCTGCGCTTCTCTTAATCTCCTTCTGCAGTCCTGGCATTCAAATAAATCTCGTTGCAGTATATCTATCCTCTTACCCTTCCACTCCTTTGAATTATAAAAATGTTTTACTTCTTTTTCTGTCATAGTTGGCGTGGCCGGATTCGGACCGGCACACACAGCTTATAAAGCTTCCGCTCTAACCATTGAGCTACACGTCAATATAAAAGGTGCACTCCAAAAAAGGAATGCACCAATCACAAAGAGGATATATGAAATATAAAGCATCGAACCTTTACCTACTGGCTCTATTGTTATTATACATGTGATTTTTGTGATTTTTGTGAAACTTTCATGTATGAGTCAATTTTTTTACTGATATTGCTCCTTTCCATATGTACCTTCCTTGCAACCTTTGATTGTGTCGGCTTTGTATCTCCATTTAAAAAATATAACTGGAATATCCTACGTGTCCTGCTTTCACTGATATTATCCACAAATTCCTCTACCGCTTTGCATTCCTGTTCAAGCTGTTCTTTGCGTTTCATATCCCTGTGCTGCAGCCTTTCATATTTTTCCTGGTCGAAACCAGCGACACCTTCCGGGACTGGATACCCCTTGTTATAATTCAAGATTGTGTCTACGCTTATCATATTCTCGCTTTTCCAGCGGTTTTTCAATATATATTCCAGTTCTCTTATTTCCTGCTGATTGCTCCTGTATGAATTAAGCATTTCCTTCGTGACTTCCATCGGCATCACCTCCTGCTGCCCCAGATGCATTATTCTCTAATTCAGCCGCTCTATTTTCTTCAAAACATCATTAGTCTTTGCATCATAGTAATCTTCTATAAACTGTAGAATCCGCTTTGCATCTTCTATGTTAATTGCAATAGTGCCCATAGGATATCCCTCTAAATTTTTACAATCAATGCATAATTCACTTGCGATATTTTCTTTACGCTTTTTTACTTCCCATGCCATCTCTTTTGCATTCTCATAATCTTCCAATAATATCGCAGCTTCAACCACTGATGACATTCTCATTCCTCTATCTCCTCCTGCTGCCCCAAATTTTCCTCAATCAATTCGTAGAAATAAATATTAGGATACCATGATAAAAATTGATTTCTGGAACCTCCTATTTCAAACTTATATTCACTTCCTATTTTTATGGATGCATATAGATCCGATGAATTAAAACGCCCTGCAAGCAGGCTGTCTGTAATCTCATATGTATTTATATTCCCTTCTTTATCTTCGGTGAATACGAGATAACGGCTCTGATTGGAACTATTCTTTACTACTTTGTCTGTCACAATTGCCGTTACCTCACGCTTGTTACTAACCTTGTTTATTGGCCTGTAAAACATAATTCCAAATATTATAATTATGCCTACTATTGATAAAATGCACGTAAACAGACTTCTTGCCATTCTTTTTTTATACATCCTCATTTCCTCCCTTTTGTATCTTCATCCATTCATCATAAATCATTTTATCAAATGCTCTTCCTACCTCTTGTGCCGCCATTCTTCCTTCCTCTCTCTCCCTCCCTTTTGCACTATATATCTGATGCTGTAATGAATATTTGATTTCCCTTAAATCTGATATACTTTTCGACTGGCAATATTCCTGTTTGTCTATTTGGTTCCAAAACACTATTCTTGTCTGGATCCCTGCTACATCCAATTTTTCTTTTATTCTCTTCATTTCTTCCCTGTGAATATGTTCCCTTGGATTCTTCCAGGGTTTTGAATAATCCAACGGTTCTTTTTCAGTATCCAATAATTCTTTTAAACATTCTGCTGTTGTTTTCCCAAAGCATCTATAAACCCCACGGGTTATATATGTTTTCTGCCATGTAAACAGCCTGAACCCCAGCGCCTTTTCAATATCATCAAACATTTTTTCTTCATCTGGTGTAAATCGTCTTCCGTATATTAATTCCGGTACCTTTGCCGAAGGGCACGTACTCAATGTTTCTCCTAATTTTTCCCCTAAAATGTCAGGGAGAACACTTTTTACAAAATTAATAACCTCATCTAAATCTACATATATTGGCATATCCTTTTCTCCTTTACTTTTCATATTGTATAAAATTGCCGGTACTGGCTCCCAGCTTTGGCTTTCGCCCAATCAATGCCCCCGGCTGGCATCCGCATATGGCACGGCACTCCCGTTGCTTTTGCGGCGCGTTATCTGCTCACCCTCTTTTTTATTGTCTATCTGGTTTTTGCTCCAGAGATTTTTTTACAAGGTCCCTCGTTCGTCCTTTCCCCGTATTGCCGATAGGACAGCATTATATCTCTTATGTCATAATAAAATCGCAATCGCTGCCAATAAGCCAACACCTACACCAACGCCTATCCAAATACCTGCGTTCAAATAAGCGAATGAATCTAAAATGTATTCCTTAATGATTTTTTTCATATTTTTACTCCTCTTCTTCCCGATCTGGTAAACACTTGAACTCATAAATACACTCTGCACAGTCATCCCACATAAAACACTCCTCATACTCACAATCCTGGTCCGTGTAGCTACATATGCCGCACTGATCATGGACGCACTCAAAATCTTTGCACATGGCTAATCCTCCATATCCATCCTTTCCGCAATGGCCTGCACCACGTTTACAGTTACTCCGTTCCCAGCTTGCTTATATAACTGGCTGTCACTGTTGACCATTCCCCATTTCTGTAATCCTCCTTTAATATTTCTTTCTGCCGCTGCTTCTGTGGCATCTCCATTAATATTTCTTCTTGCTCCTGATCTATGAGGTGCATGGATGTATATGATGCCACAGCAAATTTATCATATTCACAAAATCCTACACATTTGTGTCCGCTTGATTCCATCCCTCTGCGGAATCCTCCTATCCCGGCGAACTAGTCTATAAATTTCATGGCAGCACCTCCGGTATATCAAATATGCTCATCTGGCTATCTCTATAATTCATCCACAGCGTTTCCGTTCTCTTTAATCCACCTTCTGCCTGGGTTTTGATACTCTCTTTTCTCCATCCGGCCAGCATATTATTGTATAGATCATTGTCATAGCATGACAACATCACTTTCCCATGATGATTAAGGAGCGCTTCCAATAATTCTACGTGGTCTGCATCCTCCATCTCATGTTTGTATAGATAATTCTTCCTGGTCCCGTGTAGGTAAGGAGGATCAGCGTAAATAAACACATCTGGTGTATCATAGCGCTTCAGCAGCTCCAGGGCTGGGAGGTTCTCTATCTGTACCCCCTTCAGTCTTTCAGCCGCCTGTGTCATTACTTCTGGCAATAAAGTCCATGCTCTCGCAGGGTTTGGAGATTTTTTTTGTTGCCCTGATTTAAATCCGTTCCGGTACAAATTGCCGCACCCAAATCCCATCCAGCATCTTACGCAAAATCTGCGTGCTCTCTCAATTTCATTATCTGTTTTCCGGAATGCCTGTTCATACTCGCTTCTTGAATATGGTGTCATAATGATTATCCTTTTCAATAATTCTGGATAATCACGAAGGACCATGAAAAAATTCACAATTTCATCATCCACATCGTTCACTGTCTCTATATGACAGCGTTCTTTATTAAAAAATACCGCCAAACTCCCAGCGAATGGCTCCAAATATACATCGTGTTGTGGCATGTAACTGCAAATCCAGTCAGCAATTCGGTTCTTTGCTCCCGGATATTTTAATATTGCTTTCATATTTTTAATAAGCCCGGTATACCTTTTCGCGCGATGCCGGCCCCTTTCTTAATTTTTAATCACTTGTATTATTTATGACATCCTATTGCCCCAGCAATCGCAAACAGCCCCGCCGCTATCAAAAATCCCACCGGGGCATTTGTAGCGCCACAATATCCAATAAGTATAAGTACACTAATAATCCACCCCATCTATTCCTCCTCCACCTTCTCCACTGTTGCCGGTATATGTATATACTCATAATCTTCTTTGCACCATTCGTTCCTCTCTGTTGTTCTGTGGAATATCCAACAAGGGCAACTTCGGCTGTGTTCTTCGTATTCCAGCCACCAGCAGACACATGGTTCCCCATCTTCATTCACTCCTGCCCGGTGCCTTACATAACCATTCCCTACGGCTATGTAATATGGCTTTCCTATAGATTCCAATTCTATTTTTGCAACCTCTATGGCCTGCTCTTTTGTGTATTTCTCTTTTGATACTGCCAGGGTTTCTATACAATCTCCCCAAAAATTCATATAATCAAATTTACTCACAGCTTACCTCCTGGTATACATTCTGGATAATCGAAGATACTCATTTGTATCCCTTCCTGTTGCCGCTCCACATCTTCTCTCACCGCCTCTTTTCCCGGCAGATGCGGAGCATTAAAAAATTTGCAGGCAATCCATTGCGGTTCCCAACGTCTATTCCCTCCGGCCTCTGCATAAAGCCTGCAGATAAATGATTTTCCTTCCCTAATGCAGTTATTGCATTCTGCACATAGGTTCCGGTAATCTGTCCCGCCGGATAGTCTGTACATTTCACTGATCGTCCTCATTGTGGTCCTCCTATCCTATGCCCCTGCAGATATCCACGGACCTGCTGCCATAAGTCCCAACATTTGACTTCTTTTCCGTTGTATTTCTTTCCGCCTGCTGCCGCCCATGAATCCAGCCATCCGTTTTTTATCGACGCTTCTATATAGGCCGGGGCGGATATTTCCAGGATCACCGGTTCTTTTATGGCCTGCAGCCCGGCAAGCATGGCTTTCAGTTCCACGGCCTCCCTGGTGTCCCCTGGTTCTTTTTCTGCCTGCTTGACTGACTTATGCTGTTTTCCTTTGCTGTCCACATAAAGCAGGTTCGCCGTGGCGGTTTTTCCACAAAGCCTTATACTTATCCTCACTCTTTTCATGTTCTTACCTCAACTGAAAGGAAGTTCTTCTTCTATTCCGTCAGGCATTGTCATAAATCCATCTGCATCTACTGGCATACCTGATACTGGTGGTTCCTGCTGCTCCTGTCGCTTCTCTGATGCATTTTTACTTTCAGCAAATTCCTGGTCCTCTACCACAACGTCCGTGGTATATACCTCATTTCCCTCCCTGTTTACATAGCTCCCTGTCTGTATTCTCCCGCTAATGGCTATCTTTGTGCCCTGGCGGAAATATTTACCGGCAAATTCCGCCTGTCTTCCAAAAGCCACGCACCGGATAAAATCTGCCGTTGCTTCTCCCTCTTTCCTTCTGATCCGGTCGACCGCCAGCGTATAACTTGTGATCATCAATGAATCATCTCCCTGTGAATATCTTGTATCCGGTTCCCTTGTCAATCTTCCCATCAAACATACTTTATTCATCTTTTTTACCATACCTTTCATGCAGCCTGTCCCATTCTGCCAACAGCTTTGGCGGAAAAGAACCTTTTATTTTGTCTCCTCTGTAATCAATCCCCCATTTCCGCATGTACTCCCGCACGGTTCCAGGGGATGTATCAACCTCTTTTGATATCTGCAACGCATTCCTGCCCTCTAAGGCAAGCATTCGCATTTGTTCTCTTTGCTCCTCACTCAGTCTTTGCCCTAATTTCATCTTGCCCTCCTATAAAAAATTCTCATGAAAAATCTCCATGAATCCCTCATGTGAATGATCTGACTCATACGCCTGTTGACACATCCTTTTCAGCAACTTGTCATAATTTTCATTCTGATGTACCGATTCTTTTCCTGCATTATGATGTATCAGGCATAGATTCACTTTGAATCCATGGGCTTCGCTTATCTGCCTCCGCCCATTACCATAAAAAATATAGTGATCATGTACCGGCTTCTCCCTATAATCCCCATCCATCACCCAGCTCTCCACAATTTCCGGTTCATCTCCAGGCGCACGCTGAAAAAATTTGCTGAACCCATTTTCCGTGATGTCCTGCCGGCACTCCTCTACTGTTTGTCTGACCACGCACAATGACGTAGGCCTGCCTGATCTACGGTCAAATATCCTTATCACACACCCTTCCGGGCAGGCCAATGGATGACTATAGATCACTGCCATTGGATGCGGCACTACCTCCCTATTAAGTTCTTTCAGACTATCAATGATCTGGTATGCTGTTAATCTTTGCATCTCTTCCTCCCTTTCCGTTCCGGCTGCAGGCGGAACATGGTGTAATGTCTATATGGAAAACCAGTCACCTTGTTTATCCCTTCAAAATATGACTCTTTATCTATGTACCATCCTTTTTTCGGTTTTGGCTCTTTCGGCCAGCGCTCCAGTTTGTCCTTTTTAGGTTCCGGTAATGGCATGTTTCTGGATGTGGAATAATTGGATTCTATAATTTTGTGGTCCAGGACCCCTTTGTCCACATACTTTTCCTGGGTCTTCGCATCCTTTGTAATATACTGGGCCAGTGCTTTAAATTCCCCTTTGTCATACAAAAGCTGCTTGTCTCTTACTTTTCCGTGTTCCCATGCCTGACTGATAATCAAGTCTGTATCTGGTATCCGGTTAATAACAACATGTATATGCCAATTTCCTGTAGGTGTACATTCAATATTCCTGATCCAGCGGAGTTCCGCACCTCTTTTCCGATATTCCTTACCAACTACCTTGTAAAATTCCCGGAAATCCGCTTTTGCCGTCTTCATATCGGGCGGTCTTTCCTCTTTTGGATACGTCAGAGTAAAAAAGTAATCATTAACCTTAAAGTATTTCCGCAGCCGGTGTCTTGCTTTTTTTTCCTTATTCCACTGGTTCACCTGTGCTACCTGCTCCGGGGTTGCTTTTTTCTTCTTACTCCTCTTTTCCCCCGGTGCTCCGTAACGTCCGTCCAGGTATTCCTCTCTTTCTATCGCATTCTCAAATTCGTAGGTTATTCGCCTTGTTTTCATACCGCACCTGCCTAAAATTAATAGTCTTATCAAGTTATAAAAAGGGGAATCCCCTTTCTCATTGACAAGATTTATCAGAGGTGGTACGATGTATTATGTAAACTAAATTTTATGTTCCACCTCTAAGGGCAGGCACCGCAAATGCCTGCCCTTATATTATCCTCTTAAATTGTGTCACACTGTCCCTGCGGTGCCGGAACTCCCGGCGAGCCGTGAACCCATCTGTTCCGGCGCGGCTCCCTCCGTACTGATCTGACAGTTTGAAGGATTCCAATGTTAATGTGGTGAGGCCATGCTTCTGCTTCACCTGCTCAATTTCCCGAAAAATGGGTTCCACGTCGGCCTGAATGCTGTTAAAATTCTTCTGGTTCAACCTGTAGGTGCACTTCCTTTCTTTCCTTGTCGTAAATCACAAACATACTGTCCCCGCATTTATCTGTGATCTTTGCTTTCTCATCTCCTAAAAATTCAATTCGCATGGTTCCGAAACCAAAGTTGCTGTTTACCCATGTTTTTATTAAAAATTGTGCGATTGTTCCAGTCATTGACATTTCCCCCTGTTTTTCTGTATAATAATCTTGTATCGTTTTATCTATGGTCCCGTTTAGTTTGGTCGCTGGCGGGACCGTTTTATCTTCCGGCTTGTCCATCAATTCCAGATCTTCCAGGCACCATCCCAGTACAACCGCTTTTATGTTGTCCTCTGTGCTGCTGCTCTGGCTTAACTCCTTTACAATTTTGAGCATTTTATTGATTTTTTCTTCCTCTATCAATCTCACCTGCATGGTATATCTCTCCCTTAAAGCCATTATCTCCATCACTCACACATCTGCAATGACTACCCGTGTCATCCTCAATCCACACGGCATGACCAGTTGTCTCTGTTCCCAGTGCTATAGTAACAATGTCGAGAGCATTGTTTTTAGTAATCAGCTCCAACACTCTTAAATGCGGGGCCATTTCCTTGCATATTTCTATCCATTTTTCTTTTGTCATGCTTTCTCCTCCTTGCTATCTTTTCTCCAATTTCCCGCACTCACTAACGCGGTGGAACTGATTTGCAAAGTCAAGTATCGCATTTCGGGCTGTTATATACTCTGGGTCATCACAATCCAGCTTGCAAAAGTGGTATGCCAATTGCACGGCAATACGCTTGCACACCTTGACTGCAAGGCCTCCACACCACAATGGCCAGCACGAAAAGTCCAGGTCGGCTCCGCTCAGGTCGGCTCCGCTCAGGTTGGCTCTTCTCAGGTCGGCTCCTCTCAGGTCGGCTCCTCTCAGGTCGGCTCTTCTCAGGTCGGCTCCGAACAGGTCGGCTCTTCTCAGGTCGGCTCCTCTCAGGTCGGCTCTTCTCAGGTCGGCTCCGCTCAGGTCGGCTCCTCTCAGGTTGGCATCTCTCAGGTTGGCTCTTCTCAGGTCGGCTCCGCTCAGGTCGGCTCCGCTCAGGTTGGCTCCTCTCAGGTCGGCTCTTCTCAGGTCGGCATCTCTCAGGTTGGCTCCGAACAGGTCGGCTCCGCTCA
>Ga0228674_1000354_pt1 | contig 33644 bp, 19 predicted proteins | sample 1D_rmetaG_FD_189054 | JGI IMG/M metagenome (GOLD analysis project Ga0228674, IMG submission 189054) | Seawater microbial communities from Monterey Bay, California, United States - 1D_r | ecosystem: Environmental > Aquatic > Marine > Coastal | place: USA: California | collected 2016-09-26
CTCCCATGCTGGGAGGCGAGTTTCTGAACCCGTTGCCGCCTGCAAGCGCCGATCCTCCTACGGCGCTGCACGACCCTCCACCCCCTCCTCCTCCGCTCACTATGAACGTGGACATGAACGTGCAAGAACGCAAACCAAGTACCATCAACTGGGCGTTGATTGGGATTGCCGTGGGTGGAGGGCTGTTGGCGTGCTGCTGCTGCGTGTGGATCTTGCTGTGCGTGTTCCGACGCGACGACGATGAGGAGGAGGAGCGCCCTTTGCAGAGTCCACCGAGCAAGTTGCCGCTTCTTGCGTTGCATACTCACCGCATTCATCCAGAGGATGATCCGGACCTCACGCGGTTCACGCAGCTGAAGCCAACCGACGAGACGCGGTACCGACGTACCGCTCCGCAGACCAGTCGCGCCGCGATACATCGAAGCTCGTCGTTCAAGCAGCGGCCCCGTGGTACAACAACCACGATCCCTGTGCGGCAGACATCGACCGATCAAAGCAATCCGTCGCGACGTCGATACAATCGGGTGTAAAGGTCGTGTGGTATGGTGTGTGGTCTACCGAGTTTGTAATGGGTTGGACCAAATGTAGCGGTTGCATCGGTATCCACGTTTCGAGAGTGCTCCCTTTTGGCATGCACAAAAACGAGTCGATTGTCGACGACTACTTTTCGAGCACATTGTACGCCCGGTGGTCCGTAGGCTTGGAATCTTCGAATATGCCTGTACTGACGACACCAAAGCGGATTGTGGCGCTACACTGTTTTCGAGAGGGGTCGAGGGGGGTCCCTCGAATGTGCAAAGCTGCGCAAACTCTTCGTCAAAAGTGCGCAGATGCGATCTCCAAATAGTGGACTATAAATATGAATTAGTTGTATGATTGCAATCAATAACCAATCAATTTATTTTTTACTAATAGCACTTATGGTAATTCAGATCGCATCTCCACACTTTTGACGAAGAGTTTGCGCAGCTTTGCACATTCGAGGGACCCCCCTCGACCCCTCTCGAAAACAGTGTAGCGCCACAATCCGCTTTGGTGTCGTCAGTACAGGCATATTCGAGGCTTCCAAGCATACGGACCACTTTGTCGATTGCTCCGCCCTGGTCCGCGCCGATTCTAGTAGTAGAACCAAAACACACGCATGAGCCGGCGTTGTTTCGATCGTGTTTAATGACGAAAGTATACGCCCTTTTTACCACCTTTCAAACGTGTCTGAGCACCTCCCCGCGCTAAGACGACGGGGTCCGCTTTCCCACCTCTCAAAGCGAGCACTTTTGGGAAAGGACGTCCTCCCAAGACAGTTGCTACACGCACCGATTGCGACGATCAAACACTCACAAGCGACTCACATACCAATATGCCACGAGTCAAACGCAACCTCGAGCTTTGGGCCGATGCAAGCTTCGATCAGTCCAACAATCTGTACATGACCGTCGACGACAGCACCGCGCTCGCGAGCGCCGCCATTCCCGTGCGCGCGCTCTTCATGACGTCCAAGAACAAGGCTGAGAACGAATCTAGAATCGCCGCCGACACGACCGAGTTTCAAGAGTTTTTCAAGTTGATGTGCGTCGAAGACGACGAAGCCGACTCGCGTGTCGATCCATTCAAGACCTTGCTGTGGCAACGCTGGGACCCCGACACGCGCATCGCAGTGCACTCGTTCTCTCCCATCGAACAAAGGCGTGGCAAGACCGAGAAGGGGAAGGAAAGCGAGTACGGTTGGATGCACGAAGACGGCTGGCGTGAACCGCTGATCGCCATTCGCAGGCTGGTGACCATCACCGGATGTTTGAGCGCAATGCAAGGCAACGATTGCGCGCCGTGCCTCAGCGAAAACGCGCCCAGCGTGACCCTCCGCTTGGTCGTCTTTGACACGGTATCGGGAAAGATGTACACGCAAGAAGGCAACGACGAGTTGCAACTTCCCTCGAATGCACTGTTCTTCAACACATGGTGCACCGACCTGGATCAACAGGTGCAAATCCCAGTCGACGCCACGACGGGCATGTTTACCGTGCGATACACCTCGCGATACAAGCTGACCTTCAACTTTCGGCTGTCGTCCTACGCCTTCAGCCGCATGTGCCACTTTGGATTCGCCGTCGAGCCGTGCTACATTGGCGACCAGTACGTCAAACCACAGTCGTTCATGTATCACGCGATGACGCTTTACGTGCCACCGGTGTTTTGCCGCACCTCTTGGATCCATTCGACGTACGACCTGATGTCGTGGATGCCCAACACCAAGCGCTTTGCGCGTGTCCTCTTCACCGAAAAGGACGGCAGCGCGTTGCCTCGCGACTGTCCCTGCAACAACCAAAACGTGTCCGAGTTTGATGCGCAAGGGCATACCATGACCCAACAGAGCTACATCGACAATCGTGTCATGTCGGAAAACGTGGAGCTCTTCGAATTCTACGTCGACTACATTGACGAGACCCAGCGCGCGACGCGCAACACCATGTGCAAGATTGCGACGGAATGGGCCGCAAACAGTGCTCGACTCGCATCCGTATTCCCCAGACCACGCGATGCTCTGTTCTGCAAGCTCGCCAGGGCGACAATACTGCCCAGGCTGCGTCTGCAAGTCGACACGACGCACATGATCCACACGCGCGTCAAGGGATTTGTCGACTCCGTGTTGCAGGACATTCCCTTCATTGGACTTCGTGGCATCTTTCGGTTGGTGGTTCGCTTGGTCTTTGAAGACGGCAGCCCATGCATGCCGTCGCTGCTCACCGGCAACGGAGTGCACGGGCTTCAGCTCTGCATTCAGCTGCTCAACGGACCAAGCGCCAATTCGCACACACAGGTCATATCGGACGTTCTCGTCGCAAGGATGGGAGTGGACAAGGTTCCTGGCGATTCGGAAGTGATCATGTGCATGGGCTCAGCTGTTCGTGGCAATTGTCGACTGCACCTCAACGCGCCGTCTGTGCGCTTGGATGTGCCTTCTTCAAAGAAGTCGCTGTTTCCAAAGTATTTTCAAGGCCTCTGCTTGCGCATTCAGCCTACCGTCAGCTCTTGCATCGAGATGTCTTGGAACGGCTCCGAGACCGATCTGTCGCACATCTCGTGGAGTTCGCCCGCATTTCTGTGCGCACGATCCAACGTCATTGAGAAGTCGCTTGCAACCGTTCGTGGGCTGGCGATGCACTTTTCCCCAACCAAGCCAGACTTTGAAAGCATCCAGCCACCAGTGTTTTCGAGTGCCGAAGAGACACCGGCGTCCGACGGAACGGCGCTCGACCACACGGTCCAAGATGAAACGCTCGACGCAGCGAGTGGCGATGAGAGCGACGTGCAAGTTGGAGATGATGCAAGTGGCGACGATGCAAGTGGCGACGATGGCAGCGACGATGGCAGCGACGATGGCAGCAATGGTGACGGTGACAACGACGAGTGATACATACCTGGATTGACCAAATGGTCCTCTGAATAGCCACGCCGCAACTGGTTTGTGTGTAGAAGGGTAGTGCACGAGTGGATTTTGGTAGCACACTCGGAGTGTATCGATTAAAGTGGATAGTGTTGGTGAGAGTAGTAACGGTCATAAAGACGTCGCGTACACAAATGACATACGATGCATCGTCACGTATTGAGTCAAACATGCAACGGACTCGCGGCTAATACGCATGCGTCAGCACACCCTGCATGAAAGTTCCGCCGTCACAGAGCAACAAGCAACGGCACAAATTTACACGGAGAGTGCGTCGATGCACCAATCTCACTTTGACTCGCATCCTCAAAACGGGCCCAGCCGCAACGACCGACAACTTATGTAGGCACTGAACTTGGTCGCGCCGTTGTCAGCGCGTATCCGTTCCGTCGGCGCACGCTCGACGTCGTCGCACATGGAGCGCAACGACGCGTATGCCTTGATCTGAAACAGCATCAGTATGTTCTCGACCGTCTTATTGTCCATACGAACGTGAATCTTTTCGACTGCGGACAGGTAGATTTCTCCATCGCGAACCGGGTCGTAGCTGGCGTCGCCTCCCCAACAGATGCCGTTTGCCCACATGATGTCGTAGGTGACGATTGGATTGCGCTTCCGGTCGGATTCATGAGAGTTGTCGCGGTCGCTTGCGAACAGCTTGTTTACCAAGTGCACCATCGAGTCGCGTGCAACCTCGGTAGGACGATCTTTCCAAGTGCCCGAGGTGCCAGTGCAAGCACGGCCATCGCATTGCGCCAAGACCTCAATGACACCCTGTGTGCTTCCGTCGTCGCCTCTCCAAAGAGTAGCTCGAACGGTGACGTTGGACAGTGTGCACATTCGATCCGGTGTGCGCTTCTGGTTGCAAGAGACGATGCAGTTGTCGACGCATGCTGCGTTCTGGTGGACCGCTCCGTGATGTACTCCGGCCAATGGTTGACGTACGGAAAGTGCATGCAGCGTCGGTTGTGCGCTGAGCATGGTTTGTGATGGATCGGTCGAAGATGCTCTGCTTGTGTGGCTCTCGCGATGACTGCTACAGCCGCAAGAGCTGCACAAGGGCGTGACGGAGCCTGCCCTTTGCACGGTTACAAGGTCGCTTTGGGAACGCTCTCTCGACGGCATTTTAGCTACCTCTTCATATATACAAACTTCCGAGACGCTCCGATCTCTCATATTGATGCGTCCGTTTCTTACCCATGCCCCGCCGAGTCGATGAAACCCGCGCCGTGCAACAGCAGTCGATTGGGCACAGAGACGCGTCCATATGGTACACTCGAAAAGGGGGTCCATGCGCCGAGGCGCGTTCAGGTCCTTGGACATGTCTTGTCTGGTCTACCTCTAAAGCAGCCGGTGGCGCACCATCCTATTTAAATACGTGTGTGATACAAACACGTCCCTCAAAAGTTTACGGTTGCTCCCATCCACCGCGCGACACGCAAGACGCATGTCGGACAACACGCTCTGCAACCGTGACGATGACGCCACCACGCCCACCACAGCACCTGTCTCTTACACCTCATTCGTCTCCTCCTGCTCCAAGAAACGCGATCTGAGCGTCCTTTGGTCCGAGGACGAACGTGTGGCGTATCACGACATTGCGCGTCGCGCCGCTGCGGAGCGCATGCAAGTTTACCGCCTGGCTCAGGTCGCTTCGGAAATATTCGTGCAGAGAGCTGCGTTTCAAGAGCTAGCAACCGACGCGCTGGTCCACCCCAGCAAGCAGGCCGTGGGCCATCACAATGGCGACTTGTCAACTCGAGGCTTGGTGGCACAAGAGCAGTAGCGAAACCAGCAACGCCTTTTTGAAACACGATTCGGACGAGCAGGCCAGCGCGTGGATGATGGCACTGGTCATAATATTTGGGTTTCTCTACTTGGTGGACACGGTGGTCGCTGCACTCGCCGTTGCAAAAGCCTACGATACTCACGAATCTGAGGAGTGCTCACATCAACTCCGACCAACACACCGCCACAACCCCGACGTGCTTCCGCATGCACACGGTTCGCTGCCGTTGGCGCCCAACCTTGCATATTCCGGTTCCGCGGCAACCATGCCGCTTTTTGCTACCAATCGGTGTGAGTAGTCGTGCCGTAATCTGTATCACCGCCAGTCGCGCCTCGTACACCCACGTGTCCGAAACCGGTCGAGCTCTGTGACCTGTTTGAGACCGGTCCTTGTACCGACGGCATCCGTGTTGTTTCTTCACGAATGCGATCGCCTGATAAGATCATGGGGTGTACGTAGAGAGTGCCCGACGAACGCGATTGCCCGTTTTAATCAAAGTGATATGCACTCCTCAACGCACGCGCCCTTGGTGAGCACTGTATTTGTCGTGTCTAACAAACATGCGGTAGGTCAGAATGGCCAGCTGCAAAGCGATGCACAGATCGTCCTGATTCCCACCGACTTTGCCGCTGTAGGTCTTGCGACTGCGCGCAAACGCCGTCTTTGGTGGCTCGACGATGATGGTGTACGTGCGCAGCTGTCGTTCCAGCAGCTTCACACACTCGATCGGGTCCATGCTCAAACATAGGAAGGTGTTGCTGAACACGATGCGTCGAAAGTCCAGCATTTCTTGCAGAGCCGTGCACATCAGCTCCTTCGATTCGTTGGTCGTGAGGATGCCCGGAGAGTCGTGCGGTCCTTCATGCAGTGCGATGTGCGGCACGTGTTTGCTGCGCAGCGTGTGGATGATGTGGTGCGCTTCGAAGCCAAGATTGCACTCGGCGCCCACCACAATCTTTGCCTGTGAGTATACGGGCATCTTCTTCAACTCGGTGATGTGGCGGACCAACAGATCGTGTTGAGACGCCGGTTCTGTGAAGTGTGCAGTCGCACGGCCGTAGTAGGCAGTGTCAGCTCGCTATGTAGGCAGTTGGCCGTCAAACATGCAATCAAACACGCAAGCCACGAGCGCAAATCGGGTCGATTCGATTCGGACGGCACATACCTTTGCTTCTGGAAGCCTCGAGGCCTATAATCTGTCGCAAGAAAGACGAGCACACACGAGCGAAAAGGTCAGTACCAATCACGTGTGCAATCGAGAAGCACACAGGGGCAGTTGCAAACGTGTCCGCATGTGCAGCTGGGACACGACACTGTCGACCGATCTGCGCATTGTCGTCTTTGGGTCAACGCGTACAACTCGAGCGCATGAACGCTTGAATGCACACATACGCGCATTGAAAGAGCTGTTCACGCAGCTCGACGAGTTGTTGGACAATCCACCCTCCGTGCGGTGCAACACGGACGCGCTGGATGACTATCTGGCCATGGACACGTGTTGTCCAAAAGCCTTGGTATGCAAACGAGCGCTGTTGCTCATGGCCATGCACATAGAGCCCGAGGTGTTGGCGTTCTTTGCACACGAGTCGCAAGGAAACCACCGCTTGTGTGCAACGTTGAAGCACACCGTGTTGCCGGTGCTCGTGCCCACATATGTGGGTGGCCTTTGCCAGCACGTGCAAATGTTTTGCAACGCCGCGGCGCTGATGTGTGGGCTTTGGGACCGCGAGCCCATAAAGATGGATTCGTTTGTGCGCTGACTCGGATGCGATAGGGCGGGTGTGCGCTGTGTTCGTCGGGGCGTGCGCGTACCACGGTGTCGCCGTTGCTCATGATCCCGATGCTCGCAATCGCAAAGGCACTGTCGCCACCGCCCGAGGGATCGACCGCGACGTAGATGTGCGATAGCAGCATTGGAAACACCTGGTCGGATTTTACGAGGTCGTCAATGGCGGCGTCCTTGAAGGCACGGCTAGTACTTTCCACCGAAATGCCCATGCTCTCGCGTAGCAGCAGCGCCGGGTCGTCGGAAAGCATGTTTTTGATCATTTCCATCTTGTGCGAGGACAACCAGCGTGGCATCTCCGTCTGTTTGTGATTGCACTTTTCGGGGGCGTCGCTCTGTCGGCACTTGTCACAGACCGTCGAGATCTGAATCGTGTGGAAGAGCATGCTGCCATCCGGCTTCTTCTTTTGAAACATGCGACTGTAATGGTTGTCGTCCTCTCGCAACGTGCTGATGCAAAGCAAGACGGAGCTGCTCACACTCAGCAGTGGAAGCACGACCTCTTTGACCACCTGTGGATCGCAATATGCAGCTTCTTCAAGGACTACGATCTCACCACCAACGCCCTTCAAAGACTGTGCAAAACACGCAGATGCCCTTGTGTATTAGATCAACAACAGCTAGTATGCACAGTTGACATGCATGTATAAGGTATGCTTGTGGTGTGTGGTGTGCGGTGTGTGCTGTGTGCTGTGTGCTGTGTGTTTTGTTGGCTGATCGACGTGAACGCCCCGCCATAGATTGCATTCCAAAAAACCACGACGTTGCCGTGACAACCAGGCGATCAAAGAGAGTATCGCATGAACAAAGGTGGTATGGCTTGGTGGGTCTCTCCAAAGTATGGGTGAATATTTACTGTATAGCGATCGTCGATTTGTCATGGGACGATGGCGTATAAATACGATGTACGGAACGATCTATTACTAACAATTTATTATTAACGAGTTGTTGCGAGACGAGCATTTCTGTGAGAACGCTAGGCTTGGTCGCGCCAACCGGACGCCTCAAAGCAAGCACCTTTTGCGTCTGCACCAGTCACTCCACCCACCGACCGGGCCGACCTTGCCAAGGCGCGCTGTATGAAGACTATGCGAAGCACGTGCACACTCGCTCCCAAGCTACACGCCACGACTGTAGACGATTCCGTCGCTCGAAAGCCGCTCACCGTTGAAGCGTCCAACTCCTCGTGGGCGCGTCCCCGCGAGAAGCGCGCGGCGCAGGCGTCGCCCATCAAGTTTGGATTTGGGTTTACCGACGATTCGGTGGTGAAGGTCGTACCGCGTGACAGCATGGCCTTCTTCATCTCCACATCCGTATTTTCGGAACGCACAAAGCGCGCCATCCAGTCGTTGCGTCCGTGCAAGACGCCGCCGTACAACATGTGTCGAGAGCTGCGCGTAGACGGCTACTTTGAAGAATGCACGTCGCGATACATTGAAGTCCTGAATCAGCACACTCACAGCGCCGACACCAGCGCATGCGAAGGTACAGACGAGTTGGACGACCTTCTAGAATTGCTAAGCCACAACAGAGACGACGTGGAGAGAGACATCATCATGGCGTGGCACTCGAACGACGCGCAGGACGTGTTGGTCGACGAGATCCAAACGGAGTTGACCGAGCTGTTGGACGACCTCGACTCGCTGCGAGAGAGCAGTGACTGCGTTGCGCCTCCGGATTCGGACCAGTCTACATCCGAGTTGCGTCGCTGGTACGCTCGCGTCAACCTCATCGTGTTTGAAGCAGGCGCGCACGAATAAATCAAACGCGCGGCCGCAAGCGCTCTCAAACCGAACGGGCCCCTGGGCGTGCGTGTGTGCTCGGCTGTTGGTAGCGCTACCACAGCGATTCAATGTAGTACTCTTCAATAATGCTCCCCTGTCCAACGAGTGTGTACTCGGTTGGATAGTCGTGAATATGTCTGTAGTGGGTTGTTTTGAATCCATGGCCGAGCAGTTCGTCCGTCACGTTTATGTCTCTGTGGTTGCATATGAGCCGCAAGGTCTGCTTTGCGTCGCGCCGGTGCACGCGCCTTAATGTTAGGGATAGAGTTTTGATGTTGATGTTAAGGCCAATGTGCGCGACTGTGGTGACCTCGTTCCCAAAATCAATCCATGCGTCGCTCGCGGTGCCTGTGATGTAGACTAATCGACGCACGGACGTGCGTTGCGGTGCCCTCAGCATGAAGGTGATGTTGGCTGGTGCTGGATGTGATCGTCCTCGCATACGCTCGTATTGTCGCGTCGGATAGACCCACGAGCTGTGGTATGTGACCATCCGTCGGCTAGACACGATCGATGCTTCCACAAGTCGCGACACAAGTAGTTCTGCAAGCGAGTCTGCGGTGCGCAAGGTCGAGCTTGCGCTCCACGGACGCATCGATCGAGTCGTGCTGGAAAAGGGCACCACCGACGCCGGATGGGTGTGCTCGTAGTCGAGCATGGAATTGCCGGGGCGTGTAAGGCAATCGACATAGTATGCGTGCTGCTCGCTTTGGAATGCATAGGTCAACAGGAAAACATCAATATCGGATCCCAGGTACAGAAGAGCACCCGGCATGCTTACGCTTACAAGCGTGGGTTTAAGTGCTCGCAGCTGTCTTATTTGGACACGGCATGCCTACGGCAGAGTTGGGGTTTCGAATACATTCACACATAGCGATACACTCCGGTCACGCAAGATTCCCTTAACGCATGGTTGGTAGTGTCGATCGAGTGGTTTTTACATTAAATCGGGTCGTTGGACTCGTCGTTGGGCCTGTCGTAACTGGCCTGTAGCCAGTCGAGAAAGTCATGGAAAAACTCTTGGCTCATTTCACCAAAGCGAACATCTATGTGGGTCAGCACTCCGGTCATTTCGCCCATTTGGAAAGCATCTGGTGCCTCGATACGGTCGAGACTTGCGAGGTCGATGATGACAAGTCGAACGCCGACCGGAGCCGCAACGGTGCCTCGAAAGCACAAGAGCACATTCCTTGCATTCAAATCTTTCAAGTAGAACCCAGCGTCTACGATGCAACGCAGTGCACGCCCGAGCAATGTTGCCACCGTCTGCAACCACCTATGGACTTGCGCTGTGGTAAGAGAGTTCAGCTCTTCCAGTTGGTCGCTCGACACAAAGGAGTGCGGTGCCGGCTGTAAGATGGATTTGAACTCGAGGATGGATTCAACGCCCTGTGTGGCCCACCCTTGAAGCGTGTAAATCACTTCGACACCGTCCGCTCCTCTTTTGCTCGACTTGCCAACTTGGAACGGTTCTGTGAAAAACCGCAGACAGCGCCGTCGTTGGTGTTCGGAAAGCGCGGTGTACATCCGAAGATGGCGCGACTCCTCTTGTAAAATTTCGTCCTCACGCCCATTGTGTTGCAGTTCCATGCGTTTGATTGCGAGCGTGAAAGGCGTCTGTGTGATTCCATCCGCGTGCAAACGACGTACTTCTAGTTTTCGCACCTCTCCAAGGGAGCCCTTTAGGGGCGGTGTGAAAGCGGTCGCCATTGCAAACCAGCTGGCCACTTCGGTTTGCGAGTACATTTTGTTGGGGTCGAAGAGAAGCAGTGGCGACGAGGTGACTACATCGCGGTGGGGTGTGTTTACAACAATGGGCAGTCTCAGCAGCGAGGGCACCTTGCTCATGTGTTCCGTATAAAAACCACGCGTAAACACTATATAGTATACTCGCAACCAACCACACTCTAATCACACGAGGTCTACCACTCTCACAATTCTCCGGAAAACAGTAGTGTGCAAGGCTGATGCACGTTCAAAAGGGGTGCAACGGAGTAAGGTTCGACGTCACCCTGTAGTATCCACGAGCCGTCGGAGAGTGCGTACTCGACGCTGCTGTGCTCAATGTGGACCCGAACGCGTTGCTGCTCGTGCTCGCACTCTCCGACGACCGTGCGATTGTTCCAAAGTGACAGTGGGGTGTGATGCAAGAATGCTCGATAGTCGAGTGCCACCGGCAGTTGGCTACATCGTTGCAGTACTACGACCGCTTCGTCGAGGGTGGGTGTGCATATCAGACTGTCAAAGCGCATCGCCGGCTCCACCTGTGAGGTGAAGGCGCAAGTGGGTGACATGACGAACGCATCGTAGCCACCTGTCGTGCACCGACTGCGTTGCAGAGGCCCCTGTTTGCTAACCACTTGGTTTCTGTTGAAAAATGCGTCAATGTGTTGACGCTGGGTGAGGAAGACCGCTAGTGATGCCACGCCCGTCAACACGATGAAGGCGATGCACAATACAGCCGACGGGCCTATCACGCAACAACGCGGCTGCGACGGCTGTTTGGAGCACTCGGACGCAAGCAAACGTTGATCTTCTTCTTTTGAGTGTTGGATGCGCCGAGGCATCTGTGTCGATGACGCTGTGCGTATCACGGATCGTACAACCACTCGAGAAAAGTATGGACTGTGTGTCCGAATGTGTAGCCACTTATATACTGAAGCACATGTATCGAAAAACGATCATGTTTATTCTGGTCGTGTTGGCTCGTAACCAGCTTTGGTGGCAGAATGCCGATGCTTCGATTTCTACGGCCACAGCTCCCAGCCGGATTCGAACCAGCGTCTTCAGGATCAAAGCCTGAGGTGATGACCGCTACACCATGGGAGCATGCGTATTCGTATGTACAAGAATACTGCACATTAAGTCATTCCCTACGCGCGGGTTCAACCCATCGATTCACAAGGAGCGCAGCAACGCGTCAGTTACAGCTCCTCTTTCGATGCGTTTGCGAGCCATTTACACAACGGCGTATACTCTAATTCGTGTGAGCAGCGGTGTGAGAGATGCATGCCGACTAAGAACAGAAACATGCCAACCAGTCCAACCTTGATGGCAAGATCGAAGACCAGGTAGTACCTGCCACCAAACAGCAGCTTGTGTGCCGTACGAAAGGCCAGTGCTTCTTTGGGGATCGAGACGCTGACTTCTTCGATGCCATCGATTGGACTCGAGACGACCGAGGTACAGAACAAAGGTGCACGTCTCTTGACTTCGTTGCAAACAGAGTGCAGTTGCTGTATCATATGCGGTGTTTCGCACGCGCTTCCGTCGCCATTGTCCGACGCCATCGCTTGCGCACACGGCCGCAGGCGAAGACGCAGCGTCTGGTACGCATCGCCAACGCCGTCGTCGACGTAGGTGCAAACAAAGTGTGTCACCAATGGTCGTTCGGACGAGCTGACGCTCGTAGCGCAGGTTGCAAACAGCTCAAGCGTCGATTTGACGATGCGGTCACATTCGGTCTTTTGCGAAGAGGTCGAGGGGGGCGCTGTGTTTGGCGCGAGAGCTGCTCGCAGCCGTCTCAGCATTTGCCCGAGTTCTTTGTCGTCTGGCGCTGCTTCGGTGTTCTCGTCCATCGTCAAAACGACGAGTCTCGTGGCGTGAATGCTTGTTAGCGGGACGCGCCTTGCATTCGAGTGACGGCGTGCATGTCTACCGGACGTTGGGTAGTGTGGGCAAGGGGTCTTGTGCGTCGTCCCGTCGTAACGAGTATATATAAGCCACGGAGTTGGGTGAACGTGCGATCCTCGTGTCTATCTCCGTGTCCATCCGAGTGTGCACCCTCGATCGCTTGGCCTGTCAGATGGACGACTCGTCGAAACAAATCGTCGTCAATACCTTGCCCGGAAGCGTTCAACACGCGGATTTGGCCTATCGCGTGGACGAGTATGGTCCGCAGGTCGATCGCGTGCCTTACTATGGCGTGCGCTCGGCATTGGTCAGCGAGACACCGGATGGTCATGTCCCTGCAGGCGACGTACCCATCCCAAGCCTCGCGCAACCAAGCCACTGGGCATCGATTGATGTCGCACCTTCCAATCCTTCCACGTCCACAAACAACGTTGCAACGGCTGCTGTCGCGGTCAATGCGGCGTTCGCCGATGTGGTCGCCCAAGTGTCCGAATTGGAGCGACCGTCCGATGCACTCGAAACAGCGCTGCGCGTGCCAAACGACACCAAGCAGCGTTTGTTGAAGCAAACGACTCCGATCGTGGAAGCGATGCAAGATCAGCGGCCTATTGCAGCCGATCGGAACGCGCAGAATGCGCGGCTCGTGGCTTCGATGCATACGACCGATTGTTTGTATGCAATCCACGCATGCCGATCGCTGCCTCCGGAGGCGAGTGTTGGTTACACGTTTGGGCTGCTGTCGGAACAACTGGTTGAAATGTCCGCCAATGTCTTTGAGGCAGAGCTTGATCGATACTCGATGGAAGGCATCGATCCCCTCAATACCCTTACCGAATCGACGCTGGTGCGCCATGCAGGACCGACTCACGACTACAGCTACGACCACGCTTTGAATGTCGACGCGTCGCACGCGGGCGGCTCCACGCACGCCGATCCACAAGAAGTACCCGATCAGCACACCACGGTGCTCGTGGTGGAGGCTGTCGAACGATTCGTGGTCGTCTCCGCATCCATTCCCACGGGCACAGATGTCGCCGCGTTGCTTGCGGCGGATATGCGGCTTTGCAAAGACATACTGCGCGCCATAGAGCTCGTGAGCTCGCATACGGAGACGTCGGTGAAAGAGGAAGCAACGAATGCGATGCTGCAACGCTTGCGCACGGCAATAGGCGTCAAAGGTACGGTGGACATGGCACGCATACCGATCGCTGCGACCGATCGTGCTACCGACGAGCTAGTGCAGCAGATTGCACAGCGACTGCAGCGCATTCTCTCAAAAGGCCTCGCCGCCGATCTAGCAGGAGTGGTCGAATGCGTGCAACTACCCGACGGCGATACGAATGTGCGCATACCATTGGTCATGGACGCGTGCACGCGGCGCTTTGGTGCCATGAACACACTGACATTTTTGGACGACACCAGTTCCGAAGCATTTGGAGTCACCGTGGGCCAGGCCCAGGCCAGTGCGCACCAGCTGTACTTCACCAGTCACGCGCGCGCCGGACCCGCCATACGCGACGACGCCTTCTCCTTCAAATCCATAAGCACCACTACGATCGAGTGCATTTGGAAACTGAAGCATCGCGTGGCCATGCTGTCCGTCTTAGCATTGCCGCGCCACTTGGAGGAGCTTGGCAATGTCACTGCCAAGCCCATGAACGCAAAGCGCCTCGATGACCTCATGGAGGGCCTCTCGCTCGCTCTACGAGACTTGGAGATGCACACGTCCACTCTGTTTGCCGAGTGCGACACGGACCGTTCAAAATGGTCCAACGCGTCCGAATCGAGCTCCAGCGCGCAGCGCCAAGTCGGAAAGGACTGTACGCTCGCGTTGGCCGTGCTCGCGGAAGCCATCCTCATCTCCGCAAACGAACTTGTCGAGCGTTTGCACGCGGACGAACCGCAGACACGCAGCCAGATTCTTCAGACGGAAGCGCTCTTTCTCGCGGTTTTGGGACGCATCCAGGGACTTGAACACGGTCTTGGCGTAAGCTGTGGGCTGGCCGGCCCTGCGCTTCGATCGCCCGCCTTCGAGCCATACATGCGTGCAATCGGGTTGCCGATGCTTGCAGCTCTAACCACGGGCATGAGCGGCGCCGACGTGACTGCCGCCGCCGTGCAGGTCAACTCGATTGTGCCCACAGGACAGGACATGTTTGCATCGGATGTCGTCTTCCGAAGCCGAGCGTCGATGGAGTGCAGCGCGCGTCTGGCCGATGTCGCGCGAGTGGTCGAGCTCGCCACCAACCCATCCGAGGGTATCAACACATGGAAGGCTACTCCGTACGAGTGGACGGGCGATGTGCTGGGCTTTGACAACTGCTTGCAGCTGCTGTCGGAGCGCTTTTCGGACGCCTCGTCGCTCGCGTGGAATGCGCGTACGCTGTGCGCTCGCGTCGGAGACCGCCTCGTGCCCTCGCACTCGCAGGCCGCGGATCGTGATCGCATGCAAGACTGCTTGCAAGAACACGGCTGCAACCTGCTCCCGTACCTGGACGACCAAGGTCGTATGCTTCCCGCATGCGCCGTTCAAAGCCTGCTGATGCACATGCTTGCGTTGGAACTTCGACTACTCATGGTCAGGCGTACATTGATGAGCGAGGCGATGGCCGTTGCTCGATGGATCACGGCGCTCGAGGACGAGAAGACCGCGGCGAAGATTCCAGCGGATGCGGCGTTTTGGTCTGGTCTAGGCGGAAGTGAGCTGTATCAGCTCCTTCATCAGAACGCACCATTCTCGCAACTACGCAGTCGCGTCCAGTCGATCGTCGAAGAACGCGCCAAGCTGGTAGACTCGTGCATTCGCACCATCCAGCCGCTCGCTTCCAAGATGTCGAAGCTAGTACTCGACTGCCAACGTGCATACGACACGGCGCTGTCCTTGTACCAATCCAACGGCGTCAGCACGCTGCGCGCTGCTCAACTGGATAGCATGGCAACGGTGCTGATACACGTAAGCTCGGAGTGCCAACACATGGCGAGTGTGTTCGTCATGGACGACAGGCTGTTTACGAAGAGCGTCGTCGATCCGCTGCACTGCTTCAATGCCATGGCAATGGACGTCGCAGCACTGGTTGGTGCTCCCACAACTTTGAACAAATTGAGATGCTCGCACACGATGCTGACGCCGGCCCCGAACGAAAGCCTTGCGCATCTTCAGCAGTCGTCGCTCCCGGACCTCTCTGGACAGCAAGCGCTCGATCGAAAACGCGCGATCATGCAGCACAGCAAAAATGGCAGAGGCATCGATTCGATCGCAACGGAGTTGGCCCAAGGAGCGGGAGACGCCGTTGCTGTCAGTCAAGCGTCCGCAATCGAGCTTGGGACTAAAAGCGCGGCGCTGGTGTTGGACGCACTTTTGACGCATACGTGCAGCCCTCGCACAATCCACGCAGCGCGAGATCAAGCGCTTGTGCGAGCTCTCCTCGATTCGGACTGGTCGGCCATCGAAGTACAAGACGTCGTGCAGACTGTTGGACGACATTGGGAGGACCGATACACACCCGCCAATGCGTCGGCGTACGGGCAGCTGGTCGTCAGCGTGTTTGGACACCTGTTGATGCAATCATTGCAGCAAGTCAAGAGCGCCGAGCGACGCTTGTACGCGCGCGGCACGGCCTCGGCGGTCACAATGCGTTGGCACACGCTCGATCCTTCCGACATGGACTGGGATGCTCTCGCAGTGACGCTACAAAGTCTTCTGCAAGGAAACAAGTGTTTGGACACCTCCGATGCGACGTTGGCCTTGGTGGATGGCCGTAACGTCGATATGCGCAGCGCCACACAAAACATGAGATGCGACGTGTGGCGACTTTCGTCCATCGTTGCCACACGGGCCTGTCTTGCCAACCACCAAGCGACGCTGCGCGTCATCGACGACAACCCACACGATCCAAAGAATTCGGCGGTTGCTGTCTCGGCCGCGGCGCTCACTGTCGCGCTCGCCACCCACGCGAACACACTCATGCCGGCGGAGCTCGACGCGTTGCTGGGTCGAGCATTGTCCGTCGACGACATGGTCGCCACGATCGTGGAGCAGATGCCGACCGTGGAAGATGCAAGTAGCTGCCTGCTGCGGCCGGTGTGTGTGCTGACGTCGATCCACAGGCTGAGTGTGGCTCGTCCGTGTCCCTTGGATCACAATGTGACACGCAACACGGCAAACGAGCAAGGGGATTTTCAGCGCGTCTTCACCATGCAGCAGGAGGACATGCTGATCGCGTACAGCTTCGAATGCCCCGTCGACGCCCACTCATTGATTCAGACTGCCTTGCGCACACTGACGGCAGAGACCAACAGCCACGTCGATCCCGCTGAATGGACGTCTGCCGTCGTGTTAGAAATGCTCTGCGTCGGAGACCGTAATGTGTTGCAAGAGACGATGGACGTCCTACGCCAGGATCACCTGCTAGACGATCCATCCTACTCGCGTCGCGAGCTGCTGGAGTTGTCCGATCTCGTGCACGTCAGCTGTCCATCGGCGACAAACAGCGCTCAACGCCGTACAGACTATGGCGCGTTCAATGGCATCCTTATGGATGCGTCCAATAGCCGCATGCAAGGATTCTACCTATCGGAGGTCTTTATGACGCTGCTCCGCCAAGATGGCTTTGTTGCGGTGGGAGAGAAGGAATGGCTGGTGCGGGTCGATTGCATGCGAGCGTTACAAGTCGACGTCGCGTCGACCAACACGGCCGACGGCGAGGAGTTGGCAAGCATATCGCCATTCAGTGCGCTGCATCCGGATGCGCGCAGCGGCTTGCGGTGTGACGTGCAGCCTCCACTCGTCGGTATCGACCTCGCGAGCCGTCCGCCACCCATCGCGCCAATGGCAGCGCCCAACACGGTCGCAAGGAACGCGACGCGCCAAACGCTGGCTGGAGCCTGGAGCCAAGCCATATTTGCGTTCGATCAGCTGCTTTTGCCAGCAATCGCCGTGTGCGTCGACGGGTACGAAACCGTGCGCGACATGCGAGACGAGCACCGGTCGCACGTGCAAGACCATCATGGCGTGCGACGAGTTGGCGCAGGGCACGTCAACACTGTGTGGGACGTCTTGTGTGCATTTGCACACGCAGAACGACTGCAGCGCTCCAAATCCATGCGTTTGTCAGACAAGGCGGTGCGCGTGGCAAGGGACGCAGGACTCGGTTTGGTGCTTGGAGACAACGTGCTGTGGGACGACCCGGAGCGGCGCATGCGTCGATGGGCGGGTGGCACACTGTCGAATGAAATCATGGCCTACGCCTCGCTTTCGACGGCCTCGCCCACTTCGCTCAACCAGCCGTCGAGCTCTGGCGAAAATGCACGCATAGGCGAGGCAGGAGACCGCTGGACAGATCAAGCATCTATCGGGGGCGTTGCCGTAGATCGCGCGGTGCGCTCCGGCTATCTGCGAGTGTTGAATGCGCTTGTGACCGGCACGTCGTGGGCTCTGACCAACTCGATGATGGGCGAGATGTCCGCGTTGGGATACCTTCCATTAGTGGGCATGCTTGTGCAGCAGCTGACGCAGAGCGTCATCGACTACCAGGTGGCGATCGCTCAAGAGGCAGCGTACGATTCCGTGGGGCAACAGCCGCCGATTGCGGACCGTGCGATGTTGATGGACTTGCGTTCGATCGCCCACAACAGCGATGTGCAGCGCATGGACGCAAATCAGCTGAGCGACGAGTCTCGCAAATTGCTTCGTATGTATCTGTACAAGCAGCTGTACGGTCAGACCTGGCTGATGCAGTCTGGCTTGTTTTTGGTCATCGCCGCGCTGACCTTGGCAACGACCAGTCTTCTTTCCGCCGACTCGGACGCGGAGACCTTTACGCTGGCGACAAAAGTGACGTTTCGAAACACGCTGGCGTCTCTGCTGACGATGGATGCGCAACGGCGTCGCGTCATGAACGCAATCGATCCATCGCACCAAACTTCGGGGCTGCGATGGACTCTCTTTTTCCCGCAATACGCGCTGATGGCGCTGGATGGCGTGCTCAGCTACGACGTTCTGGCGATTTCCAAAGCACCGAACCTCGACGTCACACAGACGCAGACCGTTATCAACGCGATCAAATACAGCACCATCCTGGGATTCGGTAGCATTGTATCGGCGATTGGACGGCTGACACTCACGTTTGGTAGAACGCGCAATGCCATGACAACGGAGCAGGACGCCGCGGTTGGATCGAGCATGTGCATGTCGCTTGCAGGAGTTGGACTGTTTCTCAAGGACTACATTGCGACCCCATTTGCATTGACGGGTCTGTCGCCGATGTTGATGTCCTTCATGGGCGGTGACGACAGCCCGCGCAGCGCATGGAAGTTGGCCGTCTCGCAATACAGCGAACGACTCAAGCTGTTTTTCGGCGCTGTCATTGGGAGAGACGTTCCAACGTTTCAGTTTCAGCAACGCGTCGATCCCAAGGATGCGTCCACCTTCAATATGGACGGCCTCAGCATGACTCTCTTGGACAACCAGCGCGCTTCTGCTCAGATTTCAATGTACGCTGCACTGCTCAACAACGACGACATGATGATGTACATCGACCAGCGGCTTGCGCAAGACAACAACTGGCTGATGGGCGTGCTTCGCACGATATCTATGCAATCCTTGCACATTGCACTCCTGTCGAGCAGCAGCCTCTCACTCTTGTTTAGCCCCGAGGCAGCGGTCTCTCTGTCGATCGCACTGGCCAGCATTCGCAACCCCGCCATCGGCCCAGCAAGTCTGGCGGCGGTAGCGCTGGGCCAGCATCACATGCACAAACACCTGCACGTGGAACGCATGAACCTTGCACCAACCTTCCAATCGTTCATTTGGGTCGGTATGGGCGTGAGCACGACCTACGCGCTGGCGGATGCAGTCGCAACGGTGTCGTCGCGAAGGCTGCCGACTCCGAGCGACGACATGGGGGTGCTCCAGATGGCATCGGGCGCCACGCTGTCTGGGGTGGCACGAGCGGCGTCAATGGACGCGTTCCGCAACCACGACAACGTACATGTTCTTGGGATGGGCCACGAGACGGTCACGAACACGATGAAGGTTGCATCGGCGGCGCAGCTGTCGCGGATAAGCCAGCTGTTGGCGTCGCGCTCGTCCACGCACCACGGGCACGCGCTACGCAACAGCCGCGTCCTCGCGTGGACCGTGTACGGTCTGCTCGGGATGTTGTGGGGACTGCTAATATACAACCGACTGCATTTGGAGGCGCGCGGAGAAGCCGGAGACCGCACCTACGTCGACAACGATTTTAATGCCATCTTCACCGAGATGTATGCCTCGGCCACTCGAGAGGGCGACGTTTCATCTCACTCCTTCTTCTATCGCATGTGGACGATGCTTACGTCCGGCGCGTGGGATACGACACAGTCCCGCGTCGAAACGTCGATGAGCGTGCAGCAAGCGCATCAGCTTGCCGATGCATCACTACTTCAGTTGTCCACACCCAGCAGTCCACTGTCTCCTATGCTTCAGGACGCCTGTGCGCCCAACTCGTCGTTTCCACCTTTGACGCCCACCGGCATAGGAGGCCGGTGGACGAGCACTGCGCTCAATCCGACGAGCGTAGGCGTCAATGGTCCAAACAGGCCGGCCGCTGCTGCTTCCAAGTCACCAGATGTCGAGTACTCTTTGGTCAACCTCGAAGCGCTCTGCCAAACAAGGTTTTGTGACAATTTGTTGCGGAGCCTTCCGGCTGCGCAGAGAGAAGGCGTCGTGGCGTTGGACCAAGGTCAGAATGTGCTCTCTCCAAACGTCTTACAGAATACCCAAACGTACGAAGAGTTCTTTGAGGACATGTGCGTCAAGTTGGGACCGACAAACGTAGCAAACGAGGTTTGGCGAAGCATTGGATGCACACGCCTAGAACCGACTCGCTTGGCAGACGGAACACTGGCGACCATCATCGTGTTGGCTAGATACGCAACCGCCGTAGGATGTACTGGTTCGTTGCAGCACAAACTGATATCGAATCAGGTACAGGCGTCGATCGAGCACCCAGAGTACGCGTCGGTGATGCAATGCCTGCGCGACGATCTGGACGCGAAACGCGCAGTCGACGCTATCGAAATGGCTCGAAATCCGGATGTGTCCACGGTGTTGGAACGGATAGGAAAGGTAACCTCGACAACCGTCGACGCGATGAAGACTGCAAACGAGCTGGCAAACACGATACGCGTCACCCGAAGATTCCCTACAGCGGCCTTGCCTCTTGTCAGTCGGTCTTCCTATGCGTCGAGATGTTACTTGAATGGGCTTGAGATCACATCCATGATACGCAGCGCCGCAAACGGAGCGAGAGACATGCTCTCTTTGACCAACTGGAGCTACCTGCCTGGACACGTCGACGATTTGATCAGTGGTAACGCGCGTCGAGGTTGGGAGAGGGCACAGTTGGCAAGATGGGCGCATGACAACGTCATGCAGCCGAACGAAAGTGACTTGAACGCCGCTGCGCGCATGGCAACGCTGGCTCGTGCGCTGGTCGCAGCATCGGTGTGCTGTTGCTTGAAGCAAGCGCGTCATGCCGACTTGACGATCTTTGAGTTTCGTACGTGTACGATATCCGACGACAACAATACGCTGAACATGATCGACCCGGACACCACGTACGACGATGCCCTGCGTTTCGTACTTTCTCACGATCTGCACCACCCTCTCTCAGTAGAAGTGCGCCTGAACGAGGCCGCGGTCCGTGCGAAACGTTTTGAAGGCGTTGTCAAAGACGTGGCGTATACACCCGCGCTGTCCAAACAGAGCATGCACGCTCCACTGTTCAAGTATGGCGATAACGCGGTTGTTGCCTCTCCCATGGAGAGCATGGGCTGTCGCACTGGTATGGCGCATGAGCCATCTGTGCATCTGAAGGTTCCGCAGATTGATGAGCATGGGAGACGTGCCGATGCAGTCGCGTGTACTGTTGCGCTCTACGAGCCAACATATTCCTTGGCCGCCTACATACCCTCGATCGTTGACAATCTGCGAGATCAAGACCTGCAGCTGCGTGTCAACAATCTGTACGAACCCGCGCATGCAGACGCCACCGGCTCGCCAATCAAGCACCGCGTGCAAGCAAATGCCATACACTCGCTTGCGGTTGCCAATCTTCTGCAACGACAGCAGCAAGCCAACAGTAGTGACATCAAACTGCAGTCCACATCGGATGAGATCTCTTTGGACGCGTTCGTTCGGCTTTTAGTGACCAGACCTCTGGACAAGGGCAACGTCACAGTCGACACGTTGCAGTGGAGCAAGATGGCGATGCAGTTGGTCTACTCGATGGTAACAGTCAATGCAGGAGGGTCCACGGTGACCGACGCAGTGCTCAAAGACGTGATACTATTCCAACTGCTCGTATACATCGCGTCGCCCACGAGCACTCGCTTGAGCATCGGTGCGCGATGTGTCGAACGAAGCGCAAGGCGAGGCCCGCTTGGGTTTGGAGTCGATCTGGTGTGCAACACGGTGTCCATGGTCTACTCCAGCCTGGCCATTATGATGTACTCCAAGACCGTCGCGTCGCCTATCAAAGCGACGGGATTGCAGACAGGGTTTTACGCCATGCAGCTCTTCATGAGCATGAGCATGATAGGCATGACAGCCTACAAGTACAGCCGCTCTGGACGCGCCTTGCAGGGCATCGACGATGTGCTGCGCACGATGTCGTCAGCAGTGCTGCACGGAGATGAAAGGCGTCTCTTCCAACAGCGCCTGCAGTTCTATCAAAGTGCAATACGCTCGTACCAAACGGCCGTGTCTCTTCCAAGTCGGTTGAAGGTGCATGCGCTGCAGACGTATGCGTCGGCAAACCCAAACCTTGAACGTAAGCAACCATGGATGAAATACTTGCGTTATGCCGGTATGGTGATCTCGCTCTTTGGCACCGGTGGATATCGGATCGCGCGTGCAACGGACCGTAGCACTCAAAGTCAACGGATGGAGCTTTCGACACGACTGCAGTCTATGGCTAGCCGAGACGACAAGTTCAAACAGCTGGCTACGGACGTGATGAACTTGGACTTCCACAAAGACAAAGACGACGCGGCCGACTTTGAACGCTTGTTGTCGACGCAAATCATGCCAATGCTTCTGACACATAGCGCACTGCGCAAACAGACGCTACGCATTGTGGACATCCCGTTGCGCAGCGACAGCTACGCGCCCTATGCGAGCTCCTTTCTTTCGGTACTTGCTCTGAAAGCCGCGGCCTTTGTAGCAGAATCGGCGTCTCTTCCAGCGATCCAACTGTTGAAAGAAGGCGGTGTCGTCGAGAGCGCCGACGACTTGCAAAGCAGACTGGATGACGCCGCGGACAGTGCGTCGCAGGAGGCGGTTGTCAGCAATGCGCTTGACATCTCGGAGCTTCGGAATATGTTGCTCTCGCAGATTGCCAGAAGGATACAGGGCCGCCTGCTCGGCACGCAGAACGATGGCCGGTTTTTTCAAGCGACGCACGAATTCAAAAAAACGTTGCAAGCCAACTACGACGCACAGTCCGTCGTCAACACTGCATTGTCTATGACGAATGAAAAGTTTATCGACCTGCTTGTGAACATCCAAAAGACCGATTTCAATCTGGCGGGCAAACACGTCAAAGCCAGCGTCACATTTGATAGATTGGCGGTCGCCTACAGTACGGACATGTCGAATGCCATCAAGGCACGTCTCAACGACCTGATCGAAAACATCGTAGTTGTTGATTATCGCGCGACGGCTACAACCTTGTTAAAGGGGGTGCTCGATCAGTTCGAGCTGACTCTTCCAAGCAACAAGACGGTGCAGTGGTCCGAGGAGACGACGACATCCAAAGACATCATGACATATTCGGCCGATCGGCGTCGAGCAAAGCACAAGATGGTGCTCTTTCACGGAAAGACCAATCCAAAATCAAGGCAAGATGGATACCTGCTTGACTTGCACGACATGAGTCTGTTGGCTCCACCGTGGATGCAATCGTTTCAGGCGATGCGCGAAGCGCAGCAACGTGGCTTAGTTCTGTCGGTCACGATGGCGACTGCGGTCGACCAACTGGCGACCATGATCAAAGAGACAAACGACCCCATGGAGCGCGTACTCAAGAAGCAAATCCGTGTCAAGGCAGGACACGACATCACACAAGCGTCCGCAATGTTGGCTTCCTTGCCGCTTGTGAACGACAGGTTAGACGCCAAAGACCTTCGAGAGCCACTTCTCGGTGTGCAGATGCCAGCCGTCAAAGAGTACGTCTTCCATGCCATACCCCTCTTACTGGATGAGCAAATTGATGGCAAGGATTGGGTTTACGAAATCACATTGCCTACGACGGTGTATCGGTCCTCCTTGCACCCGGATACGGTTTCGTACGCCATCACGAAAGCTCTTTCGGGGCTGAGCATGCTAGTTGCATCCTTCGAGGCCTCGGTGGTACTCAAGCAAGTCGACCAAATGCTCAAGGAGAAGAGCACGCTCATCGCAAAGGTGCGCCGGATGTTCGAAATCGACGTGTTTCCCTCGCTTGCGGCTGCGGCAGGCGACTCGGAGACAACGAGGAGGCGCATCCTCGCGTCTTTGATACGAGGGTCGACGTTGATACGCGTCAAACAAATGTTCAAAGTCGACACGACTGTGGACGCGACGGTCGTCTTGGCCGAGCTCTTTGCAGCGTCGACACAGGCGCTTGCACTCGGAATACAGACGCATTCCAACCGCGTTTCTGCGAGTACACTCGATGAAGCAAAGCAAATGTTGCGGCTCTCGATGGTTCCAACCGCGTACGAACCATCTCTGGCGCGGTTGATCGATCAGCTCGTACATTCCCCGTCGGCTGGGCAGGAGGACCGCGTCCGCGTCCCTTCTGGCGGCGCGGAAGCAACTCAGCCCATGATGATGTTCTTGACGGATGCTTGGAGACGTGACAGCTACTTGTATCGCATGCTGGGCGATCGCGGCCTCGAGGGCGTTTCACGCGATCCCGAGTCTGCAACCGACTTGTCTGGCCGACCGGAGCAGGCCGCATTACTCTTCGACAAGGCGAATGGGTTGCAACTGACGCCATCGGCAATACAGCGCTTGTTGTTTAGTTACATCCGCGTCGTGACGACCTCATCGGTGCGTGAAAAAATTGACGTTGCCACTGCGTCCGAGTCGCTTCAAGGATCCGTCGTCAAGGTACAAAACGATCAATCCCTTGCCAGAACGAACGCGCTCGTGGCAGGGCCTTCCAAAGTTGTGAGTACACACGAGGACGTGCTCAAAAAGAGCAAGGATATTCTCGACGAACTTCGCACATCGCTGAGCAGCATGCACGCGCATGCACTCGAAGAGTTTCTGCAAAGCATCGACGACAAGGTTTCCGCGGATAAGTTTTCGGACGGCTTGCACCTGCTAAGCTCCTCCGCGAGCAAGTTGACGGACATGCAACTGCTATCGCCTCAACACTTTGTATACAAGTGGCTGTCGTACCAATCGCTGCAAGACCTGAACAAGATTGCCTTGCCACCTCTAGCATACACCGCCTCACGAACGCTCGAAGGCGGAGAGAAAATCTATTTGGAACGCGACGAAAGTCCGGATTTCCAGGCGTTCCGCATGGCGGCACTCGAGTCGGCGCACTCGATCGGCGAACGTGCGGTCAACAAGCTCGTCTCAAAGCTGACAAGGGCGTTGAAGGACGATCAAGCGACACTCGTCACCTTCAAGAGCAATCTCATCAAGCTCGATGCCGAGTACAACAAACAGATGCAGGCATCGAGCAATCTTGCGGCGGGACGCTCGTCCAGCCTGAAGAATGCGGTGATGAAACTCTACGCACACGAGCTGCAGGAATCCATTAAGCAGACGCTTAGCCCCAACGGGTCGTACGGACTTTTGAAGCAACTGGTCGATGCCATGCTCTTGAGCATGAGCGACAAAGATGCACAAGAACGACCACAACTGCATACCCAATTGATAACGCAACGCGATCAGCTCGCACGACTTCAACTCAACATGCAGGAGGTCGGTGTGCTGTCGCTGACGCCAGAGTTTGATGCACTTGGCCACTCCGTGCAAATTCTAAAGCAGTGGCAGAGCGAAGGTAGCGCTGCGAACGCTGCGATGTCTTCGGAGATAGGCCAAACGATCGACGCTCTGGTACAGATGAGCGGCGTCTTGACCAGTGGTACATCCTTTGAACCGAGCAGCGCGTCGAGCACAAGACCTACTGCGAGTCAACTGCTTGCGCCGCAGTTCAGTATACAGCTCATGACGGTTCTTGCGGTGCAAACTCCCATCGTGATGCTGAGAGAAGCGCTACAGCGAGAGTTCCGCACGACGACCGCGAGCGTTATCATTCGAACTCAAGTGGCTGTGATGGCGGCAATGTTGGTCGCAAGCGTGCAATCGATTGTTCAACCACGCGACGGGACGGCGATCATTGCCGCGTACACGAGCCCTGCGATTGCATCGGTGCTCAATGCGCTCGTGTTCGCCATCTGCGGATGGGTCACGCTGTTTTCCACATTCAGCAAAAACGCAATGCTCTCCATTCCTCTGCAAGGAGAAGAGTACCCGGTGAGCGTGCGCAAAGCCGCATTCCTCTCTCAGTTCAGTCTGCCGTCCAGCGGCAAACAGACCCGGAACGGATGTATCCTGGTCGGAGACAAGCTGACTTCCGAAACGCCGCCGGGGACCGCCCACACGCCGCCATTGTTCAACGGCAACCGTCTCGGTATATCGTACAATGCTTCCACAAAGCCAACCGTCGACGTCAGCTTGTGTGTTGCGATGCAGCACGCGGTTGAGCAAGTTGGCTTGGTTGTTCGAGACGCGCTGTCGCGCATTGGCGATGCGCGGATTGGGCATGTCGGCGTCGACGCCAACAGCACGCGCGCTGCAGTCAACAGTATCGACTCCGTAGTGCTGGTCGATCAATACATGAGCAAAGTGGGGATGATGATGGCTGGCGTCTTGGAGCCGCCCAAGTCCACGGGCGTGGAGGCGTACGACGGCGTCGCAAACTGTGCATCGCTCTACAATTTTGTCAACGCGTCCGACGCCGTCACCGAGACGAGCTCGGTGGTTGGTGCGCTCAGTCGGCTGGTCTGCACAGCGGCTCTCGATGCTCCGCTTCATGCCCTTCAATCGACCCGCCAGTTTGAAGTCGATCTTGCCAACCGCTACAACTGGAACCAGAGAGCACAGGCATTGGACCTACGCCAGTTGGATGGCAACGTCTTGCAACGGTCTCCTGACGCGTTGAGTGGGGCTGGGTGGCCGTCGCTGGTACTAGCACCAGCCTTGAGGACGGCCGGACTGTTGCCAGACAGTCACATGTCCGACAATACTTCCGCCGTGCGGTTGTCTGAGGACGGCGAAAGCTTTCACCTGAACGATGCCATGCGGTTGGCGATCGCCGGCACGTTTTCCAGCACAGTTGTGCAAACACCGAGCCGCACACGTACGGAACCGGCCTACGAGTACACGCCAACAAGCAACCACGTTTCGAATCTGATCAAGTACTCTCAAGCTCAACCGGGTCGTCGTCGACGCAACGTGCCGCACGAGATGGTGCTGTTCAATCGCCATTTTGTGACGGAATCTGCGTCCGATCGTGTGTTTGGCACTACACCGGCGCGGATGGACAGCCCCTCCACCGACAACGTCGTGAGGGCTCTCATGCGACTCGATGTGGCGAACGACGTCCTGCATTTGGACGACATCTCCTTTGCCTTGAGGATGTGGACCTCGAAGCAACAGAGCGACTCCGTTGGAGGCGCCAACTCTGAATGGCAGGCGGTGGAAGATTTGCGTCGCTTGCAGGCGTCGCTTGCGAGCATCGCCACTGTCGTGCACAAGACAAATTTGAGGCCTCAAATCGCCTACCTTCGATCGCAAGCATCGATGATGAAGCGCTCTGATCGAACCGACGCGGCCCGCATCTACGGCAGGTGTTTCAAAGCGCGTGCCATAGGAAGATGCATCGAATCGATCACCTCCGGTGGGCCTTCCGATGCAAACAAATTCGAATTCCCCGACTCTGAGGACTCAACCTACCGCGTGCTACGTGCACGTTGCGCGGACGTCAACGACCCGTCGTGGAATGTGTTGGGCGTGTCGCTGCCAACGGGTGTGAAGCCGGTTTCCAAGCTTTGCGACGATGTGGTCGTCGTGTGCGACATGATGTTGCAAAATCCCTCCAATAGCAGGGACATAAACGACCTGTCGGCTGAGTTGCTTCGCGACATTCGAACGCTTTCCGTGGCGTGTGCTCAAGCTCGTCGATTTTACGCGCAAGATCGCGACGAGTCCGCGTTGCAGATGACGGTGGATGGCACGGAAGCGGTCGTGCATCGCATCATGTTGCACGACGTCAACGTCTTGCTCCCTCCTTGTGTGTGGACGGACGCCATTCTTTTTGCGTGACACCTTACAAAAGGAAACACCCTTACACAAGACCGTGGTACGGTGTGATGTGACGACAGCATGTACGGTACTTACTCTAGAGTCGCGTGTACTTACTGCTCACACCATCGACTCCCCATTCTCAGCACGCACGATCATGTTCTTGAACTCGTTGTCGGGGTTGTAGAGATTGGTTTGTATGATGTCCAGCATGTTCCGAAGCAAGGGGTTGTCGCTTCGGTTGGCGAGCAACCACAGGTACTGTGTAACGTTGTCGCCCCCGGAAAACAGCAGCGCCACTGTGCGTAGCGCATAGTACCTAATGTAGCTGTTGTGAATTTTATGCCTTAATTCTGGTTCGGTGGAGGTCGAGGCGCCCGATTGCAAAGGTTCACTCTCATACAAGCCGCGCATGATCAGCTTCATGTAGATGTCAAATATAGTATAGATTGCGTCATCATCCACCAAGAAAGGACTCCTTGCTACGGACACGGTCAGGTTGTGGACCAGGGCAGTGTGTGTTTTCACAACTTTCGAAACGTTCTCGCGGTTCATCATCATCCCCGTGTCCAGGGTTCGCCTTGCCAGGTCTTTCACAAAGGACGATCGCATGTCGTCGGATAGGGTTACCACATAGACCGTATAGACGTTTCTCGAGTGCGGTGCTCCGTTGGAACGCTCCAAGAGCCTGCGACCCATCCAATACCGTCGGATGCAATAGGAGAGTACAAAGTCTTGACATTTGTCAAAGCGACACATTCTTTTGATCATTTGGTTGATGATGTCTTTGATAGAGAGCGGGATGTTGCGAATGTCCGCGAGCATTGGCCGATCGCTCCTACGAACCCGCACCAAGCTCAAGTATGGCATGTCAAGCAACACGTACTTGCACAACGAAAAAAATGCATCTTGTAGCTCGGGTTGCTCCGACTCCAGCTTCAGCTGGGGTTTCAGTTGATACAAATGATGCCATAGGGTCGCCATCGCAAATGGTATCGAGCCGTCCAAGTCATCCACCAGCCCGCCGCTCGCTCGTGCTTCGTTTGCCAGAGGATTGTCGTATTCGATTGGCGTGTTCGTCAACACGCTTTGCTTTATCGAGTCTATCACTTGGTCCCTAGGCGCAGTCTTGCTGTAAAACGTTAGAAGACACACCGCGCCCAAAGCGAGTGTCTTGTCGACCACATCATCACGAAACGAATCCACTGGACTTTTCGCACGTTCCATGGCGATATCGGGTCTTTGCAAGTGCGCATCGACGGTGAACATGCGCCGCTCTTTGCGCTGCTCGACGCCCAAGGAATCGTCGCCGACCTTTGGACCCATGTACGTAACTGCGTGATAGCACGCATCGACCAAGTAGTACAGCGCTCCAAAGTTGCTGAAGCCGGCGTTTTTTGAATCTCGCTCGGACACCGCAACGTATGGACTGTTGACGTAACCCCGTGTTTCCTCGCCTGGTGACTCGGAGACCGTTTCGGCGTAACGCAAGGCATACTTTGTCAAAAAGTCGGGAGACTCTGTGGAAGTGAACACGTTGGTCATGGTCTGTTCGATTGCTGGAGGACGATGCAAGTGGAGCGAAAAGAACAGGAGCCTGTTCTTTGTCTAGCGTACCCAGGGTCGATCGCGAGTGCTTTTTATATGAGATACCATACTTGTGAAAGGGTGATCGGCACACGCAACCGTCCATCGCACACTCAGCCATGCCGACCAATAAAAAATGATCGTTTGCAGTCCATCCGAACAACACTACCGCGAGCGAGCTAAAGCATAATAGCAGACCCCCAACAGCTGCACATTGAACGGCACACTCGTGTAAAAAGACTGCTACTTTTGCGTATGACCGAAGCGGGAAACGCCGCCGGCGTCGTCGCATCCATCGTAGACGCATCGCTGAAAGCAGCGGTGGCTCCTCGTCAGGCACCTTCTCCGTCGTCGATAGTGGACCACAAAGAGTGCAGTTGCGGGTCCGCCGGTGATCCCAAAGAAACGCCTAACAACGAAGATTCCGACTGCAAGCACCGACGCGCATCCACCGAGACGTGGTCTGCTTTGATCCGCTCGAATTCGATCGCCGTGCGGTCCAAAACGGACCTTGAGTTGCAGGACGAGCAGAAGCATCGCAGCAACATCGCGTCGCATGGCATCAACCGACGTCTGTTGGCGACGCGCCTGTTGGTCTTCGTTCCGTCGACACTCGGTCTGCTCGTGTTCAAGGACAGCCACCCAATTGTGCTGTGTGCACTGTTGCTGTTTTTGAGCTGTTGCGTCCATCGCATCCGCGGATGGACCGAGGCATGGATTGCGTGGTGTCCCGCACTGATCATCTTTTCTATACACTGTACCTACGAGTGGCTGTGCACGCAACGCGCGCTTCCACCCTGGGGATTGGGTGCGTGGGCGCTGCTCTACGAATGCATCCTCGATTTGGACATGGTGACGCAGCGCGTCTGTTTCATTCTCAAACACAACCACATGCACGCCATCAAAAAATGCGACGATGGATCGTTACCGGTGTGAAGAAGGGTCGTGCGGCCACGCGGCGCTGCGGTGGCGTCAGATCGCCGAGGCTAGCCAAGGTGGCAGCACTGTGACAATCATCATGCCTATTTGAGACATCGGATACGCCGCCGGGGTGCGCGTGGCGTCGGACGCGCCGATCGCGCGATACAGCACCCACGTGATGCCAGCAATCCCAGCGCCTGCGACCCAGGCCGCCAGTCGGTAGATGGCCACGTGTGTAGACCGTAGCAGAACAAAATGGCTGTCCCACGGGTATTCTAACATCGTGTGAAAATTTGCACTCTGCGTATCCACCGAATCGCGTGCGTGTTCAAAGTGACTGTCGATCAGTTCTTGGTGAAAAATCACCGTCGATTGGCGCAAGCTCGCCCATGCGATCAGCGGCGCGTAGTGCCACAGCAGGAACCTTATCACGCTGTGCTGCTCTCCGAGACCGGCGTTCAAAAGTGAATCTAGCCGCACAAATGCCTCGTCGATGTTGCTCCCGTCGTACGCCGCCATCGCCGCGGTCACCAGCAATGCCAGCATCAACGCGAGGCTTAGCCCACTCCAGCCCAACAGCCCGGTCCCCGCGCGGATGACTCGCGCAAACTGACTGTTGCAACGTTGCACTACCATGGCAACAATGTCCAGGACGATGATGAGGACAAAAAAGATGCCCATGATGGCGTTGCTCGTGTTTGTAAGGTACCGAAAGCTGCGGCAATGCCCCTCTACGTCGCAATAGTACACGTAGTCGATGGCAAGACCGATGTACACGATGATGGCCGCAAAGGGGTTGGACGATGGGAAGCTTGTCAACGCGGTCCCAAACAAAACCACGGCAAACGAGAGCTCGATAAACCAATCGGTGTGCCACTCGGCGACGAAGATGCGTCCAAGCGACAGCGCTGTGATCAATATGCACGATGCAATCACACCGGAACGCATCACGACGCCTCGAAACCCTTGCAAAAAGGCCGAGTCCTTTTCGATGCGAAGCGAAACCATCACGATTGCGATGAAGGCGAGGGTGTTGGTGCCGATAGAATGCTGTGCAAGTCCGGACCGTCTGAATTCGATGAGTTGCAGAGGGCATTCCGGCGTGGTTTTGCTCGCAGTGGGTCCGATCGTGCACGTCTCGTGATCGTAGGTCGACTCGGTGTTGGAGACGCAATCGGCCAACGCCATGAAACTCGAGACGAGACCGGCTGCGTAGATGCCCACACACAGACGTAGCAAAGAATTGATGTCCATGTGCGTCACGAGGAGCAGATCTTCCGTATGGACACGGTTGTTGATGACAAAGAGACAGGAGGCGCTGCACAAGAAGAGGACGGTGCCGCACACGGCCACGCTCGCGGCCGCCCATCCGTTGCACGCCACGCACAAACGACGCAGGGACACTTGATTTTCGTACAGGCCGTAATCGGGATTGAGGGCCTGCGACAGGGTGCTGCGACACATGTGGAAGCCCGATCTCATGAGGCAGGTGCCGACATACAAGAGCAGCGCAAAGGTCGACGTCAGCATCGGATCCGACACGCGCATCTTGCGCTCAAACACGCCCTCGGTCCATATACTCCCCTTGCCGACGACGACCAAGACCACGCCAATCACCAGGACGCAGAGACAGAGCACCGCTTCGGCTGTCCGCGTCGACGCGAGCGCTTCGTGCACGGAAACACCGGCGACGATCGCAACCAGCAAAAAGGAAGCGAGTACGACGCGTATCTTGGACCATCGGTGTTTCTGCACCAAGCCATGCTCTCCTATAAATCCCTCGTCTAGGGAGAGGATGAAGATCAGCGCGAGTGAACTGAGGCGCATGGTGGAGGAGGCGTGTGCAAACCCAGCGGTTGGGCGAAGTGCCTCGTAGCAATCGCAAACGATCGCGCTCAAAGCGAGGATGATGGGCGCGTAGCTTCCGACGTGATACTTCAAGACGGCTAGATGGTCTTCTGGGATGGCCGTCGAAAAGCCGACGCGTTTTTGCGGCTTGACAGCAGGTTCCGTCGCACCAACGTAGGATGAAAGGCGTTGCACAGGCCGAGAGGTCGCCATCGGGTCGTGGCTTTGCTTGTTTATGCGTGTGTATGAGCGTGTGTGAGCGCGTCTGCTTGTATATTGTTCACAGCGCACTTGCGTTCCTCGCGATTAGCGCGTTTTCTTGCAAGTGTAACGAACTGTGGATGGCGTGGAAACCGTCGTGTCTTATATACATACGACTACACCCTACGGGCGGATACATCAAGGTACAATACTAAACAGTCCATTGCAGGGTTGGCTTGATTGACCAGAACTGCGCCGAGGAGACGACTCGCGGACGCGCGTGACCTAAACGCGCTCCGACAGCACGTAGGTGGTCACAAACGAGTTGAAGTAATCGACGGCGGGCTTGGAGAACCGGTCTTTGGACGGCGACAAAAGCTTCAACACGCGCTGATTGATCACGTTCAACAGCGCCCAGGCCTTGCTGGGCATGTCGTCGCTGAAGCGCGTGCAGTTGGCGTACGTCATAGATCGTTTGATCGACCGAAACTCGCTGCGAACCATCGCTCTTCGTACGCGCTTGGCTAGTGTGGCAGTTTTTGAGTCGACTGTGTTGGCAGAGGACGTTTCCGATGCGTCGTCGTCGAGTGCGACAACGACCATCTGCTTCGCGTCGGTCTTTGTCTCGAGAAGCGGCGGTCGAGGGATCGGCGCGACGGACAACCTTCTCGTTGGCTGCTTCCAGTGAATCGACACCTGTTGCATCGCTTTGACAACCTTTTGCGTGTCGTTGTTCAAGTACGCCGTGAACGACGTCTCCGGTAGAAGCAGTAGAGGCAAGTCCAGAAGACGCGGCTTGTCGGACGTTTGGAACGTCGCGCGCGACGTCATGGACAGCACGACTTCGTGGTTGAGCCGTGGCATTTCGAATGCGCTGCATCGCTTGATCGCGGGTGGGTGGAGATAGGCGTTGCTCGGTGTGGTGTCGATCGGCATCGGTGGTGTGATTTGGACCATCATGGCGCTTGCGGTGTCTGCGTTTGCTTTGGTTGCTTTGTTTGCTTTGTTGCTGTGGTGGCTGTCTGGCGTCCCGGACTGAAAGTGCTCGACTTTGGAGCTCGCCTTAGCGATACGGAATCGACTGCTTGATATTCCGAGCACTTTCGAATTTCGATCGATCGGCGGTGTCGAGTATTCGAGTATGCAAAAACGCTGGACCGTGCAAACGGGGTGATACTTATGGAACATGGGAATATGCCTGTACTGACGACACCAAAGCGGATTCTGGCGCTACACTGTTTTCGAGACGGGTCGAGGGGGGCCCCTCGAATGTGCAAAGCTGCGCAAACTCTTCGTCAAAAGTG
>Ga0228674_1000359_pt1 | contig 33464 bp, 35 predicted proteins | sample 1D_rmetaG_FD_189054 | JGI IMG/M metagenome (GOLD analysis project Ga0228674, IMG submission 189054) | Seawater microbial communities from Monterey Bay, California, United States - 1D_r | ecosystem: Environmental > Aquatic > Marine > Coastal | place: USA: California | collected 2016-09-26
CCGCTCCACCACAAAACGGCTCAATATAAGTATTACAGTTATTTTCTCTTATTAATTGGGCAACATATTTATATAATTTATATTTGCCACCAGGATAACGTAGCGGAGACGGGTTCATATTTGTTTATCCTTTCTTCTGTGATTTTCTATTTGAACGATCTTATCTATACCGTCAAATCCAACGGTAAATCCGAAATATCTTTTAACCGTTTTCCCTCTACAAGCGTTTCCAAAGTTTCAATTGCATCCTCAGAGCCAACCTCTTTAACCGCACGAATTAGTTCATAAAGTGCAAAATGATACACACAATCAATGTCTCCAGTTCCAAGTGCCAACGATGCTAATCGGTTAGGCATAGGTTCTGCCGTTACCACAACAATATGAGGCAAGTGTCCTTTTCTATTACGGATTAAATTCAGTGCTTCTGTTCGGCTATTCTGCGCCCGATCACTCCTCATTGTGTATTTTGCTGACACACTGGCATGAAGCAACGGTTTCCCACCATTCGATTTTCTAATATCCGCCATCTTACCAATATCGTCATTAACTATGTATTGTTCGGCATTAATTTCTTCATCCTCATAAAGGTCCCGGTAGATTACTACATCCGGTGCCACAAGATAGTCATTTCCTAATGCAGCGGCCAATTGAGCATTCTCTGCTGTTAAAGCATTTAAATATGCTAAATGTTCATACTGTTCAAAATCGCTCGTTTTAAGCCTATTATTATTCCCAAGCTGTAATATCGACCAATGACCGGGACGAAGATTTTGTAAATAAGGAAATGTTTCCTGTAGAAACTCCATTGTCAATAATTCAAACTGTTTTCCAAGAGTTTGTCCCGAAATTTTATCAACCGTATTAACCATATGATGGTGTTCGTTCACTAAAATGTCCACAATTTTACCAGATATAGCTTTTGAGCCTCTACTGCTGGTATCTGCATTAGACACCACGCCTGCTTTAGTTAATGTCAATGTATTCGTTTCAAACAACCGCTCGTGAAAGTGAAATCTCGCATTCGCTATTAACGCTTCCATATTCCAAACTCTCCTTTATTTTTTCTCCTATTGCTTGTGCTACTGGCGGCGGAAATGCATTTCCAATCATACGGCATGCAGCCGTTTTTTTCTTTCCAAAAGTCCATGTATCAGGAAACCCCTGTAATCGTGCCATCATTCTGCTTGTCAAACGAGGTGTTCCTTCAAAATCTGCTTCCGGCGCTGCGTTAGCCACACCCCTTCCATCTACTCCCAGTTCGGCCCATGCATTTCTCGCCCTTACTGGTCCCAAATCTGGGCCACCATGTTTTTTAGATCCACCTACTAAGGTTGGCGCAATTTTATTCGCATTTTTCGCCCAAAGTTTTGCACCCTTCCATTTATTTTCTGCCATCAAATCGTATAACGCCTCTCCAACAGTAGGTGCACATCCCTCTTCTCCTTCTGGATATGAGAAAGAAACATTTTCGTCTTTTCGTATCGCAACAATAACCACACGAGGACGAAGCTGTGGCACACCAAAGTCAGAAGCATTTAATAACCTAATTTGCGTATCATATCCAAGCTTTTCAATAGATTTAAGAATATGTTTTCGGTATTCGCCAAAACCTGTATCTAAGAATCCTCTCACATTTTCCAACATAACAGCTCTGGGCTTAATTTCTCTAATCAATCGAATTGCTTCGGGAAATAAGTCTCGTTCATCGTCTTTTCCCAACTGCTTACCTGCAATCGAAAAAGGGGGGCACGGTACCCCGCCCGCTAGCAAGTCTACCCCTTGATAGGGCTTTCCATCAAAATCATGAACATCTGCACATATTACGTTCCATTCAGGGCGATTTAATTTTAAAGTTTTACAATAATCTGCTTCGTATTCAACAAGAGCAACATGTGTAAATCCGGCCAATGCAAGACCAAGAGCCTGACCACCAGCTCCCGCACAAATTTCAACACAAGTTAACGGTCTTTGCATAATATATCCTCCTTCATTTCAATTAATCCCTTAACCGTTTCTATGCATCGGCTTCATCATCTGTAAATTCCATAATATCCCCTATGTTGCAATTTAATGTCTTACAAATTTTATGCAAACTATCAAGCGAAACTGTTTCTTCTTTCCCCATCTTTGCTAAAACATTAAAACTAATTCCAGCCATATCCTTTAAATCTGTTCGGTTCATTCTTTTATCTATTAACATTTTCCATAATTTGTCATAACATACCGACATATTATTTCTCCCAACATTCTCTATTTGTTATAGGCTTGTATCAGTATATCACACATTGCATTACACATCAAGATAATCTCACGAAACAATGAGTTTTTAGAACATACATTTCCTATCACTTTTAATTTGAATGTGCTTTACCCTCCTATTTTCCTCTCAAACCAAACCTATTCCCATCCGTCCTCCCCATCCCAATTATATCCCCCTGCATACTACAAGTAAACGTATACGATACCCCATCCACCATAACCTCTACCGTCATTCCATCCTCTTCCAGCATACAGAATATATCAAATTCTAACACATCCCTATCCCGATTCAAAAATCGACTAATCGCTTCTTCTGTCTGCTCTTCCAACGCTTTCCTCTCGTCCGTCACATCCTCTCCATCTCGATAAGCTGATATAACCTCACCATCTGATGTGATAATCATAGACGAATGTCCCTCTTCCTTTTTTTCTGCCGGAACACATCCTGAAAGCATCAACACCATAACTAAAAATATTATCTTCTTCATCATTTGCCTTTCCGGCAAATACGCAAAAAGCAGCCCAAACCAGACTGCTTTACTTCAATTTCATACCCCTCACATAAATTTCAACCGCTTCTTTCTCTTTATCCGTCAAGGATTCCCAGACTTCAAGCACTTTCTTTTGTTCTGAAGATAATTCCAGCTTTCCTATATCATCAGAGAAAAATTGTGGCAGTGTAATGCCCAATCCGTCACAAATCCTATCCAATGTATAAAAGGTAGGTGTGCTTCCCCTTTTCTTTAGGTTCGATAAAGAGGACTGGCTAATGCCCGTCTTTTTAGATAGCGCATACATGCTTATCTTCCTTTTATCACAGAGTTCTTTTATTCGATTCGCAATATACTTCTCATCTAACAAGCAACCTACACCTCACTTCCGATATATGCTGCTTTCATTTTACCCGCTATTATCTACTATTATTAGCTTTTAAAATAAGAAGTATATTACTTTATAGTTGAGTAGTATCAAATTAAAAAAATAAGCGTCTTGCCTAATACTATTTTATTGTTTCTTCTTCATTTCCTTACAAAGATACTCAATCACTTCCTGCGATGTCGGGCGTTCCCCCTTAAAAGGTACTTTTTTCCACTCTGCTCTAACCGCTGGATCAGGATTGTCAAATCCCGAATCTATTGCAATTTGTATTTCCTTTTCTACTTCTTTTGAACTGATCCCCTCTCCTTTTCCGATAGTATCCATTACCTTATTAAATTTTCTTTTTCTCATAGCTTTATATTTCGCCTCCTTTTGCAATCTATTAATTGCAATTATACATACATTTTATACTAGAATCAATATAAACATAAGATATGTCGAGCGAAAGGCTGGTAGTCAATTATGCCGCAAAAACTAAAACAAACACAGGATATTTCTTTGGGAAATAATCTTAGAAAATTAAGAAACAGTGCAAACTTAACACAAGAACAGGTTATTGCACAATTACAGCTTCGCAACTTCTCTATTTCCAGAAGTGCCTACTCTCAAATAGAAGCCGGTACATACAACATTCGCATAAGTGAATTAATTGCATTGGCTGAAATTTTCCACACAGACTACAATACGATATTTGATGGTTTAACCTATAAAAAATGACCCTGTTTACATAGTTTCTGTAATCTAGGGTCATTTTTATCCACATCTCTGGATTATATTGAATCAGTATAGTGCAAAACTGATTAAACATACACCAATTCTTTTAACACAATCTCTTCTGCCGCATTATTAATATTATTCATCCTCCCTACCCACAACATTTGATTTTCTTCTTTCAGTTTTTCAGTCACCCCTTGCCGCTTTGCCATCTGCCGCACCAATAACTCCATTTTATCATTTGCATCCCGATCCACCTGATTCAAATGTTCCACAAGTTTTCCCTGCGTAAGCAGCAGACTGTATATTCCTTTTTTATACTCTTTCAGGAATATCCGGCGTAACATACCATACTTTCCATAAGTGACTGGCTCTTCCTCTGGCAAGACCAAATCCGGCAAATAATAATCTCCATGCAACGTGTAACTCAATCCATTATTATCATCATAAATGTGCTTTTTCATATTGTTATCCTACCTTTCCATTCCTCTGCTACTAGCTTTTTTCTTCGGTTGTCCATATCTTTGTGTTGCCACATTTTCTTTCGCTCTATCTAATCGTTTTCTTACACTTTTCTCTTGTTGCATCTGCTCCGCCCGCTTTCGTTCAGTCTCCAGACGTTCCCTTTCTTCGTCCTGTCTGACAGCCATAAACACCCTATCTTCCCCAAAAACACGCACCACTCGTTCAAACATAGTTGCAATATTCTTCAGACCTGTATTTTCCTTAAGCAAATCATCACAACCCGAAAACAGCAGATTATTTTCCTCTTTCAGTTTTCTATTTTCTGCCTTAACCAGTTTTAGTTCTTGCATGATTTCAGTTAGTTTAGCCGCCAATGCTGCTATCATATTTTTCATCTTGATAAACAGAGGTTTCACTTTATTCTCCCGGTAGCTGGAAGCCCGCTCTAATGTTCCGGAAGACGGTAGAAGTTCCTCCACTTTTCCTTTAAACTCCTTTAACTCCCTTTCAATACTGTTCATAACAGGTTTAATGATTTCCAATTCCCGTTCATAGGTCTGTGTCTGTTTTTTTGCCAGTTCTGCCCGCTTCTTTGCCTCTTGTGCAGCTTTTTCCGACTCTTCCCTATCCTCCTCCAATATTTCTATATTTGCCCTGTTCTCGGCAATTTTCTCCACCAGTCCGGCTTTCTCTGATTCCAAAACACCAACTTTCTGCTCTAACTCATTGACTTCCTTTTCCCGCTCTTGCTTCTCAAAATCCAAAACAGATAAATGCTTTTCGTGAGTACCCTTCTTCTCCCACTCAATATCATGCCTTTGCATAACAGCGGCAAGCTGTTCCTTTTCGGCAGCCACCCACTGATTCCATTCTGTATCACTCCTTGTGCCGCCTTTAAACCCTAATGCCGCCAATGCCTGCTTCAATGATACCCTCGTATCCAGCCCTCGTTTGCTCCCGGTGGTAAATGGCACAAAGTCGATATGCAGATGGGGCGTAGCTTCGTCCATGTGAAGATGTGCGGAAAATACTTTTAATGTAGGATTCCGTTCCTGAAATTTCCCCATATATTCGCCCAACACCTTTGCTGCAAGTTTTCCATCCTCTGTTATTGCACCTGTATCATCTTTATTACCAATCTGTAGGATAATCTCATGAAACGGCTTTTCTTGCTTACTAGAGCAGATTTTTTCATAGTAGTCATCAATCCGGCGGTCACTTCTGGTTTGTCTGTCATTGTATCTAGCAAGAGCCTCATCAAATACATTGTGATATACCTCCCGAATATCCTGATTACAATATTCCACGTTCCTGTCACTTCGCTCCGGGTCTGTGTTTTTTGCATGAAATTTTCTACTATTGTGATTGACAGATCCCTTTCCAACCATAACACTAATCGTTCTTTTCAATAGGCTTTTCCCTCCTTCCACTTCTCGAATATGCGCCGGATACGGCGCAAGGCTTTGTTACTTTCCCGAAAGTAACGCAAAAGCACTTTTGACAGCCGTTCCGTCCATCAAAAGCTGCCTTTGCGCCCTGCCGGGGGTGCAAGACGTCCGGGGGACGTCTGTTCTGTACCGACCGAAGCGGAGCGGAGACCTTTTCGTCCTACGGACGTTGTGGCTGTTCCAGCCGTCTAGCTTCTGCCGCTTTCATCTCCGGCTGCCATCCCCTAGAGCGTATTGCCATGCATTCCAGACCATCTTCCTGTCCACTATGTACAGGGGCGTGACACGCCCCTGTCTATTGCAGTCAAGGAAGAACTACCAGCGAAAGCTATCCGGCACACCACGCCTGTCCAGATATTCCGTTCTGGCTTTTTCCCGTTCTGCCTGTGTGGGAGCAGATTTGGACTGTGTATATAATTCATGCCGCACCAATGACTCTAATTTCTGTTCTAAACCCTCACGTATTGTGTCTATGCACTCATCATCTCCTGCCAGATGATACCGCACCAGTTCCACAAACAAGCTATAGGGTATTTGTATATTTTTCATCAGCTATCCTTTCTGCGTCGGTTTGCGCCGGTAACGTCGATATTTTTGATACCGTCCTGCTATATAAAATACCGTCGCAACCGACGCATATCGTCACTTCTTACTGTTTAGGCAAAAGGCGTTTTAATACTATCTTTCTTTCATGTCCTCTTTTGTTTTTATAAGAGATTCCATAATCATTAAGCAACTGACTGTTCGCCACATTTAACTTTCTGGAAAGTACATTTGCCTGTAGCTGCATATCCGGCAACTGCTGCAGCAGTTCCGTTGCCGTTCCCTCCCATTCGGATCTACCTTCTGTTAGAAATTCATTGATTGCTTCTAAAAGCGGATTCGGCGGTTGTTTCCAAAGTTCCGTTTCCGCTTTTTGAAACTTCCAGATACACCGTTCCCGGTCAAATTCTATCGTCAATTCCTGATCTGGCTGATCACGCCCTACAATGTCCATAACTGCTATATTCTCGGTACGCTTTTTCTTATGCATAATGAAAGCCCCGTCAGCCGCACCAAGCAGACCGGTTGTGCCAGAAATCATATCAAAACTGTCCTCCGACTCCAATTTACGTGTGTGATGAACCACCAACACACAAACACCGTATTTATCACTGAACGCTTTTAGCTTTGTCACAATCTCATAGTCACTGGAATAACTATACCTGTCACCGCCGACTTCTCGTACCTTCTGTAATGTATCAATGATAATAAGCCTTGCGTCTTTATGCTCCTTTAGGAAAAGTTCCAGTTGCATATCCAGTCCACCATTTAATGTTTTTGCCTGTGTCGCAAAAAACAGGTTATCTGTACTCTCCACTCCGAACATGCCAGAAAGCCGCCGCTGAAGCCTTGCATAATCATCCTCTAATGCCAGATACAGCACTGTTCCCTTGCGGACAGGATATTCCCATAAGGGAATCCCCATTGCCACATGATAGGCAAGCTGCCCCATAAAGAACGATTTACCCACCTTTGGCGCACCCACAAAGAGATATGTGCCGCCATACAAAAAGTTGTCTACAATAGGCGTCCTCACTGGATAGACCGTATCATACAGTTCTGTCATAGAGACTGTATGTAAACTGCCGCTCTGCCCGGATTTCTCCGAGCTTTCTGCGGCTTGCAGATTGATTTGTTTCTGTGGATTTGTTATAATTTTAGTGGATTTTTTTGTATCCGGCTGTTCCCCATCTGCGCCAACAGATGATACGGGAGCAGTCGTTTTTATTTTTCCTGTCATTCATCTTCTCCTTTCAGACCATCCAGTGTGATTGCGATTACTTGTAACGTATAGAGCAATTCGTCATTGTCCGGGCTGCACGCCTCCAGCCGCTTTAATTCCTCATAGATTGCCGCCATTTGATTTTTCAATGCCTTATATACCCTCGGATTCCCCTGTACTACCACATCCCGGCACAGCAGCCGCCTTGTGATATAGTCCTGTTTTGTCAAGCCTGACACTGCCACCAAGTCATTCAGCAGCTTCGATTCCTCGTCCGATACCCGAAACGCCACTGTATGATTGCGCCATCTTCCTTTGTAATCAAGTATTTTTTCCATTTGTGTCCTCCTTTTCCATCCGTTCCATTTCCAGTTTCTCCGCCATCTCCGTCTGTACCGTAGGGAACAGATGGGCGTAGCGGTAAGTGATTTTTTCTGCTTCATGCCCCATCCGTTCCCCAATCGCCAGCACTGAAAATCCCATGTTAATCAACAGGGAAACTGCGCTGTGGCGAATGTCATGCACCCGAATTTTCTTTACCCCCGCCTGTTTCGCCCCTCGCTCCATCTCATGATTGAGATAGGATTTTGTGACCGTAAACAGCCGTTCTTCCGGCTTAATGTCATAAAGTCTGTGCATATACTCCTGCATTTCTTCACAGAGAAATGGCGGCATTTTAATGGTTCGGTTACTCTTTTTCGTTTTGGGGCTTGTGACAATATCCCTCCCCTTAGAGCGGTGGAATGTCTTGCTGATCGTGACTGTCTGCTTCTCAAAATCGAAATCAGACGGGGTAAGGGCAAGCAGTTCACCGGAACGGATACCGCACCAGTAGAGCATTTCAAACGCATAGTAGGAACGGGGCTTATCCATCATTGCTTCTGAAAATTTTAGATACTCTTCCTTCGTCCAGAAATCCATTTCCTTTGGAACTTCATTTCCCATCGTGCCAGCCCGTCTCGCCGGATTATAGGGCAGATTATAAAAATTCATAGCATGGTTGAAGATTGCCGTAAGTTGTGCGTGTATCGTCCGAAGATAATCCGTTGAGTAAGGCTTACCCTTCTCGTCACGATACGCCATTAATTTGTTCTGCCATGCAATAATGTCCTTCGCTTCAATCTCCGCTATCTTCCGGTTTCCAAAGTACGGTAAAATCTTTGTGCGGATCACATGGCTTTTGGATTCCCATGTGCTTTCCTTGACACGCTGTTTCTTATCAGCTTCATATACCTCAAAGAAGCTGGCAAAAGTCATATCCAGTTTTGCCCCCTGTTTCAGCATAGCCTCATGTTCCCATGCCTGCGCCTCCCTCTTTGTAGCGAATCCTCTCTTTTGCGTCTGTTTCCTTTCTCCCATCCAATTAGTAAAACGGTAAATAACCCGCCATGTTCCTGTGGCATTGTCTTTATATACAGCCATTCTTACACTCTCCTTTCTATTCGCTGTAGCATACTTTCTTATGGAAAAATGTAGTATTTACACGACCTGCTACAATCAGGTAGCCTTGCTTTTGTAATTCTGCGTTAAGTTCCCGCACAATCTGATAGGCTTTTGACTTTGACACTTGTAACTCTGCTGCCACTTCCTCTACAGTCATAAATGATTTTTCTACCATTCAGTTGTTTTCTCCTTTCCTAACTCCTTTTATTTAAGTTTCCTTTATATTACTAAATAAATTCCGTTAAGTCAAGTGGCTTTCAAAAAAATATTAACTTTTTTTATTTAAGTTATTCTTGCTATTTCTATTTCCCTGTGCTACACTAAATTCAACAAATTTGTTTAAGTACAGTCATGCACACCTGCCACAAAGTAGAACAGCGGGGGCTTGCACACGCAGGTCTGCTTTGTGGTTGGTGTATATGGCGCACGCCACAGCGAGATGAAGCGAAGCGTAATCGAGCTGGCATGACGGTGCGACTAAAACTATATCGGAGGTTTTCATTATGGCAATTGGCAAACGTATCAAATTTTTTCGTAATCGGAAAGGCATGACCCAAAAACAATTGGGAGAAATTCTCGGCTTTCTCGGAAAGACCTCTGACGTACGTATGGCGCAATATGAATCAGAAGCCAGAGTACCGAAAAGTGACCTTGTAAAAGAAATGTCTAGCATATTTGAAGTCAGCCCCCATGCTCTCACTGTGCCGGATATTGATTCTTACATTGGTCTTATGCACACACTATTTGCTCTCGAAGATATGTACGGTCTGAAAATCAGCGAGGTTGACGGTGAGCCTTGTCTCCGGCTGGATAAATCAGACTATTCAACCTTTACCTCCATGTTTGATATGTTCCGCGCATGGCAGCAAGAAGCCGCCAAGCTGGATCATGGAGAAATCACAAAAGAAGAATATGACCAATGGCGTTACAACTATCCTAAATTCGATACCTCTCAGCATTGGGTACATCTTCCTTCTCAGGAACTTAGTGATATGCTCGTACAGGAATTTGAAAAGGAAAGCAAACGGAAAAAGAAAAAATAAGCACAAAAAAACCTTACCGATATTCAGTCATATGTCTGAAAATCAGTAAGGTTTCTCTATGTTATTGAAGTATTATTCTTTGAATATAGAGCCAAATGTTGCCAAATCGTTGCCAGTTACTAAGCAAATATGCTTGCAACCCGCATAAACACTGGACTTTTCAAAGTCATTTCATCATTCGAATTCAATCGTAGCGTTTGGCTTCGGACTCATATCATAGCAGACACGGTTTACATTTTTAACTTCCTTCATGATACGGTCAGTGATCTTAAGAAGTATCTTCCAGTCAACTTCCTCAATAGTTGCTGTCATAGCATCCACTGTATTCACCGCACGGATGATCACTGGATATTCAAAACATCTGGCATTGTCACGTACTCCCACGGATTTGAAATCAGGAACAACCGTAAAATACTGCCATACTTTTTTATCCAGTCCTGCATTTTGGAACTCTTCACGCAGGATTGCGTCTGATTCACGTACCGCCTCGAGACGCTCCCTGGTAATGGCACCCAGACATCTCACGCCAAGACCTGGGCCTGGGAAAGGCTGTCTGTAAACCATTTCCTCCGGAAGTCCAAGCTCGATTCCACATGCGCGTACCTCGTCTTTAAATAACTGTTTCAGAGGTTCAACCAGCTTAAACTGCAGATCCTCCGGCAGTCCTCCCACATTGTGGTGGGATTTTACCATCTTTGCAGTCTTAGTTCCGCTCTCCACAATATCAGGATAGATCGTTCCCTGTCCCAGGAACTCGATTCCTTCCAGTTTCCTTGCCTCTTCTTCAAAGACACGGATAAATTCCGCGCCGATAATCTTACGTTTCTGTTCCGGATCATCTACACCTGCAAGCTTCGTCAGGAAACGCTCTGAGGCATCCACATAGACCAGATTCGCATCCATCTGGTCTTTAAATACTTCCACTACACTTTCGGATTCTCCTTTGCGCATAAGGCCGTGATTTACATGGACACATGTGAGCTGTTTGCCGATGGCCTTGATTAAAAGCGCTGCGACTACAGAACTGTCCACGCCGCCTGATAACGCCAGAAGAACTTTTTTATCTCCCACCTGTTCTCTGACGATCTCAATCTGATCAGCAACAAAATTTTTCATATTCCAATTTGTTTCCGCTTTGCAGGTATCAAAAACAAATTTTTTCAGAATCTCTGCCCTCTGTTCTTCACTCAGATCCTGGTATTTCTCACTGCAGGCTGCCGGCTCATGATCAATTGCCATTACCGGACTGCCAGCTTCGTAAATCTCCTGTCTTACATCAATACGGACGCCGTCAACCATATGGTTCGGCCCGCCGTTAATTATAATTCCTTTCACATTAGGGAGCTTCTCCAGCTCTTCTTTGGTAATATCGTGGGGATAAATCTCACTGTACACACCCATAGCACGGATTTCTCTGGCCAGTACGGTGTTTTCTGTGCTTCCCAGGTCAAGAATGACAATCATATCCTGTTTCATCAATACGTTCTCCTTTTGTATTTTCATATATTACACTGCCGAGGATGCATGCACCCACAGCAGATGTATACGCTCAGACAAGTGACTGGTGCTGCCATTTTCCTCTTGCATAGCGGACGGTAAAGCAAACCGCACGAAACAGCCAGTCAATGGTCATAGCCACCCACACGCCAAACACTCCCCAATGCAGCTTCACTCCCAGCAATACCGAAAATCCAATACGGAAGATCCACATGGAAATGATCGCCAGAAGCATAGTAAAACGCACATCCGCTGCTGCACGCAGAGTATTGGGCAACGAAAAAGACAGTGGCCATATAGTCACAACACATATAGAATGATAGATCAGTATTTTATAAGCATAGCCGCTTGCCTCCGCTGATAACCCGTATGCCTTGATGATAAAGGGCATTACAAGCATAAGCAGTATATTTATTCCTATCAGCGAAATATATGCAACCTTCATCAGCTTCTTCGTATAATAATGCACCTGTTCAAAATCATTTGCGCCGACACACTGGGCACCCACGGTCAACAGTGCAAAACCAATGGACATTCCCGGCAGAACTGCAAATGTCGCTACATTATTTGACACAGCATTTGCCGCGATAGATGCAGTTCCGAATCCAGTCACAATACTCAGCACCAAAATCTTTCCCAACTGGAACATGCTGTTTTCCAGGCCGTTTGGTATGCCGATATAGAGTATTTTCTTAAGAAGCATCCAATCTGTTTTAAACGAAAACGGATGGTGGATATGCAGAACTCTGCTCTGATTATTTATAAGGCATAACATAACTACACAAGCCACACCTCTGGATACCAAAGTAGGTATCGCCACTCCTTCCACACCTCTGTGGAATCCATAAATCAGCAGTGCATTTCCTCCCAGGTTAATAGCATTCATAAGCAGCGATGTCTTCATTGCAATAGTTGAATTTCCCATTGCACGAAAAATAGAAGCTCCTGCATTGTACAAAGCAATCATAGGAACAGACGCAAAAACGATCAGCAGATAGACATTACAGTTGTACATAACATCTGCTTCAATTTTGCCAAATATTCCATTGATGATCAGGTTCTGCCCCAGATATCCAAGCACCATAATGATACAGGACGCTTTCAGGGTAAAAGACAGCAGTTGGTTGGTTGCCAGGCAGGCATTCTCAGTTTTCTTTTTCCCGATGAATTGTCCTGCGATAACGGCTCCTCCTGTAGCCAGTGCTGTAAAAATGTTGATGATCAATACCATGACCGTATCGATCAATGATACACCTGACACGGCAGCCTCACCAACGCTGGCCACCATGATAGAATCGGCAAGTCCTACAAACGCCTGCAGAAACTGGTCGATAATCAGCGGTATGATCAGCTTCCGCAAATCCGCATTTGAAAAGAATCGATTCATTTGTTTTCCCCTCACAGTAAGCTTTTGTATTTTGATAGGAACAATTATACGCCCATATTTTTCTCAAAACAAGAGTCTCTTTCGTTATTTTTGCACCTTGTGCAGATATTTTTCCCGGGTAGCCATACCACCGCGGATATGACGTTCCTGCTTGTTCACGTCAAGGACCCTGCGGGCGCACTTGGCCAGTGAAGGATTAAGCTGCAGCAGACGCTCTGTAACGTCTTTGTGTACCGTGCTTTTACTGACCTTGAACTCTCTGGCTGTCTGACGGACAGTTGCGTTGTTTTCAATGATGTAGTTGGCTATGGATATAGCACGTTCTTCTATATAACTTTTCAAGGAAAAATCTCCCGGAAACGTTGTTTTTACAATGTATGCCGGGAAATTTGGTTGTATGTCAATGCAAATTATTACTTAATGTATGGGTGGATGAAAAACTTTTGTAGCGTAAACAGTATTCGGTTAATGAATTGATAGAAATATAATTTCATTTATAAAAATCGAAAATGAAATAAAGCCTACTTTAGTAAGAGAAGCTTAAATTTCTATCCACATTACTGCGAAGTTGATAACTTTCTGAATCACTGTAAGTAAAAATCACATCACCATTTCAATCCACATCACCGCGAAGGTGACGACACGGCGAAGAAAAGGATTGTGAAGGATACAGCATATTTCAATCCACGTCACCGCGAAGGTGACGACGTAGTGACCGAAGAAAATAAAGCGGCATCCAAGAAAATTTCAATCCACGTCACCGCGAAGGTGACGACTCATCCTTACTGTGCATTTGAGAGGGGCAGTAACATTTCAATCCACGTCACCGCGAAGGTGACGACAGGTGACATACATATGCAGGACATCCGGTTTTCGATTTCAATCCACGTCACCGCGAAGGTGACGACTAGTTCCAACTTCTTCCCATCCAAAAGTAGAAAAATTTCAATCCACGTCACCGCGAAGGTGACGACCAAAAACTTTCTACAGCTCTTCATTACTTCTCTATTTCAATCCACGTCACCGCGAAGGTGACGACCAGTTTCACCGTGTAGACGAGTGCGGGAAACTGGAATTTCAATCCACGTCACCGCGAAGGTGACGACGAAAATGTTCGGCATAGGAAAGCCCGAAAAGATAATTTCAATCCACGTCACCGCGAAGGTGACGACCAATGGATTCACGGCCTTTCTCATGCTGTTTCACGATTTCAATCCACGTCACCGCGAAGGTGACGACTCGCTCTGGATACACTCCGGGGGCCGGCAGGGGAAGCATTTCAATCCACGTCACCGCGAAGGTGACGACCCATTGGCCCGGGATACGCGGATTGGGGTAGTGATTTCAATCCACGTCACCGCGAAGGTGACGACAGGAGAAGCAGTGCCAGCTCCGTGCGGAATACATATTTCAATCCACGTCACCGCGAAGGTGACGACTTACCGGCTGGAAAATTGATTGCAACGGCAAAGGAATTTCAATCCACGTCACCGCGAAGGTGACGACATTCGTGTATCCAACCTCTCCGCCTTCCATTGACATTTCAATCCACGTCACCGCGAAGGTGACGACTTGTCCTTGTCTACTACCGGAGGCTGTGGGATCAGATTTCAATCCACGTCACCGCGAAGGTGACGACCAGGAGCTCACCATGCCGAACCCGGATTATATCAAATTTCAATCCACGTCACCGCGAAGGTGACGACTTTTTTCCACAATGCCTTTATCCGCGTCCACAATATTTCAATCCACGTCACCGCGAAGGTGACGACTGTCATTTAACTCAGGGTCATTAAAAGCTCTAAATTTCAATCCACGTCACCGCGAAGGTGACGACCATCTGGCACAAATATGTCAGATGACCCATCAGGATTTCAATCCACGTCACCGCGAAGGTGACGACACAAGCGTTTTCTCATTTCCTTCAAGCCCCCACGGATTTCAATCCACGTCACCGCGAAGGTGACGACCGTGGGCGCGGCAGGGCTACAGGCGGCGTGGAAATTTCAATCCACGTCACCGCGAAGGTGACGACACATATAAGTGGGGAAGTGAGCGCTCGTTAAATATTTCAATCCACGTCACCGCGAAGGTGACGACCTTATAAAATTGACGGATAAACTCAATCAGCAGGATTTCAATCCACGTCACCGCGAAGGTGACGACTGTAAAAAGTATGGAAAGCTGTCAAATGATTGGAAATTTCAATCCACGTCACCGCGAAGGTGACGACATACTGGGATTCCCATTTATTTATCCTCCTTCCGATTTCAATCCACGTCACCGCGAAGGTGACGACTCCTGACACAGCAGGCATATCTCGACGGTTCAAATATTTCAATCCACGTCACCGCGAAGGTGACGACAGCAAAAATACCTAAATACCCCCACCACTTTTTGTATATAATATCACATCTTTCCACTATTTACAATTAAAAACACGACTCTCCACCCCTTTTCATTATTCCCCCACCTCTTTTCACCTCAATATCAGGTGCGAATTCCCCGGCAAATTCCTGTTCACTCCCGATTCGCACAAAAACCTCCGCCTTCTTACACTTGACATCTCCTCCATCCGCGTATAAGGTATACTAAAACCACCATTATCCAACATCATCCCCAAAGGAGGCCTCACTTGAACTACACACTATATCAACTTCTATGGTTTTTCTTACTCTATTCCTTCATCGGCTGGGCTATTGGAACGTCAGTTGCAGCAGTCAGGGAACATCTGTTTATTGACGTTGGTTTTCTGTTCGGACCTTATTGTCCGGCTTATGGCTTCGGCGCAGTAGCTTTTGCGGTATTTTTGCCTGAACTTAAGAACCACCTGTTTTTTCTTTTTCTAGGCGGCGTTATCCTTTCATCTGCTATCACATTTTCCACTGGTTTCGTTCTGGAAAAGATATTCCATCGAAAATGGTGGGACTATTCACGGAAAAGATTTCAGTTTGGTGGTTATGTCAACCTTCCATACACTGTCGTATGGGGTCTTTCCGCCGTAGCATGTATCTCATTGGTGAATCCCGCACTGAAGGAACTGCTCACGCTTATCCCTTCCAACCTGGGCACTATACTGCTGATCATCCTGTACACGATCCTCTGTCTGGATCTGGCAGGCACTGTGACTGCTATCAAAGCCGTTCATTCCCGGCTGAGAAAACTCTCCATCATTGAAGATGTATCTGAAAACCTGCAGAAAGCAGCAGATGTCATGGGCGAGGGACTTACCGGCTGGATGCAGAAACACATAGCTAAAGCCTATCCAAGCCTGGAAGCCAAGGAACTGCTGGCTGCCCGTCAGGAAAAAGAACGTCTGCTTGAAGCCGCCAAAGAACGGGCCGGAGTATTTGCCGTTGGCTGCTCTTTCTATAAATTGGTCTGCCTGTTTTTCCTGGGTGCGTTTCTTGGAGACATTACGGAGACCATTTTCTGTCTGGCAACTACCGGGAAATTAATGAGCCGAAGCAGTGTAGTCTACGGTCCGTTCAGTATTGTATGGGGGTTGGGCTTCGTACTGCTGACTGCCATTTTATATCAATACCGAAACCGCAGTGACAGTTATATCTTTATCTTCGGCACCATATTAGGCGGAGCCTACGAATACATATGCAGTGTTTTCACCGAGCTTGTCTTTGGTACTGTATTCTGGGACTACAGCAGCATCCCTTTTAACCTGGGAGGCCGTATCAACCTGCTGTACTGTTTTTTCTGGGGTATCGCCGCAGTCATATGGCTGGAATACCTTTATCCCCTCCTGTCCTCACTGATAGAAAAAATCCCGCCAAAAGCCGGCATTCCTATTACCTGGCTGATGATCTTATTTATGATATTCAATATAATTATGTCTGGCCTTGCCCTTAACCGGTACACAGAACGCCATTCCCACACATCTGCTCCTGAAAATGCTGTCACTCGTTTTCTGGATAAACATTTTACCGATGAACGTATGGAGCATATTTACCCAAATGCTATATTAGTTGATGACTAAACACAGTATGTTTCCCCTAAAGGTCAAAGAAAAAAGACAAGTATCCGGAATTGCTTCCGCATCTTGTCTTTTTTCCAGGAGTATGTCTGACAGGACATTCTCTCTATTTTTTCTTTCCGCAGCAATGCTTATATTTTTTTCCTGAACCGCATGGACAGGGATCATTCGGATATACTTTTTTCCTCCGCTCTTCCTGGAAATCAATAATATCGGCTTTATCCCCGGGCATATCATCCACTGCACGAAATCCCAGCTTAGCTGCTGCCTCCTGCACTCTCTTTTTACTTTTGGGCGAATCCATTTCTGCCGGCATATATCCACGATTTATATGCATACGTGTATGATTCCAAAGCCTCATAAAAATCTCGGCAAACTGATAAAAGTCCTCACCATCCATTATGACGATTTCCCTCTGCAGATAATCTATAACATCCTGCATCTGTCCTCCACAGCGGATAATACGCTGAATATTTCTGCACAATTCCCTGGCATCCTCTTCTTCCTCCTCCATAAATTCCACGAAAAAATCTGCCAGTGCATCCATATATCTGTAAAAAGGAACGTAAAAATAATTTCCTAAAGTCTGTATCTCTTCTTTTGTAGGATTATAATAAGGCTTGATTCCCTGACTCTTCTTTAGCTGCTGCATTCTGTCTTCTTCCAGCAATGTCTCCTGGACCAGTTCGCTGCCAACTATCTCAAATATCTTCAAAAATCCAGGAATTTGATAACAGAATTCCCGCAGTTCTGTCTCTGAAATGATATTTCCGGTATTCTCTTTATACACGGAAATAACTCGTTCCAAAGGACAGATTCCATACAGCTCCACACAGGCATTGATATGACATAAAATCCCCTGCACTCTTCTCCGCTCTTTTTTCCATTCCTCATCGCAGTTTTTATTATAGGCTGCCTTTACATCTTCTGGAACGTATACCTCTCCAAGGTAGGTGGCTCCCGCATATCCGCATTCTATAAGTCCCAGCACTTCTTCGCACTCATCCACTCCAGTGTTCTCTTTATCCATCAGCTCCATTTCCATATCGTTCATGTACATAAGGCATCTGCACATGACTTCCTTAGACAAAAGATTCTGATATACAAAATCAATTAGATCTTTCTTCAATAACTTCCTGAATCCGGAAAACCCATGCAATTTACAAATTTCAAACAGGTCATCTTTCCGGTATTCTTCCAGAATACCCCTGAGCGTTGCGCCCATTATGTTTGAGTCCAATGCTTCTTTCAGCTCCATGTATTTAGCTGTATAATCCTTCAACATATCTTCCATTTCAGAAAGTCTTTCACTCATCAAAGTTCCATTTTTTCTGTCAACTTCACTTTCCTTGGCTCCCTGAATTGTCTTAAAGCCGCCGCCTTTCTCCATGATCTCCTCATAAATCTCATTCTGCAGCATAGGCTTGCTTTTTTTCTTTTCTAAAGCCATACGTTTCAAAGATTCGTTTACTTCATTCAAATCATAATCCCGCGTAAAATGTCCTTCTGTCCATGCCTTCATATTTTCATGTTCTGGATGGGAAGGATCCTTTAAGATCTCCTGTAGATCATAATATCTATAGATACCTCCACAGTCCTCAAATGGTGTCTCTCCTTTATACTTCAAAACAACCGGATAGGAAGATCCGTAATCCTCTATGACCTTTTCAATAGTCACTCTATGTTCCCAATAATCCCCAAAATCATATATATAGGAAAACCAATCCTCCTGCTCCATAAAAGGATCTATAATTGTTTCAGATGCCTCCAGTTGTTCTTCCTCTCCCAAACCTATAAAATCCTCATATTTCTCTTTTATATTTAACCGGAGATGATAAAATTCAAATTTGAACAAATGATATCCACACCATCCCATAACACCGTTGAGCACAATACTTAACTGAGAAAAACTCAACCCTGCCGGAACAATAAACCGTCTCCAGATTGGCGGGTGTGAATTCTTGATCGCTATTTTCATCTGATATGCTTTCATGAGGAAACTCCTTTTTAACTATAAGTATTTTACGACTCAACACATATGCCAGCCGATACATTGATACACCTATGTATTCTCATATCGGTATGATCATATATGTCAAATTCATGGTTTACAGTTCCCGCAGGCCTCGTATCCATTGTCCGTCAATTCATCCTTACTACCTTTATAATAAGCTTTATTTTCCTCCTTCATTCCCTTCAGGGAAGAACAGGAGGGCAGATGGATCTTCTTTGTATGTGTGTTCAACACATAGTCGCAGTTCTCCGCGTCGCTGTTATTCTCTTCTACATATGGTTCCTCTTTATCACCGGATGCCGTCCTTGTACCCGGTGTATAATCATTGCACGGCTCCTGTTCCCAGGATATTGTTTTTCCATCACTGTGCAGAATGACTGTTCCCTGTTTGTCTGTGCGGAACACAGGAATCCCGGCCTCCTCCAACAGCCCCATGGTATCCTGCCTTGGATGTCCGTAGCTATTGCCGTCTCCGCAGCTTATCACTGCATAGGAAGGTGACACACGCTCCAAAAAGCCGCTGCTCAGATAAGAGCCATGGTGGTTCAGAAGAAATACATCTGCCGCAATATCCACACCGGATTCCATGGCCTCTTTTTCACCTGTTTTCCCCATATCACCTCCAAAAAAGAAGCGATTTTCCCCATTTTCCACGATCACTCCCACCGAATCCTCATTTTCATCCTGGTGTCCATAAGAAACAGGAGAAATGACTCGCACAGAAGCACTTCCAAGAGAAAAGACATCGCCCTGGGATGGATGGGTCTCCTCATACCCTTGTTTGTCCATGGCCTGCTGATAGGATTTATAAATGGAAGAATCCGTCTCATAATCCGCTGTGATGACTTTTCCCGCAGGGAACTGATAAAGTGCACCAATGGTCCCTGCCAAATGGTCCTCATCAAAGTGAGAGATCAATATATAGTCCAATGCCTCAACATTCTGCCGTTTCAGATAACTGACTACAAAGGAAGAAGCTTTTCTATTTCCGCCGTCTATGAGCATATAATGTCCCTGGGACTCCAAAAGAACAGCATTTCCCTGACCCACATCCAGATAATGAACATTCAGCCGACCATCTGTTTTTTCACCATTTTTGACTGCCTGCACACCATCTGCTGTCTGTCCATCTTCGGCCGACTGCTGACCTGTTCCCTGCTCGTTTCCGGCCGCAGTCTCGCTTCCCGCTGCCGGTCCATTTCCCGCCGACTGCTGACCTGTCCCCTGCTCGTTTCCGGCCGCAGCCTCACTTCCCGCTTCCGGTCCATTTCCCGCAGTCTGTCCCACAGAACTGCATCCCGTCATAAGAAGCGCCAGGACTATCAGCCCCGCTATAAGATTTTTCCATTTCTTCATTTCAATAAATTCCTTTCCTGTCTTACCTATGATGCCGGATCATCCGTCTGTATTTTCATTAAATCATCTGCTTTTACTGCACTTTTTCATACATTTTTTGATACGCTTTTTGATACGCCTTCTGCACTCTCTCACTAAAGCAGATCATAAGAATCTCTTCTATATCGGGATATTTCTCCAAGCCCTCCCGGATGGCATTTGCAGCTATCTCAGATGCCTGTTCCAAAGGATATCCGTAAATACCTGTGCTGATAGAAGGAAATGCCAGGGTTCTGCATCCATATTCATGTGCCAGACGGATACAGTTTTCATAACAATTCTTCAGCAGTTCCGGCTCCCCGAAGGCACCCCCGCTCCAGATTGGCCCCGGTGTATGTATCACATATTTTGCGGGCAATTGATACCCTCTTGTTATTTTTGCCTGACCCGTCTCACACCCTCCCAGTCCCCTGCACTCTTCCAGAAGCCCGGGGCCTGCTGCCCTGTGAATCGCCCCGTCAACACCGCCTCCTCCCAAAAGAGAACAATTTGCGGCATTTGCAATGGCATCCACATGATACGTTGTGATGTCACCCATCTCAATCTTAAATCTTCCCATAACTGACCGATCCTTTCCTATCCTGCCAACTGCCGTTTTTTCATCATCTGCCGCAGTTTACACCAGCAGATGAGATGGGCTGCTGCGGTTATGGCCCAGGTTATAGGATACGACAGATATAAAACAAACAGACTGTGCTGCCACATAAATATGGTAAATATCCAGATGATCCTAAGTCCGCAGGCTCCTGTCAGAGACACCAGCATAGGAAGAACTGAATATCCCATGCCGCGCAGACTTCCCACCAGAACCTCCATGATACCGCAGAGAAAATAAGGCAGACATATGATTTTAAGCCTCTGTATTCCGTAGGCGATCACCTCTGCATCTGAGGAATAAATACCCAGAAGATGCGGCGAAAAGAATACCATGAGACATCCGAAAGTCCCGCCGATCACTGTCACCAGTACTAAACATCTCCATAGGATCTGGCTGATCCGCTTCTGATTCCCGGCACCCGCATTTTGACTGGTAAAACTTAATGTCGCCTGATAGACAGCATTCATAGATGTATATACAAACCCCTCCAGATTGGATGCCGCCGTATTTCCAGCCATTGCAATGGCTCCAAAAGAATTTACCGATGACTGGATCAGCACATTTGATATGGAAAATATGGCGCTCTGCATCCCCGCCGGAAGACCGATACGCACAATGTGCTTCAGCTTGTCTTTGTGAATTTTCAGCTTTCTCAGCTCAAGTCTGCACATTCCTTCCGTACGCATCAGACAGCGCAGGATCAGCAGTGCTGACACCGCCTGTGAGATAATGGTAGCCAGCGCCACACCTGCCACACCCAGACCGCATACAATAACGAAGAACAGATTCAACACTACATTGATAATTCCTGCAAGCAGTAAATAATAAAGAGGCCTCTGGGTATCCCCCGTGGCTCTCAGCACTGCCGCGCCGAAATTATAAAGCATCATAGCCGGCATGCCTACAAAGAAAATCCTCATATAGAGAACTGCCTGTCCCAGAACCTCCGGAGGCGTTGCCATCCATTCCAGCATAGGTTTGGCAAATGCCACTCCCAGAAATATGAGGATACAGCCGCAGACGATACTGAACAGAATAGACGTGTGCACGGTTTCACTGACATTTTTGGCATCCTTTGCCCCGCAGAACCTGCCAACCAGGACATTTGTTCCAATAGAACATCCGATAAATACATTGATAAAAAGCTGGATGAGAGAGCTTGTAGACCCCACTGCAGCCAGCGCATGATTTCCCGAAAACCTTCCCACCACCACAATATCCGCGGCATTAAATAAAAGCTGCAGAATACCGGATAAGATCAGGGGCACAGAAAACAACAGCAGCTTTCCCCAAAGCGGCCCGTTACACATATCTATCTCATATGACTTTTTCATCTTTCTCTTCCTTCTAAAACAGATAAAGCCCACACACAGACAGGACTTCCAAGGTGCATTCTGTCTTTTATTTCTGCTGTCCCGGCACCCGTGTATTTCACTGATATAAGTTCATTTGAATCCTGGTTTGCGATCACAAGATATGTACTTTTGGACTCTCTGTCTTCTGCCGCGGCAAAACAGCGAGGTGTCTTCCCTCCGGAAGAAATACTGTCCGCAAACACCAATCTTCCCTCTCTGTCCAGATCATATACGCTGATATTGTCAGCTCCCCTATTGGATACATAAAGCTTATTCCCTGAATGATCTATGCGGATTTCCGCCGCTGTATTAGAAATTTCCCCATCTTCCTCTGTAAGTGTGGAAATATCCTGAACTGCCTGCGGTACGCCGTTTTGACAGTCATATACCAATACCCTGTTCCCCATCTCCTGCACTACATAAAACATGGGCAGGACAGGGTGATAAACCAGCATTCTCGGTCCATAACCCGGCTCTGTCATCCAGGATTCTTCTTCTGTGAAGGTCCATCTTCCGTCCTTCTCTCTGACTGCACAGCGGCTGATCTTATCCAGTCCCAGATCACACACAAGCACGCCTTCCGCAAACCGGCAGGGATGGACAGAGTGCACATGCGGGCCTTCCTGCCGCGTTTCATCAATAGAACGTCCGTGATGCCGTATTACCATAGCCGGCTCCAGAAAACAGCCGTCCTTACCAATTCTATATGCGCAGACAGAACCGCTTCCATAATTGCTGATATACAATATCTCCTCCACTTCATCCAGATACAGATGGCAGGGGTCCGTTCCCATAGAAGGCTTCCTGTCAAGCAGCATCACCGATCCGTCTTCCCCTGTCTCATAGACGCTCACAGCCCCGCTTTCAAGCCCTTCATATTCCTCCAGCTCACTGACAGCGTAGATTCTCTTTCCGGCTTTATCTGCACAGACGTAAGAGGGGTTTTTAATCCCCTCTATGGTCTGTTTCAACCTCATTTTACCGGATACCATATCTATTTCAGCCAGATATATTCCCTCTCCATTCCCTATAAAATGGCTTCCGTCACCAAATAAAACCGATTCCGTATAGGTACCGATCAAAAATTCCTGTTTCTTCTCTGACATCCTGTCTCTTCTCCCTTTCTGCACACTTTACTCAATATCCTGAGGATAGCGAATCCCGCACATCCTTCTGATATCATCCAGTTCTCTCATGATCTGAAGGCTTTCCTCCCAGGGCATGACCGGACTCTCTGTCTGCCCTTCCTTCAGCATTTTCTGTACCTCCAGCGCCTCATAGTGGTAACCGTTGCCTGCCACTTCAACGACTCTTTTTTCTTTCAGCATATCCGTGCGGAAATCTTCATTGGGTTCAAACAGATATACCGTATTGGGACGCCAGAAATACGGGATCTCCAGTTCCGCCTTATCTGTGATGATCACTGCCCTGTTGTCCACTTTTCTGTTGATGGAGAAGACCATATCTGCCAGACATCCGCAGGGATACGTCATCTGGATGCATGTGTTTAGATCTACTGTCTCCTCATTCTTTTCAGACCACGCATGTATCACCTCCGGCGTCTCTCCCAGAAGGTACTGCGCGACGCTCACACCGTAGACACCCACGTCAAGAAGTGCCCCGCCTCCAAGTTCTGCCTCAAACAGACGTCTTGTCTCCGGCTTTGCAGGCCCGCCGAATGTAAAATGCATATTGTGTACTTTTCCGTATACGCCCTCCTGGATTTCCTTTCTCAGCTCCCTCATCACCGGGATAAACCTCGTCCACATAGCCTCCATGAAAAAAGTATGATTTTCCCTGGCCAAACAGAGGAGTTCCTCCAGTTCCCGGGCGTTCATAGTCACCGGCTTTTCACACAGCACAGGCTTCTTTGCCTCCAGGCAGGCCTTCACACAGGCCAGATGCTGGGGATGGATAGTCCCCACATACACAGCATCAACATTCTCATCACTCACCAATTCTTCATAAGAACGGCAGTATTTCTTTGCCTGTATCCCATAGTCATTTCTCCCTGACTTAGATGCCAGCACTTCCACCTGCATATCCGCCACTTCTTCCAATCCCCTGGCAAACTGCGATGATATAAAACCTCCGCCCATAATTCCCCATCGAAACATATAGTTTCCTCCTCGTCCATTCAGTATTGCTGTCCACACTGCCGCTTCAGTCCTTTACAAGGCAGGCATCTGTAAACAACAACTATTTAACTGCTGTCTATTTTTTTTATTATACCACAAACGGACAGACGGGAATATACTTTCCCGCCTGTCCGTTAAAATTAACTGTGAAGGTACTGAACAGTCACCCTCCACCAGACATATCAGCCCGCACCGTATGCGCGTTCTCTGTCCTTTTCCTTATAATGATGTGCTTCTTCAAGCATCATATCTTTTACCTTCATCAGACGGATCTGTGTACTTCTCTCACTCTCGTCCAACTTCATGGTAATATACTTAATATTCTGTTGCGTCTCCGGAATAATTACATGTTCCAGAGCGTTTACTCTGCGTCGGGTCTTCTCAATCTCGGAAGCCATAAGCTGACAGGATTTTTCAATCTCAGCAAGCTTGAGCATATCCGGCAGGATATCTGCCAGAGATTTCACCGCGCCGTCCAGGTCGCCTGACGTGAAGGCAAAACCGTAGGAATAGATGTCATTTGCATCCGCGGTTCTGGTCTGGGACTGGAAAACGGGAATATCAACACTCATGACATTCCTCTTGCCAGTATCCAGATACACCTCCTGTTTCGGCGCCATCAGCGCTGTATTCAACGTCTGTTCGGACATGCCGGCCTTTGCGATCACGAAGTTCTTGTTAGCCTCTTTAATACCCTCTTCCACTTTCAGGCGCAGAGCCATGTTCTCTCTTGCCAGATCCAGGAACTGACGCATAAGCTCATCACGTTTATCCTTCAGGAGTTTATGCCCCTTGACGGCAGTCACCAGCTTCTTTTTCTGCTTGGTAAGCTCCATTCTGGTAGGATTTACCTGGGTAGATGCCAAGACAATCACCTCTTTCTATGCTTTTTTAAGGCACGGCAGGTTTTTCCGGCCTGCCGCACCGCCGGCATTATTGTTTACCGTAATATTCATCAAGGAATTTATCATCAATACGTTTCAGCTCGCTCCTCGGCAGTATGGAGAGCAGCTTCCAGCCGATACGCAGTGTCTCCTCAATATCGCGGTTAGCCATATAACCCTGTGAGACATATTCTGCCTCAAAGGCATCCGCGAATTTTGCATAGATAAGGTCAATATCAGAAAGTGCCGCCTCACCAAGGATTGTCATCAGCTCTTTTGCCTCTTTACCACGGGCATAAGCAGCGAATAACTGGTTCATGGTGTTTGCGTGGTCAGCACGTGTCTTGCCTTCACCGATACCTTTATCTTTCAGTCGTGACAGAGACGGCAGAACATCGATCGGCGGTGTAACGCCCTTTCTGTAAAGCTCACGGCTTAAGATGATCTGACCCTCAGTGATATATCCGGTAAGGTCAGGGATCGGATGGGTTTTATCATCCTCAGGCATGGTAAGGATTGGGATCATGGTAATGGAACCATCGCTTCCCTTCTTACGTCCTGCTCTTTCATACATGGTTGCAAGGTCTGTGTACATATATCCCGGATATCCACGACGTCCCGGAACCTCTTTACGGGCTGCGGAGACCTCACGCAGGGCATCTGCGTAGTTGGTGATGTCGGTCAGGATTACAAGTACATGCATATCTTTTTCAAATGCAAGATATTCTGCTGCGGTAAGAGCCATCTTAGGTGTTGCGATACGCTCTACAGCCGGGTCATTTGCCAAGTTGATGAACAGAACTGTTCTGTCAATAGCGCCTGTCTCCTTAAAACTCTCAATAAAGAAGTTAGACTCCTCAAAGGTAATACCCAATGCAGCAAATACAACGGCGAAGTTCTCACCGGTACCGCGAACCTTGGCCTGTCTTGCGATCTGAGCGGCTAACTGTGCATGAGGAAGACCTGATGCAGAGAAAATAGGCAGCTTCTGACCACGTACCAGTGTGTTCAGACCGTCGATCGCAGATACACCGGTCTGGATAAACTCTTCCGGGTACATCCTGGCAGCCGGGTTCATTGGCAGACCATTGATATCACGTCTCTCATCCGGAAGAATCTCCGGACCGTCATCGATGGGGCGTCCCATACCGTCGAATACACGGCCCAGCATGTCTTCAGACACACCCAGTTCCATGCTTCGTCCGAGGAAACGTACTTTACTGTCAGACAGGTTGATACCTGTTGAACTTTCAAAAAGCTGTACCAGGGCATCACTGCCGTTAATTTCAAGTACACGGCAGCGGCGTGTCTCACCGCTTGCCAGCTCGATCTCACCTAATTCATCAAAATGTACATTTTCAACACCGCGCACCAACATCAGAGGGCCGGCAACTTCCTGTATGGTTCTATACTCTTTCGGCATTAGAAGTCCTCCTTCCCAAATACATTGGCAATGTCAGCAGCAAGTTCGTCCATTGTCACTTTATATTCTTTGTCCAGCTTGTCTTCCGTCACATATTTGAAACGTCCGATCTTCTCGCGGACATCCATCTTGATCAGCCCCTGAATGTTGGCGCCTTTATCCAGCGCTTCCTTTGACTGCTCATAGAATGCGATAACCAGTTTCATGAGGAGATACTGTTTCTGCAGAGAACTGTAGGTATCTACCTCATGGAAAGAGTTCTGATGCAGGAAGTCCTCACGGATGGAGCGGGCAGCTTCCATTTTCAGACGGTCACCTGCGGAAAGTGCATCCATACCAACCATCTTAACGATTTCTTCCAGCTCTGCCTCATCCTGAAGAAGGCTCATCATCTTCTGACGGTCTTCCATCCAGTCAGGAGCAACCTTCTCATTGAACCAGTCGGCCATGTTGTCCAGATACAGAGAGTAGCTGGTCAGCCAGTTGATCGCCGGGAAATGACGTTTGTAAGCCAGAGCGGAATCCAGTCCCCAGAATACCTTTACGATACGCAGGGTTGCCTGGGATACAGGCTCTGAAATATCACCACCCGGAGGAGATACAGCGCCGATAACGGAAAGGGCACCTTCTCTGTTGTCACTGCCCAGAGATACCACATGTCCGGCTCTCTCATAGAACTGTGCCAGACGGGAACCCAGGTATGCAGGATATCCCTCCTCACCCGGCATCTCTTCCAGACGTCCTGACATCTCTCTAAGAGCCTCTGCCCAACGTGATGTGGAGTCTGCCATCAGGGCTACGGAGTAACCCATATCACGGAAATATTCCGCGATGGTAATACCTGTATAAATAGAAGCCTCACGTGCCGCAACAGGCATATCTGAGGTATTGGCAATCAAAACGGTACGTTCCATCAGAGACTGTCCTGTCTTCGGGTCCTTCAGTTCAGGGAACTCGTTCAGAACGTCTGTCATCTCATTTCCACGCTCACCACATCCGATATAAACCACGATATCGGCCTCAGCCCACTTTGCAAGCTGATGCTGGATAACTGTTTTACCGCTTCCGAATGGTCCCGGAACGGCTGCTACACCGCCTTTTGCGATGGGGAAGAACGTATCAACAACACGCTGACCGGTTACCAGAGGCATCTCCGGCGGCAGCTTTTTCTGATAAGGACGGCCTTTACGAACCGGCCATGTCTGCATCATGCCGACTTCCTTGTCACCGTCTTCGGTCTCAATGACAGCAACCATATCTTCTACCGTAAATTCACCGGCTTTGATCTCTTTTACTTTACCGTTGATCCCGTAAGGAACCATGATCTTGTGGTTTACAACGATAGTTTCCTGTACAGTACCGATAATATCGCCGTTCTGTACTACATCACCCACTTTAACAGTAGGCACAAAGTTCCACTTTTTATCTCTCTTCAGAGAAGGAACTTCAACACCTCTCTTTAAGTTCGTGCCGGAAACCTTCATAATCTCATCCAGCGGACGCTGGATACCATCGTAAATACTTGTGATAAGGCCTGGTCCAAGTTCTACGGAAAGAGGTGCATTCATAGACTCTACCGGTTCGCCCGGTCCCAGTCCTGATGTCTCCTCGTATACCTGAACGCTGGCTTCGTCACCGTGCATCTCGATGATCTCACCAATCAGACGCTGGTTACTAACACGGACAACGTCGAACATATTTGAGTCCCTCATGCCCTCCGCGATAACCAGCGGCCCTGCAACTTTTTTAATCGTACCTTTGCTCATCGGAACGAATCACCTGCTTTCTAAAATAGTTCGTATCTGGTAACTGCTCACTACTTTCACAGTTACTGGCAAAATCCATATAAGACCACCATAGGCCATGGAATTTTCGCTTATTAATTATTGCTGAAGAGAATATCCGAGCCAACCGCTTTTTCCACGGATGTTTTCACTCCCTGCACGCCTTCACCTGTATTTCCGGACACGCCGGGAATCTGGATCACAGCAGGAAGCAGCTCTTCCTGAAATTTATCTATGGTCTTTTTACATTCCGCAGCCAGCGCCTCTGTGATATAGATGATCCCATATTTGCTCGCTGCCAGATGCTCCAGTTTTTCTTCAGCTTCTTTTCGGGATGTTACCGGGAACGTATCAAGACCCAGTGTAGCAAACCCGTAAATACTGTCGTAATCGCCCACAACTGCAATCTTATACATACATTTCCCTTACCCTTTCCCGGATAGAATCATCCGAAAGTCCGCTGCGTTTACCGGACAAAATGATTCGTACCGTTTTGATCTCGTTCTCTCTGGCAAGCACATAGGCAACCAGAGGTCCCACTGAAAATGACTGATATTTCTGAGGCTGCATGGTCTGCATCATGCGGTTGTCGCACCAGCGTTCAAAAGCGGACATGGACTCTGCAATGGCCTTTCCGCCCTCTGCATAAGCAGTGCCCGACAAATACTCTACAATAGCATCAATGCCGTTCACCGCTGCCTTGGAAAGCTGTGCCACGCTCAGTGATTCGCATTCCACCATCGCGCGCTTCATAAAATCCATATTTTTTGCGGTTTTCTGTGAACGCACAGCGATTTTAATATCAGCTATGGCAACCGTGGACTCTGCATAATCTTTGATAATGCTGTCCTTTGCCTCTTTGCCCGCTGCATAGATCGCTTCAAGGGCTGCCTTGTCCACAATGACATCACAGAGCTGTCCGTCTCTTGTGTGGAGCAGCGTCTCATAAGCTTCTTTTGCAGCACCTGCCATATACTTGGGAAGTCTGGAAAAATCCTTGCTTCTCACAATCTCCAGCATTTCATCCGGTGAGACCGCCGTGTCATCATAATAGATGTTCATGGTTTTGCCGTTCTCCTCGGTACATACATCTTTGATCGCTGCCTTCAGATTGTGGAACATATTCGGGTAGGAAAGCACATCAAAGACAGACATATCAACGCCCAGATCTTTAATGTTCTCCCAGATTTTTTCCTGCTCCCTGGTCAATATTGCCTCTGCATTCACCGGCGTATCCGCGCCGCCCCATCCCTTTTCCTGTAAAAGCTGCAAGCACTGCTCCTCTGTCTGGCAGGCCATGAGCTGGTCAAGAGTGGCAGAAGTGAATAACGCCGTTTCAAGCGCACGGATTCGCGCAACCGCATAGGTATATTTTGTATCAATCAAGATAATTCCTCCTTCTTGCGGTTATCGCTTACGAAAATAATAATGCATGAACTTTATCGGAAAGTTCACCTCTCTTGGAATCAAACATGGCCTTAAATGTACAGTTTTCCTCGATTCCACCATATATAAGAACAAAGCCGCCGCGGATGTTCCTGTGCTCTTTGGAAAGAACCAGTTTTCCGCCCTTTTTCTCAGCTATGTCCGAAATTTCTTTTTCAAAACCCTGCGGCATTCTCTTCAAATCTTCAGGTGAGAAACAAATTTCCCCTTCCTGAGCCAGAACGAATTTGTCCAGCATTTTGCGAAGCATGTTAAAATAAGTCTCGTCATCTGCCGAAAGCAGCGTGCTGTATGATTTTTCCAGCACCTCGGAAATCACTTCCTGTTTTGCCTCCAGAAGCGCTTTTCTCTTCTGCAGGTCGCAGGAAGAAAGTGCACGTTCCTTAATATTCTCAACATCAGCTTCCGCTTTTTTGGAGATACGTCCGCATTCTGCTTCCGCTTTTTCTCTCATCTCCTTTTTTACTGCGTCTGCGCTCTTCTGCGCACGGTCGATGATATCACTAGCGGAGCTTTTTGCTTCATCCAGAATCTGGCTTTTCATTTTTTCTAATCCAGTCATTCTTAAGCTCTCCTTTACTATTTCTATTCTGTCCTGTAATTAATGTCCCCATGCGGGAACTGCTCTCCGTATCTGAAATTAGAAGGAAAGGTTTGTTACGGAAAGAATGGAAATCAGCAGAGCAAGAATTGCGTATGTCTCAACCATTGCTGGGAAAAGCATAGCTTTACCGAACTGTTCCGGTTTCTTGGCAACAATGCCGATAGCTGCTGCAGATGTCATTCCCTGATATTTACCGGAGATCAAACCAACGATACCGATTGGCAGACAAGCTGCTAATACCAGTAAGCCCTGCTGTGGTGTCAGGTCTAACATACCGCCGCCTAACAGACCGATTTTGGAAAGTGTAATGAAACCAACCAGCAGACCGTAAATACCCTGTGTACCAGGCAGAAGCTGCATGATCAGAACTTTTGCGAATTTGCTTGGATCCTCTGTTACAACACCTGCTGCTGCCTGACCTGCAATACCTACACCGATAGATGAACCTGCACCTGCTAATAATACTGCTAATGCTGCACCAAGTAATGCGTAAACAATTCCTAACTGACTCATAAATAAGTTTCCTCCTTAACATCTACATATTTCGTAGTTAATTTAAACGGGTTGAAAGGTCTTCCTCCACCCTCATAAAACTTGCCGAAGAATTCGACAAACTGTAAACGGTTTGTATGCACATATGCGCCCAAAAGATTGATTGCCAGATTCAGTGAATGTCCGACAATAAAAATCACAATAAAACCGATAGCGGCAATAAAACCATCGCCCAGCATACTTGCCATCTGGTTTACTACAGACGCGATAACACCTGTGGCAAGACCAAGAGCAAGAAGACGCGAGTAGGACAGTACATCACTGAGCCATCCTGTCACATTATAGATATCGTATGCACCCAGTGCCAGACGGAGCGCGATATTTTTATTGGCACGGCCTGACATGAGAAGCAGCCCAACAGCTCCTGCTATAGCCATGACCTTTCCTATCTGTGAAACTGCCGGTGGGAAAGTCCCTTCCGGAAGCTGGGAAATAGAAGCAAAGATACTGCTTGGAAGCAGCATCATAACCAGGCCGATCAAAAATACATACCAGATAATAACATCACAGAAGAAATCCATGTACTGCTTATCTTTCAGAAGCATGTACCCTTTCAGACCAAGACCCATAAACAGATGGATCACACCAAACAGCATAGCGTACATGAGAAGACGCATGGGATCATTCAGTGGAACAAACCAGGCTGCCTTCACGAGTCCGCCGTCCGGTATATTCACATGGAAGAATGTCCTTGCCACAACATCTATGGCATCTCCGAAATATCCTCCGAAGAGAACACCCCACACTAAAGTGGAAAGACCGCAGTACATAAACATTTTTAATGATTTATGCATGCCATGGCTCATACGCGGATACTTTCTCAGTACAATAAAACATGCAAAAAAAATAATCAGTCCATATGCCGCATCAGACAGCATTAAACCGAAGAAAAACACATAGAAAAACGACATGATCGTCGTAGGGTCAACCTCACCTTTTTTCGGAAGACCGTAGGATTCCAAAACTCCCTCCACAGACTGAGAAAAGGGATTATTGCTCAGAAGCACCGGTGCCTCCTCTTCCTCCCGTATCTCTTCCACATCAAAGGCCAGATCATAGCCCTCTTCCATTGCCTTCTGCACTGCGGGAACCGCTTTTTCCGGTATATATCCGCTGACAAAAAAGGTCCTGGAGGACTGTGGAATATGTCCCAGGAGTTCGTATTTCTCTGCTCTGGTTCGGAAATAGTCAGATATCAAACGCAGGTCTGCGCGCTTGTCTCCATATTCAGTAATATGCTTCTGACAATCCTCAATTTCTTTTTGGAGTGCACTGATTTCTTTCTCCAAATTTTCTTTTTCGACCGCCGGAACTTCTCCCACGATCTGAGATGGCCTAGCAAAACCGCCCTGCCGCAGCGCATCCTCCACCTGCTGTGCATTCTTCTTCAGACACAACACAACAATATAAGTGGAATCTCTGTCCGCAGAAAGGACTGTCACATCCACGCCTTCAGCCTCGGGAGCGTACTCCGCAATAAGGCTGTAAATCGCTTCCAGCGTCATTTCACCTGAAACAGCACCGATAAGTGCACTGGTTGAACCTGTACCCTCAAAATTCATAGGTACATCCAGGCTCATCCACGGAGCCAGCGATTCAATCTGGTTCTCCATTTTCTGAATATTTGCACGGCACTCCGCGATTTCTTTCTGCCAGCCGGTTATACGGGAAGCAATGTCCATCATTTCTTCCTTCTGAACCGCCACCTGGTTGTAAGTTTCTTTTTCAATCAGTTTTTTTCCTTCCAGACTGGACAGCAGGGATTTCTTTTCCGGTGCGTATTCCTGCAGGATATCCAGTGCTAGATCTGCCAGATTTGCTTTCTTTTCAAAAGTAGTCCTGGCTCCCTGGGTATCCATCTTTTCAAAGCCTGACTCATCGTCCAGCACCTGGGTCATTTCCATAACACCCATGGTCTGCAGCTTTTCCAGGATGGCCTTCCGGTCCCTTTTCAGCGCGCAGATACTGACTCGCTGCATCTGCATTACTGCCATACTCTCATCCCTCCTTTAACTCGTTTTCTTTTTCTTCCTCTCAGATTAATTCGGAAATAATCAAATCAACCGCTTCTTTTTCCCGGCTTTTTGCCGCGCTCTTCAGCTCTTTGATTTCTTCTCCAGCCGCCAAAAGGGCTTCGTCCGTCTGCTGCTTCCCGAATGTCTCAGCAGAATCTCTGAGTTTTTTCGCCTTCTGCTGCGCTTCGGAAACCAAATCGGAATACAACTTTTCGGAAGCCAGTTTTGCTTCCTCAGAAATCTTTTCACTCTGGCGCTTTGCATCAGCAACGATGTTTGCTGCCTCCTGCTCCGCATCCCGGATTTCTTTGATTGTTCCTTCTATCACAGTATCACCACCTTCACATAGTTTAAATATTACTATGAAT
>Ga0228674_1000360_pt1 | contig 33464 bp, 26 predicted proteins | sample 1D_rmetaG_FD_189054 | JGI IMG/M metagenome (GOLD analysis project Ga0228674, IMG submission 189054) | Seawater microbial communities from Monterey Bay, California, United States - 1D_r | ecosystem: Environmental > Aquatic > Marine > Coastal | place: USA: California | collected 2016-09-26
GAAGACGACGGGCCGCACCAGGGCAGTGGTGACGGTGGTGGTGGTAATGGTGGTGGTGGCGACCGGCGCAGTCGAACGGCCCGCGGTGGCGGGGGCGTTCAGGTTGGCGTGGGCGGCATCAAGGACCATGGCGAACAGAAAACACCGCGCGCCCTGCCGCTGTCAAGTGCTGCGATGCAAAAACACGCTGCCGCGATCATCGGCCAACGTGCCGGCATTTGGTTGCATCTGAGACAAAGCAGCCATCAGCACGCTTGACGGTCGCATTCAGCCGGCATGTTCGGCGATCGCCCGCGGTGCACGGTGGGCATGCGCGCACAGCATCACCCCGGCCACCAGGAACACGATCGCCAGGGCTTCCAGAAGGGTGGGCCAACGCCCCTGCCAGGCAAACGCGTACAGCAGTGCGAACAAGGTCTCGAACACGATCATCTGCCCGGTGAGGGTCAGCGGCAGCAGGCGGCTGGCGCGGTTCCAGAACGCGTTGCCCAGAATCGAGGCGATCACCGCCACACCGGCACTGATCGCCCAGAACCCGCCCCACTGCGCTGGCGTGTGGCTGCCGGTGTGGCCGATGAAGGCCATCGGCACCAGCAGCAGGGCCAGGCCACCGGTGGTAACGCCCGTCAGCAGCGACCAGTCATGGCTGGACAGATCCGGCCGCCGCGCCAGCCAGCGACTGTTGCCGATCGAGTACAGCGCCCACGAAAACAGCGCACCAAACGCGCACAACAGTCCGATCAGGCGCTGCCGCCAGGGCGTCGCCAGGTGTTCGGACATCAGCGCCTCCCAACCGACCAGCGCTACACCGAGTACGCACAGGCCCAGTGCCGGCAACAGCTGCTTCAGCGGCACCGCGCCCTTCTCGCGCACGCCCACCAGGGTCACCACCACCGGGATCAGGCCGACGATGAGCGAGGCCGCCGCGCCGCCTGCCCACTGTACGGCGGTCGCCAGCAGCAGGAAGTAGACCAGGTTGCCGGCAAGGCTCAGCCACAGCAGACCGGTCCATTCAGCACGCCCCAACTGTGGCGCCAGCCGCTTCCAGCGCGGCAGCAACAGCGCAACCGCGATCAGGCCATAGACCAGGTAGCGACCGGCGGACAGTTGCAGGGCATTGAACGACTGCAGCACGGCGGGGGCGAGGAAGACCACGCCCCATAGCGCGCCAGCGGCAACGCCATTGGCGATGCCCAGGGCCATCGGGTTGTTGCGCATTGGGATTCTTCGGGGGGAGAAGAGGCCGCGCAGTGTAGTCGGTGGGCGGCGGAGCCCTCTTGACCCAGGCTACTGCCCTCCGGCCGTTGTAGCGTCGAGCCATGCTCGACTGCTTCTGCACCGGCTATCGCGCGAACGGCAGTCGCGCATGGCTCGACGCTACAGATCGGTGCCCCTGCGCCACGCGGCCGGGGTCTGCCCACACTCGCGGCGCAGCGCGCGGGTCAGTGCGCTCTGCTCGGAATAGCCTGCAGACAGCGCGATGTCACTGATCGGCGCGGCGCTGGTGCGCAGCTGGTGCTTGGCCCAGCGCAGCCGGCAGGCACTGAGCCAGGCCTGCGGGCTGAGGCCGAATTCCCGCTGGAACAGCGCGTGCAGCCGGCTCTCGCTGACCCCAACGAACGCCGCCATGCGCGCCACTGGCCATGCCTGGCCCGGGTCGGCCTGCACCGCCGCACAAAGCCCCTGCATGCGTGCACCGCTGCCGGCCGGTGCAAACGTCTGCAGCAACCGCGGAAGCAGGGCCGGCATCGGCTGGCCGGCCTGCACATCGGCCAGGCACCGGCGCAGCGCCAGCGGCAGGTGCAGCCAGCGCTGGCGGCACAGATGCTCCTGGGTGCCGTCATCGAGCACGCCCGGCGCACAGTCGACGATCACGAAACCGTTCGGACCGTCGGCCATCTGGTCATGAGCTTCGCCGGCAGCCACGAAAGCGCCCTGCAGCAGGTCCAGGCGGCCGCCACGCCCCTCCATCTCGAACTGCAGCTCGCCCTGTAATGGCAACACCCACTGCGCGTAGGCATGGCGGTCCAGGCCGGTGGCCTGGCCATAGTGCCGTAGATGGAAGATCGCGCCCATCCGGGCAGTGTGCGCGTGTAACACGGGCCGTGCAAACCGTTGCTATAGTCGAGGTGTCAACCCACGCAAGGAGTGCAGGTCATGACCCATCAGCACATGTATTTGCTGCTCGCCGCCAGCCTCGGCCTGGCGCTTGCTGTTCCGGCCCTGGCACAGGAACGTACCCCGCCCGCTCCGCACTGCATGGACGCCGTTGGCGTGCAGGAAGTGGAACAGGCCTCACCTCGCTCGATCGCACTGCGCGCGGCCTCCGGCCAGGCGTATCGCATCGATTTCAGCCAGGATTGCCCCGGCGTCCGCACTGCCACAACGCTGAAGCTGGAAGCACCCGCCGGATGGGCCTGCGGTCGTCCCAGCGAGCGCGTGGTGGTCGATGGCCGCAGCTGCGCCGTCAGTGCGGTCACCCCGGTTCAGAACCGGGACTTCGCCAGCGTCGCCCGCGACAGTGACCGCCTGCGCACGGCCACCCTGCCCGCGGTGACCATCCGCGAGCGCAAGGAAATCCGTCGCGGCTTCGGCGGCTCGCCGTCGTACTGTTTCGCCACCCGCAACGTCCGCGCGTGGTCTTCCGACCCGCAGGGCATGCTGGTGGAGACCAATCCGCGCCGCAATGGTGGCCATCGCTACTACCGTGTCGAGCTCGGCAGCCACTGCCGCCAGCTCGATCGTGCACCGCAGCTCAGCTTCCGCTCCGGCATGCAGAACGGGCTGATCTGCGGCAATCCCGGTGACCGCGTCCTCACCGCGGGATTCGAGAATGGTGACCTGCGCAGTGATTCGCTGGCTCCGCTGCCGCAGTACACCCGCGGCGCCTGCACCATCCAGGCGGTGTACCCGGCCTCCAGCCAGGCGTCGAACTAACCGTCGACGCCGAGGAAGGTGAACGGCGCGCTGGGCACGAAGTGGCCCAGCGCATCGCCGGCGAAGGTGTTGCGCTGGTCCTTGCCAAGGTCGAGCTTGAGCACCGGGCCACCGAAATCGACCTTGTTCAGATCGACCCAGAACGTGTTCGGGGTCAACGCCGACTCGAAGAAGTACAGCCGCCGTTTGTGGTCGGCCACGGTCCGCCAGCGCGTCGAGGAGATGTTCGGCTCGCCCGGCGTGGTGATGCCGTATGGCACCGAGGCGTTGCGGATCACACTGAACACACTGGCCAGTGCCTCCACCGGATCTTCAGCCTTGGGAATGGCGTTGATGTAGAACGAGGCGCGCGCGAAGCGATCGGAAGAGCGGTTGGTGCCCGGCAACATCACCGTGCCGCCGATCTGCTGCCAGTAGGTGTTGAGCGCCAGCTGCTGATCGAACACCGGCGAGTTGGTCATCACCTGGTAGCGCCGATCATGATGGATGACCTGGCGCCCACCGATGTACTCGACGATGGCACTGTCACCCGTGGCATCGGACAACGACAGATGCAGCGTCGCCTGGCGGTCCTCGCCGGGCACCTTGTCGGTGACGATCGAGAACGGCTCACGCTTCAGGGCGGCCACCGCCTCGTCCACCGTCGCAAAATTGTCGAGCACGTACTGCGCCCACAGCGAGATCGCCAGGCCCGGCTTGTTGCCGCGCTGCTGCGGGTATTCCGATTCGACCAGCCACAGCAGGTTCGCGACCAGGCCTTTTTCGTTCATGCCGTCGGTGGTCGACACGTCGTAGCCGGTGGCCACCACGCTGCCGTAGCGGGCAGTCCAGGCCAGCGACTTCGGGCCGGCCTGCCCGGTGCGTGCGATGCCACGTGGCAGCACGTAGAGATTGGTGGCGACATCCACCTTCCAGTCCATCGAACGCGCGGTGATCACATCACCGTTGTCGCCCAGGTACACCGCGCGCGTGCAGGCCAGCCCCGGTGCGATCGCCGACGCCAGCGCCATGGCCAGCATCGCCCTTCCCTTCCACTTCATCCGTGCCATGTCACTGCGCTCCGTTCCCCGTGGTCCATGGATCTGACCCGATCCATCGTGACACAGGGGTGAAACCTCAATGCACGAGGCGATCGTGCAGCCAGAAGCCCAGCACCATCGCCGGCACGAACCACAACGCTTCACGCGATGCCACCGCGAGTCCGGCGATGGCCGGCCCCGGGCAATAGCCGGCCCATCCCCAGCCGATGCCGAACAACGCCGCACCCAGCAGCAGGCGAGCGTCCACATCACGTGCGGTGGGCAGCTGGAAGCGGAGGGCAAACCAAGGCTGCGTCCGGCGTAGCACCCTGCGCTGTCCGATCGCACTGACCAGCAGCGCCGAGCCCAGCACCCAGATCAAGGTGGGATCGAACTCGCCACGGATGTCGAGGAAGCCGAGCACGCGCCGGGCATCGGTCATTCCGGAGAGCGCCAGCCCGGCGCCGAACAACGCGCCCGCCACAGCGGCAGCCCAGACGGCGCGGCTCACAACGGGGCTCCGCCGTGACGAACCACGAACGTGGTCAGCATCGCGCAGGCCATGAACACCAGCACCGCCAGCAGCGACCGTTTCGAACCGCGAGCCATGCCGCATACGCCGTGGCCACTGGTGCATCCGCTGCCCAGGCGGGTACCGAAACCGACCAGCAGGCCGGCGCCGATCAGCTGCCAGGCGGGCAAGGTATCGCGCAGCAGTACGCGCGGAGTGCTGCCGGGCACCGACTGCCACCACAGCACCAGCCCTGCAGCTGCCATCAGGCCCATGAGGAATGCCCAACGCCAGCCGCGCTCGCCTCTATCGGCGTGCAGGCTGCCCGCAGCGATGCCGCTGATGCCGGCAACGCGACCGGTGGCAGACAGCAGGCACACGGCAGCGATACCGATCAACGCGCCGCCCGCCAGCGCGCTCCATGGCGGGTTCATGCCCTACCCTCTCTGATGCCATGCATGGGATTGCCTGATTATTTAGATTTCTCTAAATTAGATCTTTCTAAACAAAAAGGTCAACCATGGCCCGCACGCCGCTCGACAGTGCCACGATGGCCGATCACGCCACGCAGGCGGCCGCGCTGCTCAAGAGCCTGGCCCACCCTGCCCGGCTGCAGGTGCTGTGCCGGCTGGTCGAGGGTGAGGCGCCGGTGCCGGAACTGCAGGCGCTGACCGGTTTGAGCGCGTCGGCGCTGTCCCAGCACCTGGCGGTGCTGCGCGGAATGCAGATCGTGGCGACCCGGCGCGAGGCGCAGGCAATCCACTACCGCATGCAGGAAGGCCCGGCGCTGGGGGTGCTGCAGGCGCTGCACGCCACCTATTGCGGCGGCGCTGCGCGCTGATCTCAACCCGCGTGCAGTGCCGGTTGCACTACCGCATCCAGCAGGTCGACCGGGGTCGGTGCCGAACGATCTCCTTCCAGGGTCCGGCTGAAACCGGACCAGTCGCTGCTCGAAAGCTGGCGCAGCAAGCCTGCCTCCACCGGCAAGGCACGCATCGACCAGTACGGAAACTGGCGCTGGCCAAGGCGGCCGCGCGCCAGCTCGATGATGTCGATGTGGCTGCCCGCCTGCAGGATGCGCTCATACACCGAATCGATGCCGTCCGGCGGTCCCTCGATGTACTGCAGGAAGCGATCGCCATCATGCAGCAGCACGCCGGTCACGCCCGCCATCTTGTTGAAACGTGCGGCATCTTCGACCAGCGCCTGCAGCCGCTCAACGGAAAGCTCCGGCAGCGCCCGGCTGACGTAGGCGATGGCGCGCAATGGCATGGTGCGTCCTTGGCAGGGTGTGAATGCACGGTAGCAGTTGCGGACGAGTCCGTCTCAATGCGGGTGCACCCAGCCTGAAGAGTTCAGCTTGCGGTGCCGCCGGCTGCGTCCCACCGCCGCGGGAGCTTCGCTTCGAATACGACCTGCCCTGCCTCGTTGCGCGCGCCGATACGCCCACCATGTGCGCGCACGAACTGATCGACGATATACAGGCCAAGGCCCAGGCCTTTGCTCTGGTGGAAGCTGGCCTTGAACGGCTCGAACAGGCGCGGCAACAGCGCGTCATCGATGTGGCCGGTGTTGCTGACCCGCATCACCACCGTGCGCGCATCGCGCCCATCCAGCTGCACCAGGGCCTCGCTGCCATGCGTCAACGCGTTGCCGACCAGGTTGGCGGCGATCTGCCCCAGCCGATCCATGTCACCCTGCAGGCGGGTATCTCCGATGGCATCGAAACGGATGCGCTCATGACCGTGCGCGCTGCCCGCTTCTGCAATCACTGCATGGGTGACCTCGGCCAGGTCGCAGGCACTGGTCTCAAGCCGCAGGCCACCACTGCGGATACGCGAGAAGTCCAGCAGCTGCTCCACCATCCGCGCCATGCGCAGCGTGCTGGCCTCCAGGTGCTGCAGCGTCTGCTGTGCCCCCGCGTTGTCCTCGGGAAGCTCCAGCGCCAGCTTGTCGGCACAGAGCAGGATCGCCGACAGCGGCGTGCGCAGGTCGTGGGTCAGCACCGCGGCCATCGTCTCATTGAGCTTGAGCGCACGCTCCAGCGCTTCATTGCGCGCCTTCAGCAGCTGCCGCTGCTGGTACAGCTCGATGAAGACGTTGACCTTGCTCAGGATCACCTGCGGTGCCACCGGCTTGTGCAGGAAGTCCACCGCACCGGTTTCGTAGCCCTTGAACGCGCGCACCGGATCGTCCGGCGAGGCGGTCAGGAAGATGATCGGCACCGTGCGGCTGCGGTGCGAACCACGCATCAGCTCGGCCAGGGTAAAGCCATCGATCTCCGGCATGTGCACGTCCAGCAGGGCCAGCGCGACCTCGTGCTCGAGCAGCAGCTCCAGGGCCTGCGCACCCGAGCCCGCCAGCAACAGGTTCACACCCTCGCGCTGCAGCAGGGCCTGCATGGCTACCAGGTTCTGCGGCACGTCATCGACGATCAGCAGGTTGACCGGGGTCTGCGACTGCGCAGGGTCCGGTGGCAGCAGGTTCATGCAAACAACTCCTTCAGGCGACGACACATCAATTCAAGGGGCAGCACGGCGTCGGCGCCGGCGTGCTGCAGAGCGGAGGCCGGCATCATCGATGCTTCGGCTTCCTCGGGGCATTGCAGCCAGGCACGGCCGCCCGCGGCGCGCACCGCGGCAACACCTTCGCTGCCGTCGCTGCTGGCACCGGTCAGCAAAAGCGCCAGTACCTGCGCACCGAACACCGCAGCCGCTGATTCAAACAGGGGATCGATGGCCGGACGCGAGAACAGCACCGGCGCATCGACCGACAACGCTACGGCTTCGGAATCTTCCACCAGCAGGTGGTAGTCCGGCGGTGCGAAGGTCACGGTGCCCGGCTGCAGCGGCTGCTTGTCCTCCGCTTCGCGCACCGGCAGTGCGCAGTACGGCGCCAGCACCTCGGCAATACGGCTGGAGCGATCGCGTGGCAGGTGCAGCACGGCCAGCACCGGCGCGGGCAGCCTTGGCGGCAGTGCGCCAAGCACGGCCTGCAGCGCGGCAACGCCTCCCGCCGACGCTCCCACCACCACCACCGCAGGGCGAGCCTGCACCACCATCAGGCCACCTTCCGGTACAGGCGGTGTTCGCGCGAGCAGACGTCGAAGGCATCGTGGTGATGCCCGAACTGCAGCGATTCCTTGCTGCCCAGGCCAAGGAAGCCGCGGTGCACCAGCGCCTCGCGGAACAGCCCGACCGCCCGGTCCTGCAGGTCGCGGTTGAAGTAGATCAGCACGTTCCGGCACGACACCAGATGCACTTCGGAAAACACGGTGTCGGTGGCCAGGCTGTGGTCTGCGAACACCACGTTGCGGCGCAACTGGCGGTCGAACACCGCGCCATCGTAGGCGGTGGCGTAATAGTCCGACAGTGATGCCGTGCCGCCCGCCGCCAGATAGTTGCGGCTGAACTGCGCCATGCGGTCGATGCCATACGCACCGGCTTCGGCGGTGGCCAGTGCCGCCGGATTGATGTCGGTGGCATAGACGATGCTGCGCTCGAGCAGGCCTTCCTCGTGCAGCAGGATCGCCAGCGACCACACTTCCTCGCCGGTACTGCACCCGGCCACCCACAGCTTCACCGAGGGATAGGTGCGCAGCACCGGCACCACCTGTTCGCGCAGCTCGCGGAAATAGGCCGGGTCACGGAACATTTCCGAGACCTGCACGGTGAAGAACTGCATGGCCTGGGCGAACAGCTCCGGCTCGTGCAACAGGCGGTGCTGCAGATCGACCAGGCGATCGCACTCGTAACGCTGCATGGCCTGGCGCATGCGACGCCGCAGCGACGACACCGCGTAGCTGCGGAAATCGTAGTGGTAGCGCTGGTACAGCGCCTCCAGCAGGATTTTCAGCTCCAGGTCGAACAGCGCCTGCTCGTTCATTGCCGCGAACACCAGACGCGGCACAGCGAGACCAGCTTGTCGACGTCAATGGGCTTGGCGATGTAATCGTTGGCGCCGGCCTGCAGGCAGCGCTCGCGGTCGTCCGGCATCGCCTTGGCGGTCAGCGCGATGATCGGCAGGTCCTGCAGGTGGCGCTGCGCACGGATCTCGCGCATCGCCGCCAGGCCGTCCTTCTCCGGCATCATGATGTCCATCAGCACCAGATCGACCTCGCGCTCGGCCAGGCGATCCACCGCCTCCTGGCCATTGCGCGCGATCTCCAGGGTCACGCCCAGCGGTTCAAGCACGCTGGACAGGGCAAAGATGTTGCGCACATCGTCCTCGGCCAGCAGCACGGTGCGACCATCGAGCACGGTATCGCGGCGCCGTGCTTCGCGCAGCAGGCGCTGCTGGTCGGTCGGCAGGCTGGCTTCGACGCTGTGCAGGAACAGGGTCACTTCGTCCAGCAGGCGTTCGGGCGAACGTGCGCCCTTGATGATGATGCTCTTCGAATAGCGGCGCAGGCGCTGCTCTTCCTCGCGGTTGAGCGCCCGGCCGGTGTAGACGATCACCGGCGGGAAGCCGACATCGTCATTGCCTGCCATGTGCTCCAGCAGGTCGTAGCCGCTGCCGTCGGGCAGCGACAGATCCATCACCATGCAATCGAAGGTGACGGTGCTGAGCTGCTCCAGCGCGCCGGCCAGGGTACCCACCGCGATGATCTGCAGCTGCTCGCGGCCGAGCAGCAGTTCCAGGTTGTGGCGCAGCTCGCTGTCGTCTTCGACGATCAGCAGGCGCCGAACATCACGCTGGCTGGTCTGCTCCAGCTGTTCGATGGCCGCCACCAGCCGCTCGCGCGTGGTCGGCTTGATCGCAAAACCAATCGCACCCAGCTCACGCGCCACCTGGCCGCGATCCATCGCCGAAACGACGTGCACCGGAATATGGCGTGTGTCCGGATTGCGCTTCAAGCGTTCCAGAACGCTCAGGCCAGACACATCGGGCAGCCCGATATCGAGCAGGATGCCGTTGGGGCGCAGTTCCGAGGCCAGCGACAGGGCTTCCTCGGCGGTGGTTGCGACCACGCAGTCGAAATCCAGCTCGTGGGCCAGCACCACCAGCGCCTCGGCGAAGGTGGCGTCGTCCTCGACCGCCAGGATCAAGCGTCCGGCGCGTTGGCGACGTCCGCGGTCATCGGCCACATTGGCGATGGCCGGCGCTGCCGCCGGGGTGACCGCAGGTGCGGCAGCCGTGCGTGCGGCAACCGCTGCAACAGGCTGCGGCGAAGCCGGGATGGACACCGGGTCCGACGCTTCACCCGATGCCGCTACCGGCGCGCCCTGCAGCGGCAGTTCCAGGATGAAGCAGCTGCCGCGGCCCGGCTCGCTGTCGACGTGGATGCTGCCGCCCATGCGCTCGGCAAGATCGCGCGAGATCGACAGGCCCAGGCCGGTGCCGCCGTAGCGGCGACGGGTGCTGCCATCGGCCTGGCGGAAGGCTTCGAAGATGACCTGCAGCTGCTCACGGGCAATGCCGATACCCGTATCGGCGACTTCGAAGCGGATGCGGCCGCTGCCAGCCGCACGAACGTGCAGGCTGACCTTGCCGTGCTCGGTGAACTTCAGGGCATTGGCCAGCAGGTTCTTCAGGATCTGCTGCAGGCGCTGGCTGTCGGCCACCAGCTGGCTTGGCGCCAGCGCATCGGCCTCGATCTGCAACGCCAGGCCCTTCTGCCGCGCCATCGGCTCGAAGGTCTCGCGCAGGCGCTGCACGACGCTGTCCACCACCACCACTTCGTCGGCCAGTTCGACGTGGCCGGCCTCGATGCGCGACAGGTCGAGGATGTCGTTGATCAGTGCCAGCAGGTCGTTGTTGGACGACAGGATGGCGCGGGCATATTTCACCTGCTCGTCGGTCAGGGTGCCGTCCTTGTTGTCGGCCAGCAGCTTGGCCAGGATCAGCGAGCTGTTCAGCGGTGTGCGAAGTTCGTGCGACATGTTGGCCAGGAACTCGGACTTGTAGCGCGAGGTGGCCGCCAGTTCGTTGCTGTTGCGCACCAGCTGGCCCTGCGCCACCAGCAGCGCCTGCTTCTGCGCCTCCAGCTCGTGGGTGCGCTCTTCCAGCTGGACGTTGCTCTGCTCCAACTCCGCCTGTTGTTCTTCCAGGTGGCTCTGCGACTGCTGCAGGCTGCGGCTCTGCTCTTCCAGTTCCTCGTTGGCCACCCGCAGTTCTTCCTGCTGCGCCTGCAGTTCCTCGCCCTGGCGCTGCGATTCCTCCAGCAGCACCACCAGCCGTGCGCGCAGCAGCGAGGCGCGCAAGGCCATGCCGATGGTCTCGCCACAGCGTTCCAGCAGCTCGCGATCCAGGTCGCGCTGCCCGCCCACCTGGGTGCGGCCCAGTTCGATGACACCGACGACGGCGCCATCGCTGCTGATCGGCGCCAGGATGCGCTCGCTGACCGGCAGTCGCCCCAGGCTTGTCTGCAGTTCAAGCACGGCGGCCTCACCGCCGTGCAGGTGCCGGATGCGCTCGTCACGGGCCACCTGCCCGGCCACGCCTTCCTGCAATGCCAGCGATGCCGGCATGCCCGACGGCAGTGCCATGCCACCGGTCAGCTGCAGGCGTCCGCCGTCCAGCCGGTATACCGCGCCAACGTCTGCCTGCAGCTGGCCGCCCAGCTGGCTGGCCGCCGCCTCGGCAATCTGCTCAGGCCCCAGGTCGCCACGCAGGCTCATCGCCACCGCGTTCTCTGCTTCCTGCAGCCACAGTGCCCGCATCGCCTGCCGCCGCGCTTCGATGGCGCGGGAGACGATCAACGCGATCATCAGGAACGCACAGCCACCAATACTGCGATTGACGAACGAGAACGATGAATTGTTGCTGGCCGGCGCCACGTTGAAGCCGATCACCAGCAGCACACAGGCGATCGCGGCAACGATGAACGGCGCGCGCACGCTGCGCTGGAACACCGTCACGCCTACCGCGAGGAAATAGGCCAGCCACACCGCGTAGCCCAGCGGCACCACCAGCTCCAGGGCAATGGTGGCCGCCAGCAATACGGCGGAGGTCATCCAGATCCAGCGGTCACGCGTGGTCGCACCAGGACGCATGCAGGTCGGTTCCAGAGGGCTAAGGGTGGGTGATGGTACTCCGTGTCGCATTCAGCCGCACAGGACATTTGGCACGTGCCGCACCTGCACGTATCCTTCACACTTCAATGCCTAGCTTCACGTCCCTCACAGGGGTAACACTTATTTCCACGTGGACGCTGCAGCCTCTACGACGTCCGTACTGACGGACCCTTCCCGACAACTGCGACTGCTGATCGACAGCGTGCGCGATCATGCGCTGTACCTGCTTGATCCCGAAGGCATCGTCTGCAGCTGGAACCCCGGCGCCGAGCGCATCAAGGGCTATTCAGCCAACGAAGTAGTGGGAACGCATTTCGGTCGTTTCTACCTGCCCGCCGAGCGCGATGCCGGTGAGCCGCAGCGCCTGCTTCGCCTCGCGGCGCAGCACGGCCATGTCGCCAGCGAGGGCTGGCGGGTTCGCCATGACGGCTCTTCGTTCCGCGCCAGCGTGGTCATCGAACCGGTCATCGAGGGCGGCGAACTGCTCGGGTTCGTCAAGATCACCCGCGACATCACCGAACACTGGCAGGCACAGCGCCTGCTGCGGGATGCCCAGCGTGCACTGCGCAACACCCAGCAGTTCGAGACGGTCGGCCGGCTCAGCCGCGGCCTGTCGCACGAGTTCAACAACCTGCTGACCACCATCGGCAACGCGCTGGACCTGCTGTCACTGCGCGTGAGCGGTGACGACGTGCGCGCCGCCGAACTGCTCGATGCCGCCCAGGCCGCGACCGACCGCGGCGCCCTGCTGACCCGCCAACTGCTGGCCTTCAGCACCGGCCAGACCCTGATCCGCGAGCCATTGGACATGAACGCGCTGGTGCGGCAGTGGTTGCCGGATCTGCAGCGTGCCTGCCCGCCCACGGTGACCCTGGATGCACGCCTCACACCGGGCCTGCCGCCGGTCAGCACCGATGCGCTGCAGCTGCAGACCGCGCTGGCCAACCTGGTCGCCAATGCGGTGGAAGCCACCGTGGATGGCGGCCGCATCCTGATCGGCACGGCACTGGAACATCGCCTCGACCCGGATGCGGACACCACGCTGCAACGCGGATATGTCACCCTCAGCGTCTGCGATGAAGGCCACGGCATGGCCGCCGACATCGCCGAGCGGGCGACCGAGCCGTTCTTCACCACCAAGGACATCGGCAAGGGCAGCGGCCTGGGCTTGAGCCAGGTGTTCGGATTCACTACCCAGAGCGGCGGCTTCGTCGACGTGTCCACCACCCCCGGTGTTGGCACCACGGTCAGCCTGCTGCTCCCCGCAACAGAGGAAGCACCCGATGACCGATGACCCGATCCGCGTACTGATGGTGGAGGACCAGACTGATCTTCGCGAGATGATCGGCCTGGCCCTGCGCGACTTCGGCATCGAGGTGGCCACCACCGCCGATGGCCACGAGGCCGCGGAGCTGCTCAAGGGCGAAGCGCGCTTCGATGTGGTGTTCAGCGATATCAGCATGCCCAACGGCATGTCCGGTATCGAGCTGAGCGAGCACGTGGCGCGCGAACAACCGCAGGCACGGATGATCCTCTCATCCGGCTACGCGCGCTCGCAGCTTCCGCCACTGCCGGAGAAGGTCGAGTTCCTGCCCAAGCCCTACCGCCTGCGCCAGCTGGTGCAGCTGCTGAAGCAGGATTGAGACTCCGCCGGGCTTGGCCCGGCGCATCCGTTCCTGTAGCGCCGAGCCCACGCTCGGCAGCGGTGCTCAGTAACGCCCCACCAGGTTCAGGTACCACCCGCGATGGGTGTAATCGAACTTGGTCAGGTCGTCGCTGAAATCGGTGAAGTTGTAACCCACGCCGACGCGGAAATTACGCCCGATATCGCGGTCGACACCGGCCAGCCAACCCTGTCGGCTACCTCCGTCGCGCACGTCCAGCAGGCGGTACTCCAGCAGCCCATGCCACTGGTAGTACAGGTCGTAGCGCAGCTGGCCGGAGGCGAAGTTGGTGGCCGAGTCGAACCACGGACCGGTACCACGCCCATAGCGCACCTCGCCTTCGCGGCGGGCGGCCTTCGCCGCTACTTCCCAGCGCTGGTCGATGCGGTACACACCCTCAAGTGACAGCACCTGGGTGCGCTGGTCGTAGTCGACACCATTGACCTGCCCCATCGTCGACAGGTCATACAGGTAGCTGTAACGGCCGAACAGCGCCCAGCGATCGTTGTCCCACGGGCGGTAGGCAAAGCCGAGGTTGCCCTCGATGAAACGCGCGCCCGCCACCGGATTGATCGCATCATCGGTGTCGGCGTAGTTGAAGCGCGCCGCGATCCGCCAGCTGTCATTGAGACGGTGGCTCAAACGGTTGGTGCTGACCCACTGCGTGCGTCGCTCCGCGCCGGTGTCGCGGCGCCATTCCAGCTTGCTCTGCCATTCGGTGCCCGGCGAGGTCCGCCCGCCGGACAGGCTCACCGCCTTGCGGTCGACCTGCCCGGTGCTGGCGTCGAGCTTGCCATTGCTCAGCGTGAAGCCGGCATTCCAACCCACCGCCGGATAGAAATCCATGCCGAAGGTGTGCGCCAACCCGGACTCCTGCCCGGATTTGAGGAACTGGCTTTCGTTGAACACATTGACCTGGTCGGACAACCGCCAGCGTTGGCCCAGCGTCCAGCCATCCTGCGCGTTGGGGCTGAACAGCGGGTCGTATTCACTGCGGTCGGTCGACTGGGTGAACGCACCATAGAAGCTGTGCTGCGGGGTCAGCCGGTATTCGGCATTGACCTGCGCGGCCGTGCCACGGTCACCATCACTGACTTCGGCACCGACGGTGGACAGATTGGCGAAGGTCCAGGTGCCGCCGGCCACCACGGCATCATTGTCGGCATAGCGGCCATGGTCGTCGTCCACGGTCAGCTGGCCACCACCGTAGACATCCAGCGACGTGCCGATGCGGTGGGTGTAGCGTGCTGCAGCCAGCACGCCAGCCACGTTGCTGCCACTGCCGCGGTCTTCCTGCACCCGGCGCAGCTCGGCCGACAGGCGATCGTTCTCGCCGATCCGCCATTCGGCGGTGGCCTGTGCCTGGATCAGCGACTGCGCACCACGACGTGCCTCGCTGTAGCGAGCGTACAGGCTGAAGTCGTCGGTCACATAACCGAGCAGCTCGGCGCCCTGTTCGCGCACCCGCTGGCCGGTATCGAAGCGCCCGACCGAATAGCCACCGTCCACCTGCCGCCACCAGGCACCCGCGCTCCAGTCGCGCTGGGTCCAGCCCAGCTCACGCAGGTTGACGCGTGCCTCGACGGCAGTCGCCTCGCCTTCGCGCGGCCCTTCCGGATTCAGGCGGCTGAAGCTGAGGCCGCCATTGTCGGAGAAGAACACCGGTGCACTGGTCGCCTCGCTGCGGCTGTGTTCGACCTTCAGATAGGTGCCACGGCCGGCCTGCAGGGTCAGGTCCGCGCCCTTCAGCGAATAGTCCTGGCCGGCGCGCTGCTCGTCCACATAGGTGGCACCCACCGCGACATGATCGCCAAACCAGTGCTTGCCACGCACACCCGCAGTGATGTCATCGCTGTCGAAGCCGGTCGGCACCCATTCGTAATCCACGATCAGGCGCTGCTCGTAACCATCCAGCGGCACATCACGGCTGATCCGGCGCAGGTTCTCGCGGCTGACCTGCGCCAATGGGCGGGTCAGCAGGATGCGGCCCTGCAGGGCGTCGATCTCGTAGTCGGCACCGCGCACCATCGGCACACGCTGCTCCACGCGTCCGGTGGTGCGGTCACGGATTTCCAGCACCACCTGGTCCGAACCACTGAGGATGCTGGCGTGGCGCAGGTAGTACAGGCTGCCGCCGGTACCGATGAACTCGCTGTGACCCGGCGCGGTCTCGGCCTGCGAGCCGAACAGGCGCAGCTCGCTGCGCGCGTCGCCCCAGGCATTGGCGCCACGCGAGCGCCACGACAACGCCGCACCGTACAGCGAACGCACGTACTGCGCATACTCGGTGCCGGTCAGCCCAGTGTTGTAGTTGCCCCACAACGCCTGGTTCTTGTCCCAGTCCATGCGCAGGTAGAAGCGCCCCATGCTGTCGACATCGCGCTGGGTCAGCGAATCATCGCCGTAGGTCGGGTAATACAGGTCCGGATCGAGGCTGCGGAACAGGTCGCGCGGATCGGCGGTGGTAAAGCCGGTGAACAGCTCGTCCAGCGGGCGATTCTGGGTATCGGCCTGCGCGGTGAGCAGGTAGCGGCCACGGGTCTTGGCTTTCAGGTAGAAGGCCAGGCGCCCGTCACTGAGCACATCATCGCTGCGCTCGCCACGTGCCAGGTCCTGCCCTGCCCCGCTGGCCTTGTTCTGGTACACGGTGATGTCGGCCAGGCCCACACCGAACAGGTACTGGCCACTGACATCGACCTGCAGCGTGCGCGCGATGGCCGGTGCATCCGGCCGCTCGACACGCACATCGAAGGCGTGGTGGCCGATCGGCATCAGGTACTCGGCAGCGAACTTCCGATCCTGATCCAGTGGATAGCTGTCGCCGTTGATCTTCAACGAGGCACCCAGCGGCAGGTCGCGGCCACGCAGGCGGACCCGCGAGCCGTACACCGGAATGTTCTGCTGGCGCAGGCCATTGCTGTCGAACACCTGCTGCAGCAGCGACAGCGACGCTGCCTGGTTGGCATCGACGGCGGTGCCGCGACGATCTTCCAGCGCATCGCGCAGCTGCTGGTTGCCCCGCTCGAACTCCGCCGGAGTGACCAGCTGCATCGACTGCGCGGTGGTTTCATCGACATTGCCCTCGGCGTCGAAGGCACGCAGCACATAGACCAGGCGGTCGCCGCGACGCAGCGGTGTCGATGCCGGCAGGGTGCCATCCCAGGTGCCCTGTGCAACGGCGGCCACCGGCAGTTCGAACGTTGCCAGCGGCGCCACCCGGTCGGAGTCGCTGCCGCGGTAGACACTGACTTCCAGGCGCTGGATGAAGGCGGTGTAGTTGCCCCGCACGTAGAACTCGACCGGACGCACGATGCGTCCCTCATCGAAGGCCACCATGCCCGGCGCAGACACCGACAGTTCCGGCTGGCCCATCGCGGGGTCTTCGGTGGCCCAGATCGCGCCGCCTTCCGGCAGGCGGATCATGAACTCGCCACGCACGGTCGCCTTGCCCGGCTCATCGATGGCCACGCTGACCCGGCGATCCGGCTGCAACGCCTGCGAGCTGGAACGCGTGGACGTTCCTTCGGTCACCGGCTCGTCGTAGCTGCGCGAGCGCAGGCTGAACAACAGTTCGCCCTCGGCATTGCACTGGGTGCCGTCACACCGGATCGGCGCTGGCTCGGCGGTCGACGGGGCGGCCTGGGCGGTAGCGGCCAGGCCCAGCAGCAGCGCCTGGTACAGCGCGGCACGCGGCAGGCGGGCCGCACGACGGGCGGCAGAGTGATGCGCGCTCATCGGCGGGCCTCCTGTTGGCGGGCGGCCGCACGGGTAGCGGCGCTCTCCTCGTTGCGGACGCGCAGGCGCTGCTGCACGGCGGGGCTGAGCTGGCTGCGCAGCGCCTCGAACACAGCGCTGGCACGGCGCAGGCCCAGTGCCTGGTTGTAGGCATGGCTGCCGCGCACATCGGTGTGCCCGACCAGGCTGACCTGGCCACCACCCATCTTCTCCAGGCGCGCGGCGATCGCCGCCAACAACGGCTTGAACTCCTCGCGCACGGCGGCCTTGTCAGTGTCGAACAGGACGTTGCCCAACAACGCGCCATTCGCATCGACACCGGCCAGCAGCGAATGCGGGTCCTGCACATCGGTGCGCAGCTGAACGGTCAGGCCAGCGCGCGCGCTTTCGGCCACTTCGGCCTGCAGCGCATCGCGCACCACCGCGGCACGGGCGAAGGCCAGCGCCTGGCTTTCGCCATTGGCCGCGATCACCACATCACCGCCCTGGTAGCGGTTCACCACCTCGGCCATCTTCAGCAGCACCGGGCGGTAGTCGGCACGCAGCTCACTGCTGCCCGGGGCAAACAGCACTTCGCCCAAGGCCAGCTCCATGCGCTCGGCCGACGCCTGTGGCGACGGCGGCAGGCGCACGCCGAAGCTGAAGCGTGTCGGCACGCCCTGGGTCACGCGTCGCAGCAGCGGATTTTCGGTCGTCAGCTCCGCACCGGCCGGCACCGTGGCCGGGTCCAGCTTGATGATGAAATTGCGGCCCAGGCGCGCATCACCGCCGTGGACGTCGGCAAGGTGGTAGCGGCCGAACGGATCGGTCTCCACCAGCAGGCCCTCTACGGTGGCCAGGCGCACGCCCGGAATGCCCTGCTCCTGGATGCCCTCGTTGCCGATCACATAGGCCACTTCATAGCCCTCAGCGACGCGGGCAATTTCGCGGCGAACGGTCGGCTCGGCGGCGGTCAGGCCCTTGCTGGCCTCGCCACTGCGCTGCACGTCCGTGCCGCCCTGTGCGTCCATCCGCAGGCGGTGACCCTGCGTGCTTTCCAGCACGAAGTCATCGGTGAAAGCCAGTTCGCGCAAGCGCTGCCGCAACACCACCTGGTGCGCCTCGGCGGTGTCCGAAGTCGAGGCACGGCCATGCACCGTGCCGATCTGCACACCGTGCAGCAGCGGTGCGCTGGCATCGGCCAGCGGCTGCGGGCCATCGCCGCGATCCAGCGTGGTCGAGCCGGCCACATAGGCCGCCGCTGCGAAACCACCCTGCACGCGCACGCCGGTCAGCTCGGCACTGTCCTGCCAGCCGTCGCCATCGCGGTCATCGAACACGGTACCGAACACCAGGCTGTCTTCCAGCAGAGGATCGGCATCCATCGCCACTTCGGCGGTGGCGATGTTCGACAGCGGGCTGCCATCGTCGGCCGTCGCCACGGCCTGGTTCACGTGATTGCCACTGCGTACGCCAGCGCCGACACGCAGCAGGTAGGTGATGGTGGCACTGCGGCCGACCGCGATATCCACCGCGCCGATGCGCAGCGGCGACTGGCTGCTGGCCAGCGAGAACGCACCGTCATCGTCGGCCACGCGCATCGAACCATCCACGTAGCTGAAACCCGGCGGCGGCGTATCGACCACCACGCCATCGCGCCAGTGGCTGCTGCCGACGTTCTCGACCACCAGCTGGTAGCGCACCAGATCGCCCACCTTCACCCGGCGCGGACTTGCGGTCTTGGTGATGCGCAGCGCGAAGTCGGACACCACCTTGTGGCGCGTCTCGCAGGTCGTGCACTCGGGTGGCGGCGAGCCATCCGGGTACTGCCCGCGCAGGCGGTTCAGCACTTCGGTACGCGCTTCCTGATTGACGATCGCCTGGTAGACCCATTCGTGGCGGCCAACCGCGGTTCCCGCCGGCAGCGTGCACACGATGTCCGTTGCCTGCTGCACGCATCCGGCGGGCAGGCTTTCGATGCTCAGCCCGGCATCGGGCGTGTCCACCAGCTGCAGCGGCTTGCGCAGGGATGCGCGCTCGACCGTGGCGACCAGGGTATAGCGCAGCCTGTCGCCAGGACGCACCTCGGTGCCACTGGCCGGGCCGGCCTGCTTCTCCAGAACCACGCGCGGCTCTGCAAGCGCGTGCTCGGTGCTGCAGTCGCCGCTGCAGGTGGGCGTATCACCGCCGCTGCCCAATACTGCATTGCGCACACTGCCACTGGCCTGTGCATTGACCAGCGCGCGATAGCCCAGCGTGTAGGTGCCCGGCGCGGTGCCGGCCGGCAGCGAGCAGACCAGCGGATTGCTGGCGTTGCAGGTGAACGGCCCGGGCTGGGTGACCGACTGCAGGTCCAGGCCCACGCCCAGCGTGTCGGTCAGCACCAGCGTATCGGTGGTCTGCGAGTTCGCGATGGTCACTTCAACGCTGTAGTCGACCGCATCGCCGACGCCAACCGGCGCAACGGTGGAGGACTGCTTGCGGTAGGTCACCACCGCTGCCAGCACCGGCGTGGTGGTGCTGCAGTTGCTGGTGCACGTATTGGTACCGGTACCACCACCCAGCACCGCGTTGCTTACGCTGCCCTTGGCCTGCGCGTTCACCTTCGCGGTGTAGTTCACGCTATACGTGCCCGGCGCGGTGCCGGCCGGCAGCGTGCACACCAGCGGATTGGCGGCATTGCAGCTGAAACCCTGGCTGGCAGTCACCGTGCCGAAATCCAGGCCGGGACCCATCGTATCGGTCAGGGTGAACACCGCCGTGGTGCGCGAGTGGCTGACCACGGCGGTCAGGGTATAGGCGATGCTGTCACCGACCTTGACCGGACCTACCGCTGCCGAGGTCTTGCGATAGTCGATCTCACTGCCGGTGACCGGCGTGGTGGTATCGCAGTTGGCGGTACAGGAGGGCTTGTCACCGCCGCTACCCAGCACGGCATTGGTGACCTGGCCGCTGGCCTGCGCATTCACCACTGCGGTGTAGGTCAGGCTGTAGCTGCCCGGCACGGTCCCCGCAGGCAGGGTGCAGACCAGCGGATTGGCCGCGTTGCAGTTGTAGGCGCCCGCACTGGTCACCGCGCCGAAGTCCAGGCCGGTACCCAGGGTATCGGTCAGGGTCACCACATCGGTGGTGCGCGAGTTGGTCACCACCGTGGTCAGCGTATAGGTCAGGCGATCGCCCACCGAGACCGGGCCGGTGCCGCTCACCGACTTGGCATAGCTCACGCCGGGCGCCGCCACCGGGGTGGTGGTGTCACAGTTGGCACTGCACGACGGATTATCGGTGCCGCTGCCAAGCACGGCGTTGCGGACACTGACGCTGGCCTGCGCATTGACGGTGGCGCGGTAAGTCAGGCTGTAGGTGCCCGGCACGGTGCCGGCCGGCAACGTGCACACCAGTGGATTGGCGCCACTGCAGGTGAAGATGCCGGCACTGCTGACGCCGCCGAAGTCCAGGCCACTGCCCAGGGTATCGGTCAGGGTGACCACGCCGGAGGTACGCGCACGCGTCACGGTCGCACTCAGCGTGTAGTCGATGACGTCGCCGATCTGCACCGGACCACCGGTGGACGCCTGCTTGGCATACACCACCAGCGCGCTGGCCATTGGCGTGGTGGTATCGCAGCTGCCCACGCAGGAGGGATTGTCGGTGCCGCTGGGCACCACCGCGTTGCGCACCTGGCCGCTGGCCTGTGCATTGACGATGCCGGTATAGGAGAACGCGTAGCTGCCCGGAACGGTACCCGCCGGCAGCGTGCAGACCAGGGGATTGCCCGGCGCGCAGCTGAAAGCGCCTGCGTTGGTGATGCCACCGAAATCCAAACCGGTACCCAGCGTGTCGGTCAGCGTGGTCACCGCGCGGGTGCGCGCGTCAGCCACCACGACCGTCACGGTATAGGCCACCGCGTCACCGATCGCGACCGGGCCGGCGGTACTGCTGGCCTTGGACACCGAGATCCTCGGCGCGGCCACTGGCGTGGTGGTGGTGCAGTTGCTGCTGCAGGTGGGGTTATCGGTGCCAGTGCCGACCACGGTGTTGACCACCTGGCCGCTGGCCTGCGCATTGACGGTGGCCGTGTAGCTCAGGCTGTAAGTGCCGGGCACGGTACCGGCCGGCAACGTGCACACCATAGGATTGGCTGCGTTGCAGGTAAATGCACCGGCGTTGCTGACACTGGCGAAATCCAGGCCGGTGCCCAGGGTATCGGTCAGCGTCAGCACGTCACGGGTGTTGCCATCGGCCACGGTGACATCGACGGTATAGCTGACCGTCGTGCCCACCGCGACCGGGCCGGCCGTATTGGAGCGCTTGGCATAGCCCACGCGGGTTACCGGAACGGTCACGTCGCTGCGCGTGCAGTGGTCGGCGTCGGTGCAGCTGGCGCCCGGTGCGGGCGCATTGCCGCTGTTGAAGGGGTCGTAGCCACCGCCGACGCTGGCGTGATTGGTCAGCACGCCGGTCGCCGCTGCAGTGACGGTCACCGGCAGGGTGAACACCGAACTGGACCCGGCGCTGCCTGCCGCTGCAAGGACCTGGGTGCTGGTGCAGGTGACGTCCTGGCCGCTGGCGGTGCAGCTCCAGTTGCCACTGACATGCGTGCCGCTCCAGTTCGGCGCGATGCCGGCCGGCAGCTGGTCACGCACAGTGATCGTGCCCGCCGCCACATTCGGCGGATTGCCGGTCGGCACATCGCTGGTGTTGCTCACCGTCAGCGTGTATTCGGTGCCGGCCTGGCCATAGTTCCAGACGCCGCCAGTGGCATTGTTGCTCTTCACCACCTTCAGCGACGGCGCGGTGATGGTGATCCGGTGGTCCTCAACCTCGCCGTCGTCGGCCACGCCGGTCGGGTTCTGGATCTGGGCCGCGTTCGTGGAGTAACGCAGGCGCACGTAGCTGGTACCCGCCAGCACCTGGGCCGGCACGGTCCAGGTCAGGTTCGCCTGGCCACCACTACAGGCCGCGATAGCGCTGCGCTCGTTGGCATCAAACACGCCGTTGCGGTTGAAGTCGATCCAGCCGGCCACGCTGCCGTTGCCCACGCAGGCGACCGGTTGGTTGATCTGGGTACCGGCCTGCATCACCGTCAGGCGGTAGCTGGTCGGCCAGGCATCTTCTTCGCGGCTTCCCACCTGCGGGAAGTTGTCATCGCCCAGCGCATCCAGGCTGTAGCTGCTGCGCTGCTCGGTATCCGGGCCGAGGCTGCCGAGGAAATCGGTCAACGGCGGCGCCAGGCCACCGGGCGTATAGCCTGCGCTGTTGATGTTGAAGTTGCTGGCTCCCTGCGGGATGCCGTCGGAACGGAACTGCAGATCGTCCACCACGTGCATGGCATCGCCATAGCTCTGCGGCGCGTCGCCGAAGTCGGCGTAGGGCACCAGCAGACCGATCGCGATCGCGGTGGTGCCGCCGCCGCGCATCGAGAAGCCCATGTTCACTGCCAGGTTGCCCGGCGCGTGTGCGGCATTGTCGAAACTGAGGAAGGTGACCGCCGCGGTGTTGTCGTCGTTGCCGGGGCCGAAGCGGATGACCTGGTTGGCACCGCTGGTCGACTTGTTGACCAGGTACGGCGTGGCGTTGGACAGGTTCTTGCGGACCTCGACCACGTTCCAGGTGCCCTGCGCACTGGCCTGGACGAACTCGCCGCTGTTGTTGATCGACTCGGCGTCGGCCATCACCACGCCGCGCAGGCGGTACGGGGCACCACCCAGGGTCGACGTACAGGTGATGCTGAAGCTTGAGGTGCCGCTGGCACGTGCGATACCGGCGATCAGCTGGTTGGCGGTGCCGGTGCCGCCGATGTTGTACAGGTCGTCAAGGCTGTCACCACCGAAGTTGCCGGGGCGATAGCTGCGCAGCACATTGGTCTCGGCCGTGTTCAAACGGCAATCAACGCGCAGGTTCACCCCGGCCGCGACCGGCATGTCGATGGACGACATCGCACCATCGTTGAGTGCGACGTTGTTCACGCCATTGGCACCGCCACCCCAGGTCAACCACAGCACGGTGTTGCGGTACGGGCTGCTGCCGCCGGTGGCGTAGGCGGCGGCCCAGGCCAGCGACGGCATCGTCAGCGACAACAGGGCCAGTAGGCCGGCCCTCAGCCAGCCGCTGGATCGCCCTGTCCGGGCACGTTTTTTGGGATGAACGCATCCACCGCCCGCGCTTTCGCGCGACGTCGTCGACTGCCACATGGTTGATTTCCCCGTCGTCGACCCTTGGCGGGCCGAAGGTCAGTGGGTGACCAGCAACGAATTCCCCGGTACGGCGGTACACATGACTGCGTGTTCCGCCGGGTCCGTGGCGATCTGCTTCGTCCCTTGTCCCCGGTTGGTCAGGCACATATAACTGTGACGACCATAACATATTGCAAACAATTACGTGATGAAGATCACATTCACATTTGCAGAGTCTGGCGTCAGCTGCACGCGTCCAGTTATAGCCGGCACATAGGTTCGGGCCGGGCACGATTCCGGCAGCCGCCGCCTACTTTCCGGCAAAACACCACGCAGATTCGGCAGCGGTGTGGGGCGTCAGGGCTGCTTCGCGCCCTGCAGGAAGGACGCCAGCAGCGTCGATGCCGCCATCGCCGGCGCCAACCGGCCCCGTGCCAGCGACCAGGTGATGCCGTAGAAGCAGGTCCAGTAGAAATCGGCCAGCCACACGGTGGTAAATCCGAGATTGAACACGCCGGCTTTCTGGCCGCGCAGGAAAAAAGCCTCGAAACGCTCGCCAATCGGCGCCCAGCGCCCCGGCAGCAGATGCAGATCGCCCTGACGCTGCTGCTCTTCCATCATGCGCGCAAACAGCAGCGTGACCAGCTCCCAATCGGCCAGCAGTACTTCGGTCACCCGCTCCAACACCTGCATCGCGTCGGCATCCGCGTCGAACCAGGTGGCCGCCGCCTCCAGCCGTTCAAACCCCGCCACAAACAACGCCTCGTCGATCGCTTCGCGGGTGGGCGCGAACCGGTACAGCGTCGCCCGGCTGATACCAGCACCGCTGGCCAGTTCGCTGAGCGTGCAGCGCGGATGGCTGACCAGCGTGGCTGCGAGGGCATGGTGCAGGTCGCGGCGGGAACGTGCTGCAGGACGCATGGAAGTACCGGATTCGAGACCCCCTCACGCTAGCATGAATCATCAATTAATGAACTGAATCACAAATGATTCATCAGAATCATGATTGCGCTACAACTACAGTGCGTCCGGTGCACCCGGGTCGGTGCACGCAGGGATCGCGTCACAGGCATCGAAGGAGACAACGCCATGCTGCATCCGCTACGCGACATTGCCGTGCTGTTCGATGCCGGCGACACCGGGCACCGGGTCCTGAACATCGCCGCCCGCCTGGCGCAGGTCCAGCAGGCCCACCTGATCGCGGTCTCCACCGCCCAGCATCCCAGCGACATCGCCAGCGGCTTCGCCCGGGGTGCCGGCATTGCCGCGGCGCTCGACCACGAAGCACGAGCCGATGCCGCCTGCACCGCACAGCTGATGCAGAACCTGCGCGCGGCCGCCGAGCCGCTGCGGATCAGCACCGAGCTGCGCATCGTTTCAGACTATCTGGGCGGCGCTGATCTGTCCCTGCACTCGCTGTACTGCGACCTGATCGTCGCCGGCTATCCACATACGCCGGGTGCACCCAGTGGCTGGCACCCTCTCGGCACGCTGCGCCAGACCGGCGTGCCGATGCTGCTGGTGCCGCCGCACTGGCGCGGCGAACAGGTTGGCCAGCGCATCGTGGTCGCCTGGAATGCCAGCAAGCAGGCACGCCGCGCGGTGGCCGATGCGCTTCCCCTGCTGGCCCGCGCACAGGCCGTGCACCTGCTGATGGTCGACACCCCCAAGGCGGAGGCCGCACCGGGTGCCGAGATGGCCCAGCATCTGGCCCGGCATGGTGTCGAGGTCGAGATCCAGGCGATCAATTCCACACAGGGCGGCGTTGCCGCAACCATCCGCCAGCATGTCCTCGATGCCGAAGCAGACCTGCTGGTACTGGGCCCGTACAGCCGCAGCCGCGTGGTGGAGCGCGTGCTCGGTGGAGTCACCGAGAACCTGCTGGCCGAAGTTCCGGCACCGTTGTTCGTATCCCACTAGGGATGCCCTGCCCCGCGCGGCGGTAGGCGGTCAACGATTGCCCGGTATGCCGCCGGAAATAGCGGCACAGGTAGGACGCATCCTCGAAGCACAGGCGCTCGGCGATGCGTCCGATCGGCAGCTCGCTGTAGCTCAGCCATGCCTTGATCTCCAGCACCACCTGGCGGTCGATCAGCGCCTTCGGCGTTTGGCCGAAGCACTCGCGGGTCAGCTGTGACAGATAGAACGGGGTGATGCACAGCGCCTCGGCGTAGGACTGCACGTCACGCTGGCGCGTGCTGCGCTGGCCGACCAGTTCCCAGAAGTTCCAGGCCAGGCGCTCACGCCGGCTGATCTGCGCTGTGGGCGCGCCCTTCGCCGGCAGCAGCGTGGCGAATTTGAGAAAGAAGATCTGCAGCAGAGAGCGCAGCATCACATGCCGATACCGGCCGCCGGTGTGGTGTGCGTCCATCAACTGCTGCAGCCAGCCCTGCAGCAACGGCACCTCCAACGGTGACGGCATGCAATGGGGCTGCTCGTGCAGAAACTTGAACAATGCGTTGGGCAGTACGTAGGCTACTTCAGACGCCAGCGCCTTCGGCATCAGGCAGACCACCGCAAGGAAGCCGCGCGAGCGCTGCCGCAACAGCGCCAGCGTGTCCTCGGCCAGCACCAGCACGTCGTGCCGCTGCACTGCCACCTCACGGAAGTTAAGGGCGAAGCGCGCACGCCCCGACACGCAGACCAACACCGCCAGGCGGGCGTGCCCGAACGACAGCGGGACGCCCTGGCCCTCGGCCAGCGTGCTGACCTCCAGGCGCATGGATTCGTCCTGATCCAGAAGCTGGGGTATGCGGTCCATGAACCGATCCGGCTGGATTCCGGCACCCAGCATACCGGGCAAGGTCAGCCTGTTGTGAAAAGTGCCGAAGGCATCAAGGCCTGGCACGCTGCGCCCATCATCCGCCACCGCGCTGCATGAACAGCAGATCCGGCGTCGAGGCACCGTCCACGGGCTGGAAACCGAGATCGCGATACAGCGCCACCGCCGCGGCATTGTCCCGATAGACCCGCAGGGTCAGGCGCTGTACGCCCGGTGATTGCAGCGCTTCGGCGATCATCAGCTGCATCAGCACGCGCCCCAGTCCGCGCCCCCGTGCCTGTGGCGAAACGATGATCCGGCCCAGATGGGCGGTGCCAGGTTCGCTCAACCAGTATTGGCCGAAGCCTACGCAGTCGCCCTGCTCGTCCAGCAGCACCCGACCCGGACGAACGTCCAGCCCAAGCACCTGTGCAAACGCTCCGGCCAGTATAGGGAACGCCACACCCGGGCCGGCCCAGCGCTGCGTCGCTGCGGCCGAATCGAGCCAATGGGCGATGCGCGCGTAGTGCGAAGGCTGGACCGGCTGCAGCTGCATGGGCAGGACGATGCGGACGTGACGTGGGCATCCATTGTGGGCGTCCTGGAGCGCGCAGTCACGCCACGCCGCAGCGCTTGAATTTTGTCCTAGGACAATAAACAATTCCGGGCGTCCACACGCCTGCCGCCCAACGGCAGCCTGTCTCTTTCTCGTTCCCGGGTATCCCATGTTCAGAGGCCTTAGCGCGTTTCCGCTTACTCCGCTTAGTGAAGATGACATCGACACGCGCGCTTTTGCCGCACTGGTCGAGCGCCTGGCCGCATCCGGCGTGGACTCGATGGGCATTCTCGGCTCCACCGGCAGCTATGCGTATCTGGAGAAAGCCGAGCGCAAGCGCGTGCTGCGCCAGGCCCTCGCCCATGCCGGCGGCATACCGGTGATCGTCGGCATCGGCGCCCTGCGCACCCGCGACGTGCTGGAACTGGCCAGGCATGCCGAAGATGCCGGCGCTGCCGGCCTGCTGCTGGCGCCGGTGTCCTACCAGCCGCTGAAGGAGCACGAGGTCTACACGCTCTTCGAATCGGTGTGCATGGCAGTGCGCACCCCGATCTGCGTCTACGACAATCCCGGCACCACCCGCTTCCAGTTCTCCGATGAACTGCATGGGCGGATCTCCGCGCTGCCCAACATCGGCTCGATCAAGATCCCCCGCCTCTCCGACAATCCGGTGGAAGCCTTGGCACGCGTCGCCGCGCTGCGCACCCATATTCCGGCGCACGTCACGCTGGGGATCAGTGGTGACGCCGCCGCCGTGCGCGGACTGGCCGCAGGCTGTGATGGCTGGTACTCGGTGATCGCTGGCCTGTTCCCCGAAGTGGCGCTGCGCATCACCCACGCAGCGCGCAGCGGTGACATGGCCTCGGCCGAAGCGGCCTCTGCGCAATTGGAACCGCTCTGGGCGCTGTACGATCGCTTCGGCGGCATCCGCGTGATGGCATGCGCTGCCGCACTGATGGGCCTGTGTAGTAACGACTGCCTGCCGCGGCCGCTGCTTGGGCTGCAGGGCAATGACCGGGCGCAGGTGGCCGAAGTGCTGGAAGCCCTGGGGCTGCGCTAAACGCTGGGAACGGGCGCGAAAACAGCCGCGCAGGTGGTCACGCCGGCCCGATTCGAATGGCGACCTCGCTCTTGAGAAGAGGCTTCCACTGCTCGTTAAATCAATGACTTGCAAGATTGCAGGGACCGGTTTGAGTCCAGCTTCGCTCAAACACCACGCCGCAGCTGCTGTAACCCTGCCCTAGCCTCGCCTAGGCCTTGAGGGCGTCCCTCGGTTAGCTCTGATCCCACCCTCCGGTGATTAGCATGGATCGGTCCAACTCTCCCTGCCGCAGAGGCTCGAGCGTAAGCCTGAAGCCGTTCGGACCAGGCTTACACAGAGTTCCGTCTGCTGTTGCCCAACGACGTCAGCAATGAGCAGCTGGCGAGAACGCAATGCTAGCCCTGTTCAGACCTATCGGCTTTGGCCATGTGACTATTCACGGGTTCAGGTCGACCTTCAAAGACTTGGTCACCGAGACAACCGAATTTGCTGATTATCCTTCTGAAATGGCTTTGGCTCATCGAATTCGGGACAAAGCTCAAGCTGCCTATAAGCGCGGAAGGATGCTTGAGAAGCGACGAGCGCTCATGGGCGCTTGGCAACGCTTCTGCTATCCGTCGCACAACGACGAATAGACCAGCAAATTGCCGGTCACAATGCGGTGTGGCGCATGGCTGGCTAGTCAGCTAGAGTTCGCAAAGAGGTGCCAGCAGGCTGCAGGCGCTACAGGGGAGCATGGAGCAAATGAAAGAAATTAAAGACTTAGAGCGTCCTCACAACGATGCACTCAACTATAAGCATCGGAAGGAGAAAGATCTTTTCAACAAGATCTTTCTCCGAACGGTTGAGCTGGACGAGATTATTCGCCCATCAACCTACTTTTTGATGGGCGAAAAGGGCAGCGGCAAGACCGCGTATGCGGTCTACATGGAGAACAATAAATACAAGGACCATATCTGCCATGTCACGACGATGACAGAGACGCAGTACCATCAGTTCATCCAACTCAAGCGCGCCGGAAAGCTCAACTATAGCGACTATGCAAACATATGGCGCTCGATGCTGCTATTCATTGTTGCGCGAACGATCGTAAGCCAGAACAAAGACTTACTGTCTTCCATAACCGGAAAATTCAAGAAAGTTGAGGCCAGCATCAGGAAATGGGCCCAAAACTCAATGAGTCCGGAAGTCGAAACTGCATTTAACGCAATAATTAAGGACTTTGACGAGGTAAACCTACAGGCACCGGAAGTCGCGAGCATCAAGGGCGGGCGACACATTGAAACCAGCACGTCCTCTGTAAAACTAAAGAGCCACCTACTCGATCGAGAGAATGACTTTAAGGAATCCATCAGCTCGCTAAAGCTAGGAAAAAACCACATTCTTTTTTTCGACGGCATCGACTATCGCCCGGAGCAGATTCCGTACCAAGAGTATGTTCAATGCATCAAAGGACTCGGTGAAGCAGTCTGGCAACTCAACAGCGAATTTTTCCCATCCATCAGGGACTCCAAGGGGCGTCTGAAGATAGTTCTGCTTGTCAGACCAGACGTGTTTCACGCACTTAACCTCTACAATTCAAACTCCCGCTTTCAAGACAACACTGTATTTCTTGAGTGGAGCACGCCTGAGAAGGAGTATCAATCGTCAAACCTGTTCGAAATGGCGGGGAAATTCTTCGCATCGCAGCAACCGATCGCCCCCGCTCCTGCAGACGCATGGAGACACTATTACGAAAACGGCCAACGCGACGCTGCAAGCTTTAGAAGATTTTTGCGCATCAGCTTCCAAAAGCCCAGGGACGCACTTACCTTTATAAGAATAACAATTAATCACACTGTAAAGTCAGGCAGAGGCTCAGATTCCCGCTTCCCGCCTGACGCAGCATCCTCTCACGCATTCTCTCGCGATTACGCCGACTATTTGCTGGGCGAAGCCAAGAACTATGCCGCGTTCTACATGACGCAAGAGGACTTTTACAAGTACGTGAAGTTCTTCCAGTTCCTTAATGGTCAACACACCTTTGATTTCGAAGTATTTGAGAGGGCTTATGTCCGATTTAAGGCATGGGCTCAAGGGGAGAACTTCAACGCCACAGCGTACCTTCGCGACTCCACATCTCTCCTCCAGCTTTTCTATGACATGAACATCATAGGATTCTATGAGGAGGCAGAGGATAAGTCAGAGCGCTTTGTACACTGGTCTTTCCGAGACCGTAGCCTAAATAATATTGCCCCGAAGGTGAAATCAGAGGCGATGCTCACCTTGAATGCAGGTATTTCAAAGGCTCTTGAAATAGGAAAGCAACTGAAGAGCAACGCATCCGACAGTGCAAAGCCCAGGGAAATGCGAACGGATCGGCGACGCCGAGCTCCCCGCCGGCGAAAGCCCAAAGCCCCTGCTCCAACCCCTTAAGGCTAGGAGCTCGGGCTCTCCATTCTTGACCAAAACACGTGGCTACTGCCCAGTAGCCACGTCCCCGTTGCGCCAGGCCAATCGAGCCCCTTCTTCCAAATCCTTTGCCTCATGCAAGAGACCGAAGCGTCACAAGCGATTCCTTGACCCGCTCCAGCTCCTTCGTCCTCTACTCAGCCAAGCTGCCACTCATAATCTGCAGCAGCTTGGAGTAAAAGCGACAGGCACCGTTCAGATTCGAGAGCGGAACAACTGGCCTCTCCCCGCCCCGACCCACACCTTCATGGGATCCCTGGCCCTGGGCTTGGTCTCCTTCGGCGGTCGGCGCGGCTCCAGCCGCCTTGATCCGCTCGACCGCCGCTGCTGGCGCTGCAGCTCCGGCGTCACCAGCGCAATGACGGCGTCCCGTAGTTTGTGCCGGCGCAGCGCGGCGCCATCCGGCCACCAGCATGCCTCCAGCAGCTCCCGGCCAAGGCCGGCCGGCACCATGCCCAGTGCCGCGGCAATGTCCTGGTTCGTCAGGTCAGGCTTTCCCCCACCCATTCCGATGTCAAACTTCACCGTGCTGGGCCCCAGCCGCGCCCACTTCTCTCGTGGATTCATGCCTTTTCCCCTGTCGTCGATTGGCCAGCCGCTGCAGGGCCGCCCGTAATCCGCACCACCACCTGGCCGCCCGGCCGGCGCTCGCCATGCACGAACAGATGCCCTTGGAATCGCCCATCGTTGATGCCAAGCAGCTGGGCGATCCCATCCCGGTACGACTTGCACAATCCGCACGGCAGCAGTGAGCGTCAGGTTCTTCCGGACCCAGTCCGGCCAGCCGGGCTTTCGGTTGTGGTGGTGCTCGTCGGGTTGCTCGCTCATGGGAAGTCCTGGCCAGCAAACTCGGCCTCGCCCTTCTCGGCCAAGTCATACCCCGGACCTACGCCCCTACGGCGACGCTGCTCACTGATACACAAGGCCATGGCAAGCGCCACAACATAGTCCTTTCGTTGACTTTCCGAGCAGCGTTCATAATGCTCGAGAAGTCGGCTAGGGGTTTTACAGTCGACCAATAGCATCTCGCCCAGGACCTTCTTTGACTGAAGAGCGATTTCATTCATGGCAAACACCTTCGTTGATACATGTCCTCACTGCAGAACCGAGTCTGTGGGAATGAGCTACGTCGTGACATCTGCACCCCGCGGAAAAGATCCCACCGTCGTATTTCGTTGCAACGCCTGCAATAACTTGGTCTGCGTGGCAACGCAATATGCAGCGTTCGACCACAGCTGGATCACTCAGAGCCACGGAGAGTTTCGTACTGAATGCAAGGCACGGGGAGCGGTGATAAAAAACATTTACCCGACGCCAAAGCGCATGGAAGTACCAGGACACGTTTCTCCAGCCGTTCAAAGGGCATACACGCAAGGCTCGGACAACGCTACCCGAGGCCACGCCGATGCTGCAGCAGCCATGTATAGAAAGGCTCTTGACGTAGCCACTAGAGAGCTTGACAGCAGCCTCGCAGGAAAGAACCTCGCGCCACGGATTGATGCCCTTTATAAGGCCGGGAAGCTGACCGATGATCTGAAGGAGTGGGCCCACCTGATCCGGCTTGACGGGAATCAGGGAGCACATGACGACGATGAACTGAGTCCGGAAGAAATCTCCCAACTCGCAAGCTTTACTGAGCTTTTCCTCACCTACACTTTCACACTTCCGGCTCAGGTCGCTGCTAGAAAGGCAGCTGCAGCTTCCAGTTCGGAGTAGCAAAATTCCAGCACAAGGAGCGGTCATGCTGACTGCTCCCACCTAGCCGTTAGACGCTGCACCTGACCTGCACCGCCTTAAGCACACAGGCGGCTACAGGAGCGCGCTAACCGCCGACGCGTGGGCAGCATGGCAAGCCGCCCTCACGCCGCCCGAGGGTTATGTGCTGGCGCCGGAAACACCCTCCTATGAAATGGTAAAGACACTTGCCGACACTGCTGGATGCGATCTAGCACACGCGGCTTTGGCATACAGAGATTCGCTCGCCGCGCGCCCGGAGGTGCCGGATGGGCGCGACTGAGGATTTCAACCTGGCCGGGAAAGATTGGCTGACGGTCGAGGAATCAGCCCACTACTGCGGCGTTTCCGTCGGGCAGTTTTACGCGAAGGTCGATCAATACAACTTGGAACCGCGCAAGTTCATGGGCAAGAAGCTCTATGAGAAAGCGGCCCTCTATCAGGCAATCTACAGCGCACGGAAATGGTCAAGGTCACAATCTACTGGCGTGAAGGGGTCGCCTACCTCAACTGGCGCGATGGCGGCAAGAGATTCCGCCCGTCCATCGGTCGTGTCAGCCCTCGTGAAGCTGAGGAAATACGATCAGCGCGCGAAGCGGAGCTGAGGCACGGCGTCCGGATCATCTCCCGGGCGCCACTGCTGCGAGACTTCCTCGACGTTTGGCTGGAATGGTACAAGGCCGAGCATCCGACCACGCACGGGAAGGCCAAGAGCGAGCTGAGGATCATCCTGCAGAATCTCGGGCATCGCCCCATCGACACTCTGCGGCCCATCGAGCTTGAGGCGTACAAGACCCAGCGCCTGGTCAAAGACAAGATGGCGCCGGAGACGGTCGGGAAAGAGGTTCGGCGCTTGCAGGCGGCGCTCAGGTGCGGCGTGCAGTGGAAGGAACTGGATGCGAACCCATTTGAGGGTATCCAGGCGCCGCGAGGGGTGCGGAGCGTTGCAGTCCGGTTCTATACGAAGACTGCCATGCAGCAGCTCTACGCAGCCAATGCAGCCCGAGCCAACCTGTGGCGGTTCATGGCCCATACCGGGATCCGGCGCTGCGAGCTGATGCACCTACGGCATGAAAACGTGGTTGCTGGGCGCCTGCTGGTCGAAAGCGACCCGGACGAGGACGGCGATGGTCGAACGAAGTCAGGGAAGTGGCGAGAGGTGCCGTTGAACACCCATGCCGCCGCTGCTCTGGTCGAACTGCCCGACCCGCTGGTGAGCGTTCACAAGGACACCGTGAGCGACTGGTTCAAGGACGACGCCACTGCTGCTGGAGTCGGCGGGAGTCTTCACCGCCTTAGGCACACGTTCTGCGCCCACATGGTCATGGCGGGGGTGCCATTGCGGCGGGTGCAGATTCTGGCTGGACATGCGGATTACGCCACTACAGAGAAGTACTACGCGCACCTGACCCCGGAGGGAGATGACGGTGCGGTGGCGAATCTAACCAATTGATCCGTCGTTGTGACCACTGTGACCAAAGCGCATAGAAATGCAGAGGAATACAGAAAACGGACAGTGCCGATGCGCACGTAAGTTGCTGATTTATGGTGACCCCGGCCCGATTCGAACGGGCGACCTTCCCCTTAGGAGGGGGACGCTCTATCCAGCTGAGCTACGGGGCCATGCAGCCGGGAAGTTTACAGGCAACACACCCTGCCCTCCAAGCATTCATGTTCCAGCCCGGCTTCGCTGGCGCGTTGCACCATGGCCGCGCGGGCCGCTCTGCTACCATCGGCGATTCAGTTCATCGCGCCCCCCCACCTGCCCGCGATGGCACCAAACAACGTAACGAAACACAGGAGTCTGCATGTCTTCCGAGCTGCTCAAGTCCCTTGGCCTGGACGCGATCAACGCTGGCACGTACCTGGGCAACGGGGAGTGGTCG
>Ga0228674_1000361_pt1 | contig 33341 bp, 9 predicted proteins | sample 1D_rmetaG_FD_189054 | JGI IMG/M metagenome (GOLD analysis project Ga0228674, IMG submission 189054) | Seawater microbial communities from Monterey Bay, California, United States - 1D_r | ecosystem: Environmental > Aquatic > Marine > Coastal | place: USA: California | collected 2016-09-26
CGATGCGTATTACGCAAAATCTAGACAGGCGTGCAACGGATGGACCAAATGGTCGGCCATGGCCGACCAAATAGAAGAAGACATTGTGGAAGCAGCATCGCCGATACGCATTGTGGTGTATTCTTTTTTTAGAGACAAGGGGGCGGATGGGTTTTTTCATTTCCTGCAAGCGCGTTACGACGGCAAAATGAACAAACATAAACACCTCAAGTACAAACTGGGTGACATTCCCGTGAAAGTCTCGACGATGGGCCACAAGACGTTAAAGTGGTTTAACAAGGCGAGTCCTGGCTGCAAAATAGTATTGTTAACCAGCAAGTCGGGCAAGGGCATCTCTCTCAAAAATGTGTTCTCGTTCCACTTGATGGAACCGCAGTGGTCTATTGCGGACGAGGAGCAAGCGATTGGCCGTTGCACGCGGACAGGGTCCCACGACAAAATCTCACCCGTAGTGCGTGTCACGCGCTGGATGGCGACCAGTCCGGTCCCCCGAAGACGGTCCGCGGGCCAAAGAGTGCGTGCGTCCATGTTGGAAAAGAAAAGAAAGACCGACGATTTGAATCGTCGCCTGGCCAAGTTTGGAGAAAAACATTTGGCAGCGCTGCTGAAAGACTTTCATCGAACTTGAATATGTAGTATTTAATAAGGTTTAAAATGAAATGAAATGTATGACGTTATTTTTATGTTAGTAACCGCCTTAACCGGCTTCGTCTTTTCGTATATTGTCGTGACAATGTTCAACATGTCGGGGCGCACAGATGCGGCACTAGGGAGAGATTTACAGCAAATGGGCATGCAAATCGTCACGATTATCATTGCGACTGTCTTTATGCCGCTTAAAGGCGCGTGGAACACGGGGACGGATTTGACGTCGACCATGGCGGCGCGTGCAAAGTGGGTGGTTGCGTTTGGGTTGTTTACCGTGTTCACGTTTATGATGCACTATTACCATGCCGAACTGTTGTCCATTTTGGACGACGGTTGGACGTGCACTATCGTGCCGATTTTGCGCAATATAATCACGCCCATGTTGCAATTTTCGCGCGTTCTATTTGCGCTCGGCACGCCGTTGGTCAATGCGTACTTGATTATTGTAGGCCAAGTGTTTCAAGCTTGGTATATTACCTTGGCCAAGTGCAGTCATATTAATTTATTTCGCATTTTTACGGAACTTGCCGCGGCTCTAATCTCGGGAACAGTGTCTATCAAAAACTGGTTTGGTGCCAATGGTGTTGTCGCGGACGATAATAATTTCTATCATAATGATTTTGAGATTGCCATTCCCGTAAACCACACGATGAACGCAGTCGCCATCGCGGAAGAGGCTCTGTCATGTGCGTGCAAACGTTTTGAACCGCTTTTTGGTGTTGGGTTCCTCGTGTTTCGCGAGCCGCATATTGTAGCCTTTGTCGATAACGCGTGGCAAACGTTGGTACGTGCGTTTCAGTTAGTGTTCCGCATCTTGTTGGGAGATTTTCCAGACGTCGAGCGCGTCGCGTTTAAATTGGAGAGAGCTGTGCTCGAGCTCGGACTGTCGGTCGATGCGTTGCTGTTCAAATCATTGAACGAGATGGTGAATTTATTCGACACGGACTTTAAATTTACAGTGTATCCAAAGGAGGCCATCGGCACCATGTGGGCACATTGGGTCGTGGCCTGGATACATGGGTATTCAAAACTGGCCATCAATCTACCATTGCATATGTTGGGTTCGTTTAAGAGTGGCATTACACCGTTTGACCCTGTGCAATGGTCGCTCGAGAAATCACTGTCGCATGTGCACGCGGCCGTGTACTCGGGTGCCGTGTTATTGCAATGGTTGGTCTTTGTGCTGGAGCGTTTGATGACGGACACCATGAACATTGGCGAGGTCTTCACGTCAAAAGACACGCCGCTGACACTCGAATGTGATTGGGCAGAAGACGTGCAAAAGCACTCCTACGTGACGATTGGGTATACGGCGAGTTGTTCTATGTACTATGCCGGCATTGCTTGGGCCAATTTATGGTACATTGGATACGGTGTGTCCGTCGAGCTTTTGACCAAGTCTATCTTTTCAAAGGAACCGCAAAATGTGTTTCGAACGTTTCAACGGTGGGAAGGTCCCATGTTGCCCCGAAACAAAGTGTACAACTGTGAGGCGCGTAAAGCCATCACGGCGTACAATTATGTGAATGATGTGCACAATGAAAAGGGGTGGGTCTGGACGCAGGATTTGAATAGTTGTAACTGCGAGCGTTCTTGGGGAAATACCACGGACGAGGACCAGCCGTACTACAATCCGTGGTGTGGTCAAGTCTCGCTCAATTTCGATGTGTTTGCGCCGATGGACGCGTTAGTCATGCACGTGTCTCATGGTATTTTGGGGCCCGGTTTCGGGGACGCCTTTCCGTTCATCGACCCGATTCAAAATATTGAAATCAATATCCCTCAAATGGGCGTGGAAAAAACGATTGCATTGCCCTTTCCACTACCTCCTTTGACCCGAACGGCCATAGAATCAGTGAGAGTCCTAACGCGCGTGGCGTTGTCTTTCGGCGACATTGTGACGGGTCATTTTTTCAATTACCCAGTCAATTGTGGCCATGGTTTGAATATAACACAATTGCGAAAAAAATATAATATTGAACACAATGCGAGTACCAGAGGGCTCGAGGATTCGGATATGCGCTGGAAAACGTGCGACCAGCGTAAATATTCAGCGGTCAGAACACCACCAGATACGTGTACCGAGTCGAATGACGATTCACAATGTATGTGTTCGTATTTACAATCGCTCAACCCCAACTCGAGGTGTAAATGTATTGCCAGGTATCCAGATATGGACATTACGGTGGCATCTCAACAAGTCGGAGATATCATTGAAAAGCGTTTTACATCGGAAACCGTGGCCATTCACTGGTGCAACTCCATGTTAACGGAATGGACCTTTCAGAATACGGCGGCGTTTGCCGACGCGTTGGACTATATGGTGTCATTGGGGCCTTTAAACCCGACGTGCGATGTGGTGGACCGTTTGATTAAAGGCGACGGGTTCAGCAATGCCGCCGACACGCGGTCTACATCGACGTATTTGATTGCGGAAACGCCGACGCTGGACGTGGCGGGCGAATTCACCTCGGCCAGCGACAAGCTCAGCAACATCAAAAACTTGTACGCCACAAGTCCGACCGGTTGTGCCATTACGACGGGAGGGCGGGTCAATGCGACGGACGAAAATGGTCTTCCAGTATTGAATGCAGACGGTTCGCCTGTACAAGTCATGACACAGCCCGAGTGGTCGTGTGACGCCAGTCGAACGTTGGAAACGGCCATGGCGATTGACCCCATTGACATGTCAGAAAGTCCAGGGTGTCGCATTTGGGGTCGCACCGATTTCTTTTGCTCTGCAGGTCTGTTTGTTCGCAACTACAAGCGCTTGACCATGAATTTGGCCCGACAAGTGGTCAACGATGGCATCTCTATCATGGCGGGTAATTTTGCAGACGTCAATCTGAAAACGTTGCCACGCGTATGTGATTACGAACGGTTGTTTGGTTCGATTGCTGCCATGGTGGCGGGTATTATTCCGGGCATTTCAACCGAGTTGAAACAGGCCTTTGCGAAATACATTAACATGGCATTGCAAGTGTTTTTTGTGCAGGCCATTCGTGCAGTATTGACGCTGACAAATATGGTCACAACCATGGTGATGGATTTTGTGGCCGGTACCATTTCCAAACAATCTGTCATAGATACATTTGACAAAGGTGTCAAAACGTTAGTGAAGGGAGGCATGTGGGCATGGCGCTATTTCTGGGAAACGACTGGTGAGATATTAGACGCCATTTCTCCGGGCGCGGGCACTGTCTGTGAGATTGTGGTGGACATTACAGACATTATTATCGAGCAGCTTGAGCAGGGTCTCATGGACGTGGTCCAATTGGGTCTCAAGGTATTCTTTCAGTTCGTGGCGGCCATCACCGGCGACGTCGATTCCATTGGGCCCTTCTTTGCGAACGCCTTTGCACTGTGGGCCAAAGTGCAATTGCTGCTCATTCAACAAATGTGGACCATTCTCGCCAAAATTTTCGAGTTTTTCGGGCCCATTGGCACGTTCTTTAAAGTTTTAGCCTCAGTCGTCTGTAACGCCTTGAATTTTGTCTTTTCGACCATAGACAGCGTTATCCAAGGTATATGTCTAGGCATGTGTGATGGCATCGGATGGAACCCGATGCAGTGCGTGGACATCAAACATGCCCACACAAACCACACAGCAGGTCGACTCGGAAAACATTTTTTGGGCGCAACCGATAATGAACATTTACCACGGCGCGTCGCAGAAACATTAGATTGGAATGGCACTTCCGTCTGCGACCATTTCATGACCGCAGCAGCAGACTACTCGTTTACGGAATTAAGACCTTTGGAAAGGGCCAAGTGGATTGAGTGTATTGAAATGAAATTGATAGGCGTTGAAATGGCCAAGTTTGCGGGCTCTCGAACATTCCCTACGGACATCATGTACAATTGGAAGAGCAAATATTTCCTGTTGTATGACTTGGCACGTGCCACAAAGATACTATTGCAGCAAATTGCGGAACACAAACAAGTGGATTGGGTCCGTGTTCGGTTTGATTTATACGAAGAAGGACTAGATGCGGACATGTATATCCGACTGTTTCAGAACGTATGGCAAATCGGCGGCACGATTGTCCATAATATTGAATTGACCAACTTTGTCACTACCGTTTTTGAACACATCGACCCAGACTACAATCAAAAGGGCAATCCAAGCTCGACCGCGAAGGCATGGTCTGTCTACCAAAACACCAAGTCCATATATTCAAAAACGACCACCGAATGGACCAGACGAGACGCCACCCAAGAAATGTGGAAGGCGCTCGACGCTTCCTACAATGCACATACACATTTGCACCGATGGTGGTCCGAGATTGGCTCAGAAACCAAGCAAGAGTCCACGCATACAGACCACGTATTTGCAAATTTAAAGCGGTCCATGCATCGTACGTGGCATGAAAAGCTCAAAAGAGCTCCAAAAAAGAATCGGAAGAAACCACACTGGCTTCGAACACCGCTCAAGACCGACATCAAAAACTGTTCGGAAAGGGGGTCCCCCATGTGGTGCACAGACTGTAACATTGCCGACAACCTCATTGAAACCCTAATCGAACAAGGGGGCGCCATTGGAGATTTTTATAGTGGGCGATTTCCACTTGTCATCAACGACGTTGGCGCGTATTTTAACAACTTGGGAGAGTACAATTCGGACTTTTTTGAGGGCACGTATAGTCGCTTAACCTCGCCGATTCCAAAAACGCCAACCAGGTGGACCTATCACGTTGCCAGAGATTGGTCGACCCTGTGGGATAATTGTACGGGCTACTTTCTCGACCCAGGAAACAACACGAAAAGACAAGCGTGGCTCGAACAAATAGATACCTTTTTGACGGCCTCCAGAACATTTGTCACGCTAAAGGAAAGCACCGTCGTCGGGGGTACCTTGGTCAACGGCACCTACGTCAATGGTACCTACGTAGCATCGGATAGCTATGTGCCATTCTACGGATACAGTTTTCATTACATGTACAACTACATCATTTTCTCCAGATGTAATATGGAAGAATCTATATACGTAACCACCGGGTCTACGCAAAAGGAACGCATTGAAAGAATCGACACCGCCATCATTGCAAGTCTCATCCTCATTCTCATTATCATTACCAATACAACCTGGTCCATTATACCGCTAGTTTGGCTCGCCAATACTGCCGTGATTGGCATTTTAGTCGAGTTTTTGTTTCTGTACATCGTGTACGGATACATGATAAATTGCACGCCGCTGGTACCGTACACACTCGTCGACGATATCAACGCGTGGTATCACTCGCGTATACAGCCCGGATGCTTTTACAAAACACTCCCCTATTTAGCCGTCAACGCCTCCGACGATACCTGCCTCACGTGTTCGGATACGCCCTCGTACTTAAATTGTGCCGAATATACCGTCGCTAACTTTGAAAAGGGTATGCTGCCTTTACATGAACTCATTGAAGAGTACAACATTTTTTGGCCCGCCGTCTTCTGGATTCGCTGGCAATGGCCAGCCGCGGCTTCCTTCTTTGTACGATATGGCATTCTGCCCTTTGAATCCGTTGTGGGCAGACTTGCCATGGGCGCTTGGCAAAACGAACCTATCGACCCCGTGTGGGTCGACTGTTACTATGCCATGTGGCTCGACAATATCCTTGCGGGTGTTATCCTGGCTGTAACCGGGTATGTGGTCACTAAATTGAGCATTATTATGTTTCAATTTGCCATACAATTGGTCGTGCTCACGATGTTCTCGTATACCACACTGAGTTACATGTCTTTGGCAGTCGAACAGTCTGTTGTAATAGAATAACGAAGTATATAAAAGGATTCTTTTTTTTATGATTGAATGTCAGACGACAATACCCTTCGGACGGGTGATATATTATTGTTTAATGAACACCCGAATTCGTGTCTCTTTTCTTGCATTGATAGTTGCATTCGATGGGCAACCAATTCGCCATATTCACATGCCGGCATTATTATTGTGGACCCCGAATGGGCACCCCAGGGCACGTATGTCTGGGATTCGTCCAACCATGTACATCCAGACCCGCAAGACCATAAAATTAAATTCGGCATTGCACTGGTGAAGCTGCAAGACTATTTGAACAATATTGATGGCACGCAACAATTGTACAAACGCTCGCCCGTTGACCCAAAAACATACGAGTTGTTTACACCTGAAAAATTGAACAGTCTGCATGACTCCGTCTACGGCAAACATTACGACACCTCGGCTGGACACTGGCTGGCCGGAATGGTTCACGCACACATTCCCAGGTCTACTAAAACCTTTTTTTGCTCGGCATTTGTTAGTTTTACGCTGACACAAATGGGTATTCTACACGAAGACACCGACTGGACCGTCGTGTCGCCCGCCATGCTGTCCAAAAAATGTCAACGGCTTGAATGGAACTGTGACTATGGGCCAGATGTGCCGTATCCATGAGTACCGTTGTATGTGTATAAAAAAAAAATAGAATGGATGTATATTTTGTATTATGCTTTCATTGGCGCTGTCAACCGACTCGCCGCCTTGTAATTGCACAGCTTCACGTCCGCTCTTTGTACATTCCAAAGAAAGTCCGTCTTGGAACGATTCAACACAATGCTTGGCAAGGGGCCCGGAGTCCGTGTCAATTGTTCTTGACACGCAGTGATGTGTTCTTCGTAAACATGCGCATCGCCAACTTGGAGGAGGACGCGCCCTGCTTCGAGGTTTGTTTGATGCGCGACGAGGTTCAACAACAAAGCTGTGGACGCAATGTTAAACGGCAAGCCCAAAAAGACGTCGGAGGACCGCTGATACATCTGGACGCTTAAACGACCATCGCCTTCTACATAGAATTGGTACAACACATGACATGGTGGCAAACACATCTGGTGCTGTTGTGCCGGACACCAGCCCGACAGTACTAAGCGACGCGTGGTAGGTGTTTCCTTTATTAAACGAATGATGTCGCTAATTTGGTCGATTCCCTGTCCAGAATAGTCTGTATGGCAATCGATATACTCGGCGCCGAAATGCCGCCATTGAAATCCGTACACCGGACCCGCGTCGTACCCTTGGTCGGCAGAATTGCCATCCCAAATATGCACTTTGTGCGCGCGCAACTCTTCGACATTGGTACCGCCTCTTAGGAACCAAGCAAGTTCTTCCACAATGCCTTTCCAGAACATTTTTTTCGTAGTCAATAACGGAAACCCATCCTTCAAATCACACTCCAGAGATGCGCCAAAGACAGATTTCACGGTACCGTTGCGACCTTGGCGCTCGTGTCCGGTTTCAAGAACACGCTGGATTAAAGAAAGATACTGCTGTTCCATGTTGTTGTACGCAGTACTGGATATTTATATGTTGTTTTCACGAAAAAAGATTATTCATCCTCGAATCGCAAAGCAGGCATTGGATTGCCAGAACACTTGAAATGCTCTTTCAACTTGTCGTAAATGAATTTCAACTCTTCGATGTCGTCGAAACTATAGTACACGCGGGTCAAATCAAAAACCAAACGACATTCTTCGGCTATCTTTCGTGTCATAAGACCGTCGAGGCTATTGGAAGCTTTAAAGACCAATGCGGCCCAAGCGTGTTGAGTGAGTGTAGTATGAATACATTTCGGCGTCGCGCCAAACATATTGTGGGCACGGCACTCCAAATCATGCAAAATGTCCTCTAAAGAGTTCTCCTCTAACACGTCAAAAAATTGACTGTTGTAGGAACCGGCAAAAATATCATGGCTTAACAAACGCAACGGCATGTACACACACAAAAATCTAGTTTAAATATGTTATTTTACTCGTTTAAAGGATTATATACATTTACACCGTCGACCGAGGGTCCTATGGACCATGTGATTGTGGGGTTTTGTTAAACATCGCTTTCAAAAAAGGACCATGTCCTGTAGCTGAACATTTTTCGCATAATATCGGGGTTTGTTATTAGAGTGACCCGAACACAGACTATCGTCGATATCAAAAGTTACACGAATAGGCATCGCAGTGTCCAAATGTACCAGTAGTAAATCGTCCATGTTCTCGAAAGGTGCATAGAATTGGTCTTTGGTTTTAGTTTGAATTGTAGCCGCTTTTTTCCCAAAGGTGATGATGTCACCTTGCATACGCCCGTATACAGGCGACAATATATAGTTCAAAACCAGATGCAGCATGGCCAGCTATTGCGTCAGAGACCCATTTCCGACGGCTACAGGGAGCGCATTGTTGACACAATGACCGACGTTTCAATTCGTACACAGTTGAGCTGGTTTCTTTTCGTACAAATGTTTGACCAAAAACATGTCCGATTTCTTGAAATGACCATCGAGCCAAAATTGGTTCAGTATGAGGGCACTGTAGGAATTATACTGACCCTTCATTTCTCGAGGCTTTCGAACAGTGGTTTGAGATGTAAATTCTATCTGATGCACGTTGTGTCGATGCACCCACCATAAAGCTGTCAGACGGCGCTTACGAATCTTGCGAATAAGTCTTCGCTGTGCAGAACAACAGGAAAGTACAAAGACGGAGCCGACGGCCAACAGTGGAACAATAGAGAGAAACCAAATGGTCATGTAATTTAATGTTTAAATAAAAGGTGTTAAGTACTCTATTTAAAGTTCGTCTGTCGAAGATTTTTTAAATGCGAGCACACTCTTCACGAGGCCAATGTTGGATGATTTGGCAAGCTCCATCAACCCGTCGTCTTTCGTTTTGGACATGTCTTCGTACTGCTTTTGTAACCCTTGGACACCTTCTTGAAAGGTAGTCTCGATGTCAGCCTTCTTTTCGTCGTGGTCCTTGACTTTTTGTTCGAGGTCTTCCACAGAGACCTCCTTAAGGGCAGCCACGGTCTCGGCCTGCTCTGCATCGCAGTTGTCGTGTGTGGCAATATTGCACACCGGCTTCAACTCGGAAGCAAATGTTTTAAGCGTGTCAAGGTCGCGCCCTCCCTTGTAATCTTCGAGCGAAGACGGGTCTCCGAACTTAATGGTCGGAAAGCCTTTCACACCCACCGTTTCACATAAATCCTTGCCGGCGCCAATGCAATCCACATCGGCAATAAGCACAGTCTCCGAAGACGAGTATTCGTCCATCAAAGAATCCCAAGCAGGTTTCATGGCCTTGCAGTGACCACACCAGGGAGCAAAAAACTTTACGAAAACAGTTTTGCCCGCAGTGTGTTCGTCCCACGTGTCCGGAGTCAACTCAACGGCATAAGCACTAGCAGCCAGTGTCAAAAGAGTAAGTTTCTTGAACATTTGATTTCGTCGAAAGGCCTCAAGTATGTCGTTTTGCATAAAAAATGGATTCGGAAATTCGTGCCAAAACATTGCCAACTCAAATTTAAACTATAACCTGTTCATTTCCGCAATGAAATGGAAGACCGACAACAACATTGGCGCGCACGTCTTATGGGCACGCCAAAAGACATTGAACGGAAGCGAAAATTGTTTTATACGTACATTGCAATACGAGACGACATTTCACGCGAGCTCGAGACCGTCATTGACCGCGACTTGCCCCGAACATTTCCAAACATTACTTGGGTGTCAGAACATCACGACGATATCAAAAGGTTACTCGTGTCCTACGCAAGCGTGCACAAAGGCGATTCGTACTTGCAAGGCTTCAATTATCAAGCGGCCGTCATTTGTCGTGTATTTTTCGAGACCACACATGCTGCCGCCGATGCATGGTGGTGTTTTTCGAGAGTTGTAGGCCTTATTCGACCACTTATACCGGACTTTAATGTGACATGGTTTCACTGGTCGCGTCGGTATTGGCTCGGCGAGCTGCTCAAACGACTGAGAAAGTCAAGGCCACAACTGCACTCTATCATCGAGCCTCAAAAAGAACGCTTTTCTACACTTATCACATGCAAATGGTTTATGATATGGTTTACGCAAACGGTGCCGTGGAACGATTTGTTCGAATTGTGGGACATGTTAATAGACTTGCCGTCTCAAAAATTACTCAAGGCATACACGTTGATTTTACATGAAGTACTCAAAGAAGCAGCACCGACCATCACATATCGGTGGTCCAACGAGCCTCTGGGCATTCTACACGCGATACTCTCCTTAAAAGTTAGAAATATACAAAAAATGACAAGAAACGTACTTTAGGATTAGGTCGTCGAGTTCTAAAATTTTAGGAATGTGGCCTCGAGTTCTAAATTTTTAGGATTAGGTCGGTGAGTTCTAAAATTTTAGGAATGTGGCCTCGAGTTCTAAAATTTTAGGAATGGCCCGAGAGATTCTAAATTTTTAGGAATGTCCGAGAGATTCTAAAATTTTAGGAATGTGGCCTCGAGTTCTAAAAATTTAGGAATGTGGCCTCGAGTTCTAAAATTTTAGGAATGCCCGAGAGATTCTAAATTTTTAGGAATGCCCGAGAGATTCTAAAATTTTAGGAATGCCCGAGAGATTCTAAATTTTTAGGAATGTGGCCTCGAGTTCTAAAATTTTAGGAATGTGGCCTCGAGTTCTAAAATTTTAGGAATGCCCGAGAGATTCTAAATTTTTAGGAATGTCCGAGAGATTCTAAATTTTTAGGAATGTCCGAGAGATTCTAAATTTTTAGGATTAGGTCAATGTGTTGTACACGTTTAGGCATGTGGCCTCGGGTTGGAGACATTTAGAAAAAATATATTATAAATAGAGACGGAAAGAGACAAATGTTTAAAGTATTTGTCATGTCCGCGCCTATTTCATTAAATGGATATTACCCATTGTATAAAGATGAAGCGTCAAGCAATGCTGCATCTCCGAAAGGTTCAAGTCATACACATGAGATAGACGGCAAAACATATTACATGCCAAACGGTGTTACATATTATCATGGTACTTACAAAGCGTCTAAACATTAAATGGCACCTACAGACAAAAAATACGTGGTTCGTCATCTATCCACAATATGTATGTCATATGTGAATAAACAAAAACGACGTATATTAAGAGCGTACTAATATTACTATAATGTTGAAATTATGGTTCATGTTTAGCTGCTGTATTGCATATTCTTATGCATTGGAATTATCATGGGATACATGGCATGAGCAAACCATCGGTAAATCGGTTTTTGTACATTTTTACACGCCATGGTGTGGCCATTGTAAAGCAATAAACCCGACCATGGTGTCTTTGATGAAAGAATACGCATCCTCCAAAAGAGTAGTTGTGGCTAATGTGAATTGCGATGGTATTGGAAAGAAGTTGTGCCAGGTGATGGACGTCGAAGAATATCCAACTCTGAAGTGGGGAAATCCGTCGGCATTAATGCTGTATGAAGGTGGGCGCGACCTCGATACACTTAAGCGTTTTATATCGGCACTTACTCCGGTGTGTAACGCGATGACGCATGAAAACTGCGACGCAAAACAAGCGAAGACTGTTACTAGATTAAAAAATGTTGACCTGGATTATCTAAGGAACAAAATAGACAACCACGAGTCCGCGCAAAAACATATTATGAAAAAGCACCATTCCGAAGTGCGGCGTTTGCACCAACTATATGAAGACCAAAACGCTCAAAAGAAGGCTAGACTTGAAAAGCTAGCCATTGAAAACGACATTGTGCTCTTAAAAAGCGTGTTGGCACTCAGACAACGGGAAGGAGAATCGTAATGGATTTGGCATAGATCACCTATATAAGTACTAAATAATGAAACACTAAATAATGAAACAGTCGATGATTTTCCTCATATTTATTTTTGTGAGTTTTGTATTTCAACCGTGTTATTCAGCAGGGTTCGGTGTACAGTTAGGGATTGGAGCTGTCATGTCTGTGACCATGTCTTTTGAGGACATGATGAAAGAGCTAGAAGATGTTGTATGGCTATCGACACCAAAGCGAAGTCTACATAGACAAAGGCTAGCCATCGATAAAGACGATTGGGTTCCAGCCCATATTACAACATGGTTGACCAAAAAACAGGTTGTCTATCCCAAAGCCTTGGATACATATTCCTTGTACAAGTCGGTCGTCGGCGATGTTCCATTGCAGTATCAATATTTAGAGTTTGAAGCCGCAAACGGCGATGTCAAACCAGAATGTAAGCTGAAGGCGTCAAATGTATTTGTGGATGCCAATGCGCCAATAGTGACAGTTAGCGAGACTCCCGGCGCTACCTCTATGGAAGATGTTTATAGGAGTGGTTGCACCGGAGATGAAAACGTTTGTGTGGCGCGCGTGACTCAAGAAGAACAGACCAGTTATGGGTATTCAGGGAATGATTATTGCGAACCCACTGCAGATGGTAGTCCGAATTGTGTTGAAAAAAAGTGTGTTCCTTCAGCGTATTGCTTTAAGGACTTGCCTTTTATGTGTGAAGACCCCGTGGAATCTGGGTTACGTTTTTGTGGTTGGGAAAGAACTCCCCCAGGTATTCGTGTGTTTGGCTCAGTGGAGTCCGAGTTTGTGTGGAGAGAATGTACGTTTGGTGATGCGAAGTTTGACGATACAAGCACTAGATATCGTGGCACTTGGTATAACACATCTAAAAAAGACTTGAAGGCCTCAAGATGGTCAGGCGGCGGCACTGGCCTTGGGCCTCAATGTTATGAGGATGACGCGTCAGACCCGGATAACAGGAAATGTGGGTCAAACGAGGCTGCAATTCTAAGTCCTGATGGAGTTATGTATACGCGTCAACCATCGTTAATGTCTCCACGGTGGGACGATAGGCGTTCCGACGGTTCTCAACTGTTACACGGCTCCTATAGGCCATCCTGCCGCGGTAGAAATCCACAAAGCAAAACGAAGTCTTGTAAGCGAGACTCTAGAATTCCAACCGGAGTCACGCACCGCGATTTCTTTCTTGACAATTGGCACTCTTCCACGGATTATTTTAAATCGTCTCCTCATATGAAAGATGACGTACTGACAAATGAACACATATTTGCGTTCGAGCCGAAAAAGGGACTATGGACACTCGGAAAAGAAGTTTTCGGCGACCCGATTCAAAAATTATACTATGCGTGGACTAACTATATGGATAGAGGTATTGAAACGAAAGAAAAGTCATCCGAATTAAATTCGGAATTCGAAACTTGTTTAAAGTCGTTACGTAAATCTGATTTGATGAATGAAATGCTTTTACAGATGTTTACACTAAACTTGGGAAATCAAACGTGCATGGATGGTTCGGGTCGCAATAGGGCCGATTGTATCCGAAATATTTCGTCAACGGAGTGTGCAGGTGGTTCGGGTGACAATACCACAAATTGTGTGGTCGAAGCATCTTCATGGGGCACGGAGGCGTTCTGGAACGCGTTGGGGGTCGACATAACCGACCCGACTGTAAACAATACCGTATACGAGAGTTTGCAGGAGATTAAGACGATGTTTAGAACCAAAGTTACGCAGAACTCGAATAATGTGTCTGAATTTTGTTTTCACTCACAACTTGCCATTCAAACCCAAATGTTCAGGTTGAAGCAAATGGGTATTAAATATACCCGCGAAGCACATACAGAATTATTTGCACGTTTTGCACTGGGCGGAACTGCTGGGGCTGACAAATTGACGGGGTTTGCCGGCATGTCTGAATTGTTCGCTGGGACTGACAAAATGTTTGAACATTTGTTTGCGGAATATACCATGTTTCGATTTGACCATGCTGTTTCGGCCTTTGCGTTAAAGGCTATAGTCAAGGGTCAAATCAAATCAAAAGTTTTGTCACCTGCGATAAAACGTTTGGTCAAAGAAACAATGTCGAAGGGCATGATTAAAGCAGTTGGTTCAGAAGCGGCAACAGAAGGAGCAGCGAAGACAGCATCCAAATTCATGACGGGTCTGGACACTATATGGCGCGGTGAAAAAATTAGAGATTTATTCGACCAAGACATGGATTATTATGCTGACCATGAAACAAGATTAGAATGGGCATTGGAGTCCATTCAAGCAACTCCCATGTACCGAGAATATAAAAAGTCAGGGGAAAATTTTGCCAAACACAACCCCATTGTACTTGCCGGTCAAAATAAGGGGGGTCAATTTGCACTCGATTTATATGCACTGATGGCAAAAAGGGAAGTATACCCGTTAAAATATTTGAAGGTCAGTGCTTTCAACCCATATCCGCCCAAAACGTTTGGCATGGAAACCATTATGACGGTAGGAAAGACATTGGAAAAGATTTTTTCACAGGCCTTGCTCCTATTCGTTATACCCGTTGGAGCACCCCTCATTATACCATGGTGCTTAACCAGGCATGGTTCTTGGGACGAGTGTTATGAACTGTTTTTCGGGTCTTGGTTTCCAAAACGCGACAAGGCGCCGAAAAGTCATCTAAAAGAAAACATAAAAGTGTATACAGGGGTGCATGGTAAGACCGCCCATTGGACATTCGACGATGTAAAACACTGGGTGAAACAAACAGATTGGCCAGTGACACATCGTACAATGGATGTCACGGCGCGCCCGGACCCCAAAGATTTCCAATGGTGGTATGGTGACAATCCGTCAGAACAAGCCGCTGTTTTCTTCGAGAGATTTTCAATGAAGTTGGCAAATGCATTCGCTGCGACAACACCGGGGGGTTCATCTGCGTTCTTGATGCAAGGCGTAGCTTCCATAACAAAGGCGGTCCGCACGGAGCCAAACGCGGCTTCATTCCACGCTTCATGTCCACACGGATATGGGTTTGACGACAATTTCGGAGCTCGCCAAAAATTCTTCGCGGAGTATATCAACAAAAGACTGGAACCGTATGTTGATAGTCCTACGGGCATGCCCAGTCCGATGCCTCCCATACATAGAGATTCGGCAGTGTATTACGAAACCATGGCGAGATGGAATCTGGACAATCCAGACCCTGTACAATGGTGTTCCAAATGCGAAGAGGGAACCTGGATCAATGGGTTCTTGCCGTGCATGGGATGTTTGCCCAATTATAAAAAAGTCGCCCTTCAAGTCGAAGATAAAAGCAATTTAGCATTGCTTCAATCGGGACAATTAGGCCAGCGGGTTACAGAAGTAAAACGCAATGGGTTTTGGACGACAGAGATAGTTGATGATGGTACCAATGCGGAAATATATTCGAATGAGAAATTAGGGTTATGCGAAGCATGCCCCATTGGCTGGTTTATCGATGATTCTGAACATCTGATTGAACACTGCAGCGTGTGTCCAGAGGGCTGGGTTAGCTCTAGCATACACCTTCTGGGCGATGAGGACGGGCTTCGCGTACACAAAGACGCCATGAGAAAGGGATTAAGGGAACTTTTTGATGGTCGAGGATGTGAAGAAATTGGCAAAGATGTTGTTCGTCAAAATGGTCTGTATGTGTACAAACATATTGAAGTAAGTGAGCTCGAACAAGGGTATACGGGCCCGCCAGATACAGAATATTACTATGATATACCAAGCGACCCCGACCAGGGTATGCTCAACGTGGAAAAATACAATTACAATTACAACTCAAATTATCACTTACGTCAGTGTGGTTTCTATTCAGGCGAACACTTTGTCCCTGGTTTGACTGGTACGAATAGTTTTAAAAACATCAGTGATGTGAGGGCCCCGTGCCAACATTGTCCTGTAGGATATTACAACGAAAATTTTGAAAACCTCGCAGAGATGTTAAATTCTAGTTTTTTTGACAGCAAACTGAATCGATGGATAATGAATATACAAAAGCCGAAAATTCAAAATAAAGGGGCGCCCTTGTTTCGAGAATTTGTTCCGTATTTCATCACCGGTGCCATGAAACAAGAGCTCGAGGCCATGTTGGATAACTGTATACCATCAGTGTACAATAAAGACTGTACACGGTTGGGATGGACAAAGTGTATTGAGGAGGACCGATGCAATGGCGAAACAGAATACCCACAAGGAACATCGGGTCAAATGAAGCTCACACTGAATCGCTTGGACTATTCGTGGAGATTGTATGGCATAGCGACAGACCACAAAGACGCCAACTATAACTATCCGTCGGTGCGTAACACATGGCAAATACCAAAGTGTCACAGAAACGACGCTCAGAAATGTTCTGTAGGATGTGAGACTTGCGCCGCCGGCAAATCCTTACTAACACGAGACGGCACATTGTTGGACGGTATGAGTGATTTTGTGCAAAAGCTCGGATGTATAAGATGTGCTAAGGGGACGTATCAAGACCCAAAGAGTGCTGAAGGTTGTCGCAATTGTCTGCCGGGAAAAATAGTCAACAACAAATGTGAAAATGAATTTTTCTTGGACGAAACTCAAATTAGTGCGGATTGGCAATATGGAAACGGTGCCCGGGGCGATGCACTCTCCAACTATTTACAAAATAAAACAAGTCAAGATTGGAGTTGGGGACTTCGAATGTGGTCCAGATATGGAATCGGCTATGGTCGAAAATGTGGACCCAATGCCGTGTGTCTGGACACGGATAATGGAATTGAGTGCCACTGCGACCAGGGTTATGAGGGAACCTATTGCCAATATAAAATCGAACCGACTTGCTTCAACCATGGTTCTGCAGGAGGATTCGTATACTCCACGAATCACACTTTTCCGTCTGTCCAAAACGAAATATTCAAACTTTCCAACGTGTCGATTCGCTTCATGAATGGTAGATTAAAATTCCAACCTATTCGAACAGGCGATACGCTTGTAGAAAAAAGCACTAAAGTAAATAACATGGATTATTGGTGGGATTGGTCGCCACAATACAAAAAAGACCAAGAAGTTTGGGACCAAATTCAATCTCAGTCCAGCATTCTTCGATTTCACGTAGATGAAGACACCCTTTATTTTAAAACAAATACGAGTAATGAGTATTCTTACACGTACACTCAACGATGCAAGTGTGGAAGCACTGGGTTCACTGGCGATAAATGCGAAATATGCGGTCCTGGACGCGGATTGTTCGGGGACCGATGTGTTCAGTGTCCACATCCCCAATTCAACAATATGACCAAATATGTAATTCCTTTAGCATGTGGTCGAACACCGATGCCCATAACTTCGTCCTACATGTGTTCTTCGCGAAGTTGTCCGACGGGTCAATTTGCAGTCGACAACATATGCTTTGATTGTCCAGAAGGTATGTACTCGGAAAGCACCAGTGGTCAATGTTCTCGTGACAAGCCGATAGATGTAAGACTTAATACTTTACGCGAAGAATACGTACCGATATATGCAAGCGTCACGGAGTTTAATCCCAAAGAACTTGTTCAGCTAAAGCGACAGTCTATGACCGAAGCAATAAAAGTCAATGAACATTTAGAGGATGAATTCGGTTATGTATGCAAGGAGCAGGACGTTGACGACAACCTCAAATACGAATTGTTGGGAATGAGAGTCGAAGTCACTGACCCTTACCCAAAATGTATTCAACAGCCATCTATAATGCAATGTGCCGACGGTTCGGGTCGAAACGAAACACATTGTTTGAAAAATGCTTCAACTTTCGGATGTATGGACGGTTCGGGTCGAAACGAAACACATTGTTTGAAAAATGCTTCAACTTTCGGATGTATGGACGGTTCGGGTCGAAACGAAACACATTGTTCGAGAGATGCCTCTACATGGGAGTGTGCCGACGGCTCGGGTCGCAACTCGGATTGGTGTACACAAAACTCGACAGCACCGTGTACTATGTGCCATACTGTCGAAGACCCAGAACATCCTGGTACGTCATATAGATTTGCTTCAGACCTGGTGCAATTAGAAAATCGGCGCACTGGCGAACAAAAGCATACATGTCTGGCCACACCCATCGGTTGTGAAGCCCTCCATTGTCAGGCTTCACAAAAATGCGTCGTTCTTCCGGATGGCGGCGCAACATGTACGTGCAGGGACGGTTATGAACTTGTTGGTGAGATTTGCGAAAAGACTAGAGACGTGCAAACGTATTGCGACAGTTGTCCACTTGGAAAATTTTTTGAGTGTCGCATACCCCTCAAAAACCATACCAAAGCCACTCTGAACCGAAATACATACCGAACAAATCGCCAGAATTACATTGGCCTTCAAAATGCATTTGATGATTCGTACACATCCACGTCGCTGTATTATAAAAAGTTGGACGACACAACGTGTCCCATCGCGATGGGAGCATATGATATCCATATTGATGACGCAATGAGCCGTTGTGAGGAAGACCAAACGTGTTTTGCAATTGACTGTAACGAACAAGACATGTGTCACTTGAGTCCCTTCGATACGGAAACGTCTGATACGACTAAAAGTTGCTATAAAAAAATGTCACTGGAGAAATTTCCGAATCATGCAGTTCAATCCAAAGGCAATGCGCTGAAGTCTGGAAATATCACTGACATGCTGGCATATTGCCGCCGTGAAGACAGCCGATGTTCTTCGATAGAATGTGTCGGCGCAACGTGCAGCGTGTACACAGAATATAGAATGGTCCGTTCGGTCAATGCCGACGTTTATATATTTCATTATCAACCCGTCGTCGAAAAGTGTTGTAGCGAATGTGAAGCGGGACAATACGGATTACAGGACAGTGTATTGGGCAACACATGTGTTAAATGTCCAGCAGGTACATTTTTAAGTGAGTCTGGCTCGGACTCGAGAGAGTCGTGTGTAGCATGTCCACAGGGGCGTTGGTCGGACGAACTCGGTAGGTCTAGCCTTTGTAAAGCGTGTCCTAGTGGCCGTTGGTCGAATGAAACCGGTTTATACCAGGAAAAGGATTGCCATCGTTGCTCACCCGGCCGAACTCACAATTACACAGCTCAAATATCGGATGTCCATTGTAGGGGCAACTGTCCTTCTGGCCATTTTCCGCTCGCGAACGGCGAGGAAGAATGTACACAATGTCCATCCGGAATGTACTTGGAAAATACGACAGATTATTCACCCTTGGAATGGCATTATCAAGATGTTGAAAGCTACTGTCAAAACCCAACATCTCTTCGTCCTCATTCCTGGAATTCGTTCTTTCCATATTATGAATTTACTATCCGTGAACTTCCTCTTGAAGGGACAATATCTGTCCCAAATCGATACGATAAAAATACAACGATTTCTACGACACGTTTGGACCCGATGTATGCCAAAGGTCACACGCCTGGAAACGGGAAACTTTTTACAGATATTTTCGTGCTTATATTTACGAAAAGATATATCTTTCTGAACAGTAGCAACACTAGTAACCAAACACATTACGCGAATAACCAAACATATTGGGAATTTCGCGAACAAAAACTAACATCGGGGAGTATTTCATTTCAATACACGGGCGCAAGCCCTTCTGTTCCAGTAGAAGTCAATGAGTTTACACCCATCAATCGTATAAAAGATATGATTATCTCCATCACAGACAATATAGACATTGAAAATATACGCGTGCACACTAGTTACAATGGGAACCAGCTTAAGTGGCGAATAACTTTAAAGAAACTTGCCGTGTTAGGGTCAGTCCTTGGTATCTTACCAGGGTCCGGGTCTGTTCTCTGGTTTCCACCCACCAGATATATTCGGTTAACAGATGCAAACTATGGTGATGGGTACGGTCCGAGCATTCACGAACTTGAAAAACAATTGGGGTTTGATAAGGCGCAGGAATTTGAAACGGCGGACACATTTGCAATACCATTGGAAGCCCTTGACCAGGCCACTTTTAATTTTAGATTGGTCGTCGATGGGAGCCCAACAGAAGATATTTTGTCGGCGGACCGTCTAGCTACACAGTCGTTCCCTACGCGAATTGCAGATAACACACTTGACGCACAAGAAGTGTTCATTCACGTGCTACACGGCACGGCGAATGTACAAGCTACGCGCAATGGCATTGCTACATTCCATGGAGATAAAATCAAACTATGGGATAGTGAAATATTAACCAATATGTTAGGCAATGACGACTCAGCGACTTTGGACACTAGATGTACAAATGGTACAATGTTTGCAAAAAACAATTACATTGTTGTCCTTTGTGCGAATAGAGGTATGCAAATCTTCAACATAGCAAAACCAGATATGAACAGTGACTTTGTCATGAGAGACTATGGCTATATAGATACTGACCATGACGACATTGGGAAAATAACCAGAACTCATTTTTTCTATGTTTGTGCGGGAAAGTTAGAGTCCTTTGTGCTTGCTAATCTTAATCATTATCAAGGGCCTGAACTCCGTACATTCACAAGTGACGGGAAAGAGACACGTTCCGTGTCGTACCATATATGGAAGATGGAAACACGTCCTTATTATCTGGCGCATTGGCGCCATAGAGGTGATTGGCGCTATAAATTTCACGGACGAAAAATTCCACAAAATTTCACCGTCTCAAGCCAAAATCAAGTTAACGGATACTATGATCGGGTGACGCCAGATTATTACAGTTATGCTCGGGAAAATGAACGTATTGAAAGCGTAATGTATCCACGAGGACAGCAGGAGGGTATCAACGTCGAAGTTATAGATGCGGACGACACTACTGTAGTTTCACTGACACGTCGCGGTAACAATACCAAAGAGGTATATGCATGGCGTATAAAAAATCCAATGAAGACGTGGCGAGTTGGGCTACCTTATGTCGATAACCAACAAAAAAACCTGACGGACATTCGAATATCTGATGGGCACGTGCATTTCATTTTCGAGTTACAAGACGATGAAATAGAAGAAATGGTATTCAATCTGAACGAGGGAGAGGCGATTGACGGATTCAAACCATGTGAATCTATCAGTACAACATACCGATGTGATATGGGAGAATTGGAGATGAGTTGGATAAACCAACACGATGTGAGTTACAGCTCTCCCACGTACATTGTTCCAAAGTATCTAAGACAACCACCCACCGAGAGACCAGAGTATTTCTGCAGTAGCGAGGCATTTATTGAACAATTTTCTATGCGATGTCCTGGTAAGCAAATAGCAGGCTGGCCCGAACATACATACAGCCAGTACCATAGTTCTTCCGGCATTGACAGCCATGGCTTTTCCAGAACATATCAAGGCTTGGACGTGTCAAGCAAATGGGGGTTTTCAAATGAGATGAAATCGGACTGTAGGTGGATACAGCGGTGCAGGTGCCATAGTAGGGAAGATTACTACGACCGTTCGATCAATCCCCGTTCAGGTGGATATACAAAACTACAGCCTTATGACATGTATAAGAGGAATTGCGAAAGGCTGTGTAAAGAATATCACTGTCGCAAACTTAAAGGGGTTTTTGTACTGGATGACCAAGATTTCCGTCAACATAGTCAGAACTTAGCGGGTGGTGCTAAAGGTCCATGGGACAATTTTGACGGCCCTATCGCCAGACATTATTATGCAAATTGGCAACGCCATGGGGAGGATTGGTATGCCCGCAGGTATTCGCACTGTATATTGGACAACCGTTACGGGGACAAGACACTAAATTATACAGTGCTGAAAAGCACCTTGCGAAGATGTGGGACAGTGCGGCGGCCTAAGGGGGGAAATGCGGATGAAAGTATGTGGTTGGGGGCGAATATATATGGCTATAGGTCTTTTTATTATATTGAGGACCCCTCTGACATTGTGGGAGTTAAGGCCAATGGACCGATAAACTCTGTAGGACCAATTACTGATGCTGATTCAGTAATTGGGTTTAGCCATTCGTATAATTTCATGAGGCAAACAATCGCTCCGTTTATGGAAAACGTGCGCACGTGTCATACTCAGAAATCAGGGTCGACAACACAGGGCAGCTCTGAGCCAAACACCAACTATGTTAGAAGATTACAGGAACTCGCCAACGGTGTGTGGGCCGAAGGGTCAGTGCGTCCTAACTTTAAAGCATATCAAGGTTTTGACAGCCACGGTCACGATGACTCAACGAATTGTAAACCCCATGAGAAATGTTACATTTACAATGCTCAAAATGAACAATGCAATACATTAGAAATGGGCGGTTTGTACGACAAACAATGTGGCTATGCTCGTCAGACGCGCCTGTCTTGTTTTCATTTTGAAAACCACGATTGTATATGGTTTACAGGAGACGAAAATACGACAGATTATCAAGACGGATATGCTTATATGGAACGTTTTGAACAAGAAGACATTCGTACCGTCCCGGGGTTTGACAACACCATTATTAAAGATATACACGGCAAGCCGATGTGTGCGAAAACACACGTCGAAAGCAAAGAATTGCTCAATCAATTGAAGAATGCCTTGAACAATACACCCACGGGGTTTAAGCACACGTTTGAACACTTAGGAACGTACAGCTACAAAAAACGCCCGCGAGCATATGCTATTAAAAATGTACAAGGCGAATTGGGTTATAACAAAGTGGCATCATTGATTGACAAACAATATATCGAAGTCCAAACAGACAATGGAACCGCAGTGTTGAATTTCAAAAAAGATATCTTGTCATTCCGATTCGGCAAAATTGCGGCATTGGGGCGTAAAGGTCCATATTTATTGGTCACGTTTTCTGACCAAACGTCAGATGTTGTCCCGTTAATTTGGAATACAAAATCAATAGGTGAGAAAATTCAAGCCGTCCGCGAGAATGTATATAACGAAATATTGTTTCAAGATTGGAAGCCATGGGTTACAAATGTAGTTGTAAACATAGAGCTAGTTCATGGCCACATTATATTTCAGGTCTTATCCAATAGTACGTTTCAACCAAATGGGCCCATTACATGTCCTGTATGTGAACCTTATAAAAATGCAGTCTTACAAGAATATACGAACACTCGCACTGTACTGATGAATGGTGCCACTTGGAACGGGCGCGTAAACAATGATATAGATGTTCAAGATTTTTTAAACCATGTAAATTTTGGACAAGATTGCGAAAAAACCATCACAAACGACCAAATCCACTGGGATACTCTTACAGGACTGGACAGGCGCACATATCACCAAGTTTTGAACAACCGACGCCCGTTTTGTTCAGACCAAAGCCTGGTCGCAAAGTACGTCAGCAAGAGATACCCCACAAAGAACAATCAATATGTGTTTCACATGTTTGGTGCGGATTTTAGAATATATGAATGTGACGATACAGACCCAGATGGAAATTACCATTTTGCGAAATGTGTGAAATATCAGGTGCACCTGGGCGGTGGTTCTGTTTTTTTGCACGACATGTACACATATATACATGAAGATGTCGTAAACAAGTATCGAACAACAAATTTTATCGGAGATGAACTCAAGAGACAAATTGAGAATATAGACGACGGGCAGCACTACATGGGGCTATGTGGAGCCAAGAATAGGCGCCTAGACGTCACGTATAAACTATTCCAACAGCCAGAAAATAGCTATTTTAAAGATATAGACATGTTTCACACAACCTATGGTGGTGTGACTTATGTGTGGAGATTGAAGGACGATGGCATTTTGCAAAGACTTTCATCGAATGAGACATGGGTCGACGAACACACCTCGTATGAGTTTGACAAGATAATATGGCAGCAGAATACATCATACGTTTTGAGCTATGGCAACAAGGTTTTGGCCAATGGCAGTCTAGCAAATAAAACTCTGTATTCAATTTACGCGCCAGATAAACTTACCCCAATGACACTGAACACGGTTTTGAATACTGAAATTGGCCAATACAAGATACCAACTTCGGGGTACGGGGTCGTGCATACCGCTCTAAATGGAGATAACGAATATCTATTTGCAGATTATGTGTTTCAAACTATATTTTTACAAACATTATATACAAATCGGACACAAACTCACAATACATATCAAGACATTACAAATCGGATACGTTTAGTCGATACAAGACTCAATACATACCGTATCGACTTATCCATAACCTCTGAAAAGTTACTGACGCGCGTGGACCATAGTTATCCAAACTATGTAATACAAAATCACCTTTTTATGAGGGTAAACGAGCATCAGCTTGAGAATCTAAATATTTCAACTATGTCATGGGTCAAATCTATTTTCGTGGCGCCATATAGCAATGAAGATATCGATTTTGCACGTATCACAAACGACGGCCAAACACTCATAGCTCAAAACGGCCAATTAATATTGTGGAATACGGATGGTTCATTCACAAAGAAAAATTCGGGTCAAGAAATATATTTAAGACGTAGCGAATTCGGCAATTATAAAACGTGGCCGTGGGTCACGTCTATTCGTGACTTTTACTTGACCAACGACGCGCGAGGGGCTCGAATAGATTTTGATAACTATGTGAAGACCGTCGAATGGACGTCCAATATTCGAGCCCCGATTACACATCCCGACCAATGTCACCCGTGTCCACCCGGAAAGTATTCTGAAGAGACCGGACGGACAAATGTCGCCGCATGCAAAAACTGTCCACAAGGGTATTATTCAACGGAACATGGACTCTGGGAACGGGAACAATGTAAAGCCTGTGCAGCTGGCAAGTTTTCATCTGCTCTAGGATTCAACAGACCGTGTGCGGCTAGCTTTCCGCATGGAACGTATTGTACCGAAGAAGGCCAGCCAGATACTCTTCGTAACACTAGCTGTGAGTCTTGCCCCATTGGGAAATACCGAGACGGTTGCTATGGCGCGTCCGCAGGGGGTTGTCGTACATGTCCATCCGGATTTTATAAGAATGATGTTGGCGCGTGGAATACAAATTGTACACAATGCCCAGTCGGAAAATATACAGATGCGGCCAATCTAAACGTCCGAACTGAACCTAATGAATGTACCAAATGTGCAGCCGGCAGATGGATGCAAAACAATACGAAACTATTATGCACTACAGAGTGTCAAAACGCATGCGCAACGAAAACGGAGAGGCAGTATGAACAAAGCACAGTGGAAGATATCCAATTGGAGATGAGTCGTGAAAGCAGTGGATTCCACGAATTCAGGTGGAATCTCAGAACCTCGTCCCAAAACGATGTCGAGACCAACATCGGTAACATTGAAGGGGGAAAAATGACCATGCACGCAAGTTATTTGATACGTTATTTGAAACAACATTTCGAAAACCCACACGTTTGCCGCTCCGAGGTGAAAAACACAGAATTCCGTAAGGGCGGCGGCAAAGCATTCCGCTACGATGGATATATGCCAACGTCATTGGGGTATGGCAGACGGGTAGTGGGGGTCGGTAGAAAAGTAGAAACGCATAGGCATCAAAAATTGACCACAGACAATCAAGTACAAAGCTTGAATTTTAACTTTCCAATGCGTTGTGTTAGTAATTGGTTCGGATATCTACATTGGAGAAACAAAGATACCCTTGAACAAATCAACACTGTGAACACATCGGATATATTCGATGAAAAAGAACAGCGGAAAACTTACAGGATGTCGTATTGGGACAAACAATCAGACCGACATGTTAAATTGCAGGTCGCGGAACGATATCGCATGTGCCCTTCCGATTGGAGCCAAAATCCGGATGCCTATAACCACCGCAGAGTGCAGCTGTTTTCAAAGAGGTCACGAAGGTGGTTTCCGACCCATAACAAATGGCGTACCTACAACGACGATACTAACATCACTTGGCCAACATTAAACAACGTAGAAAGCAACGCCACCCTCGTGCCATGGATATATATTCCACGACTGCTCGTAGAGGATTCCTGCGTAAGTTTGTCAAAATCGCGGTTTAGGGGCACAGAAGTACATTGGACCGGCCAAAAATATTATAATCAGAACAAAAATCGTTATGAGTTCACCAACCCGCAGGTGAGAACTCGTCCATGTGTCAAATATTATCCACAAATGTATTGTCGCATTGCGATAGAACGCGAATGGAAAATATTACGCCCGGACAAACTAGTAGTGAAGGACCAACAACGATGCGATACCTGCAAGGTAAACTGCCATCGTCATCAACAATGTGACCAAACCTGTGAGGATGGGACATTTTCTGAAACCACAGGTGCTTCAACCAACACTTGCCAAAACTGTCCAGTTGGGTATTATTCCAACACAGAGGCATATAAGACTGTTGGTCAACACGAAAACGGGAATAGCAACCTCGACCATTGCAAACCATGCCCATTCGGCACGTTCACAGAACAGGAGGGTACAAAACAGTGTCAACCTTGTCGAACCAATACTAGTATGGTGCACTTACAATGGGATGGAACTGGTTACAATATACAAGAAACGAATACGTGTCAGGCATGTGCACAAAACCCGATACGCATAAACAGAGTAGATTTAATTGCTTTAAAGCAACGCGAATTATTGACCCTGACTTTCAAAATGTTTCACCAAACAAACGGAGTGTTTTACGAAGATGGATTTGCACCCATGAATAATCCAATAACGGGAACGAACCTCTCGTACACCAATCAATTAAATTGGCCGTTCACGAATACAATTGTAACCCTAGAACATGCAAAACAAATGGTTGGTTATGAACGTTTCGAGAACCTCGTCGAAACCAATGGTACGAGCATTCGGTGGTTGTATCCTCTATGTTTGCCGGCGAGACAGTGCACAGAAGGAATGCATTACACAGAATCAGGCCAATGTGCCTTTTGCTCTGCAGGTCGCCATTACGTAGCATCCGAAGAAGCTTCCTTCAACGATGGTCAGTGGACACCCTTCCAAGAATCTACATGTAAAGACTGTCCCTCTGGAAAGTTTTCAGATGGCCCAGACCAAAATTGGTTTGACCTGGCTGCATGCAAAATTTGCCCCGCTGGAACACAAAATACTCAAACAGGTCAAACCTCGTGTCAATTATGTCCGGTCGGCAAATTCAAAGCCATCGAGTCTGTATCTGAATGTGGACACTGTTCCATCGGAAAGACCGCGAATACAACTGGACAGACATCTTGTTACCAATGTCCACATGGCAAGTATGTCAATAGCTTTTTTCAATGTGAAATATGTCCACTGGGCAAACAAGGATTTCTCAATGTAACTCAGGGCACTTGTCGCCCGTGCAACGTTGGAAAATATGGTTCTGCGACTAATATATGCTCAGAATGCGCCATAGGGAAATATCAAACTACTGTGGGCAATGTGGAGTGCATAAATTGTCCAAAAGGAACATACTCGAACACGACCTCGAATTTCAAAGTCGGACAATGTATAGGATGCGGTAAAAACAAATTTTACACAACGAATACCACTGGCAATACTTTTGACACGCAACTTGGATGTACTACTTGTGATGCTGGTACGTTTAACAAGGGAGGGGACGGGTTTAAGGCGATAGCGGGCCCACACGACGACGCGTGTTCTAAAGGATGTCATCAATATTTCATGTCGGGAGGTACATGTGCACCGGCAGGACCCAATTATATTCCAGACGCAAGCGTTCATCGCCAATCGGAATTATTCATAGACAACACACTGACACAATGTTGTACCGTAGCCGTGTCATGTTCGTCTAAAAACGATATTCAATGCACAGGTGTTATGTACACGCCGCCCAGCGAAACGTTAGACAATTATTTCTACGAATCCGGCACAGAAAGTTATCACGCGTCCGCATCATGCTGTGAATCATACTGTCACGAAAACGAATACGTCAAAAATTACGGAACAACGGGCACTCCTGAATGTGAAACGTGCCCCAGTGGGTGGTACAGCGGCCCAGGTGAAATTTTTTGCTACGAAAGAAATCACTGCAAAGACCCCGAAAATATCATGCCCGAAGTAGAAAGGGCACCCGCAAACCATATTGTATATCTAATGGATACATACAAAATAGGGTTTGAAAGAGCAAAACGTGCGTATGACAAATTGCGCATTTTTAAATTTAATTCGGACTTGTACGCGTGGTACGAATGGCTTATGGACGACTATGATAATGCTATGAATAGCACGTTTAAATTAAGCTGGCCCTCCGAAACCCAGACAATGTACTACTCCAACACTACGGGCGATTTATACGGGTTTAACCCTGACGTCGACCCGATATTTACCACTCAATCGGAAACGGTCATTGAACCCAATGATTGGAACCCAATCATGACTACCGAAGAATACTACAACTATGTATACCGATTCGACAACACAAATAATTCCGCTTGGGCGTGGCTAAATAAACAATATCATTTCACAAGTTTGGCTGAATTGAATCTCACCATCCACATGGCATCGCGTTTTAATATATCTTTTGAAGATACAGACGCATTCGATGACCAACGGCTGGTTTTTACATCGCTACAGGAATCACAGGATGTCAAGGAAATTATAGAACAATCCACATTCGCAAAAACAAGTTGTCCGTGGCCGAACTCTTATAAATTATATCCACATTGGCGGCGAGTAATGTACCCACTTGAAAGCTGGGACGACTGTTCACTGACGGACATTAACGGATTTTATCAAGATGGCCTTGCAGCATTCATATCCCACGGGTGTCTTAAAGATAGGACGACAAACTGGTTTGACAACGACTGGAGTAAATATAAACACCTCACTTCAGTGTCCATTAATCCACATGTCATACAAAATGTATCGTATGACATATGTCCCGGGCCAAGCATTAAAAATTACGAACATATTATGGCCATTGTAAATGATTTCAAAGATGATAAAATAAACTACAGAACACATGTACAGTTTGGAACACTTATGAGAGAAGTACAGACGTGTTTTACATGTGACATTGGCAAAACTTACAATAATGAAACTGGCGCGTGCGATTACACGTGCGCTACAGGAGAAGAAATACTTTATGAGGACGAAAATAGTTATTACTGTTCGAAATGTCCGGTCGGTACATGGTCAAATGGCTCACGCCAAATAGGCGGTGGGCCATTACCATTATTTAAGCCGAAAACAGACCAATGGCCCAGATGGTCAACACTGCCATTATGTACCAACGACAAATACGAAAATTGCATATGCTCTTTCGACAACGGAAGAAAAGTCGTGTGTCCAGACGAAAAAGGAACCAACAAACGCTTCTGTGTAAATGGCAAATGTGAATCAAATCAAGCGTCGGGAAGAAGATTGACCACAGAAACAACATTTGAATTTTGCGATATAGCTGACGAATTAATTTATACATTAATGCTTGAAGATTTCGGCGATGTTAACAGCCCAGCGTATTTTGGTTACATAAGCACCTATCTTTCGACGAACGACCTATTGAAAGACGACGGTTCGGAGTGTAAGGGGTTTTTGTCGGGCGCCGGCTATATAATAGGTGTCGATGGAGCCATTCCTCAAGGCGCATGTAGCGACGACACAGGCGGCGACGACGACTACGGCGGAGACGACGACTACGGCGGAGACGACTACTACGGTGATGGCGGTGTACGGCGGCGTTTATTTACACAAGTACCAATATGTGACACATCTCCTGAAGAGTACTGTACTCCTGATACGTTGACAGTAACTTCTATGCAAGAAGTGCTTGATGGTATAATGGCCATATGCATGGACTATCAGATGGAAAAACAAACGAGAGATTATGCCCAAGAAATCAGTAAAGAAGAATTTGATACCCGTGTACAATCAATGAAAGAAGCGTGGCAATCTTTTAGAAATGGACAGGATTCTGCACCCTCCATATCAGATTTTGATTTTTATAACTACATTCCATCCGCCATTGACGGCGAACAGGATTTGAGATTATATGGTTCATTGGGCGAACAGTGTTACGCATGTCCTGCGGGCCGGTGGTCAGCCACCGAAGGTATTACGGGCATTGCTGATTGTAAAGAATGTCCGAGAGGCACATGGTCGAACAACACGGGGCTGAAAGAAGAAAATGAATGCCAAACGTGTCCCAAGGGGAGGTGGTCGAACAACACGGGGCTCAAAGAAGAAAACGAATGCCAAACATGTCCCAAGGGGACATGGTCGAACAACATGGGGCTAACAAGTGTCGAAAATTGTCAGCAATGTCCCTCGGGCAAATGGTCAGATACACCAGGCTTGACAGACAGAGGAAGCTGCAATGTGTGTCAAACGTGCAATGAGAGCACCTATTTATTCGGATGCGCCCTTTCAAATCCTGGCCAGTGTATTTCATGCACTATTGGCCTATACCTAAATGGTTCGACCTGTACAAATTGCCCCCGTGGAACATGGTCAGATGAACGGATGTTAAATAGTGCAGACCAATGTAAGAGCTGTGCAGCAGGCACTCGCGGCGTTGTTTTAGGTGCAAATAAAGCGAGCAAGTGTGAAATATGTGCAGCCGGCAAAACATCGACCAATCGTTCCTCTGAATGTTATGACTGTCCATACGGATTCTGGTCCAATCGCGGAATTTGCGAGCGATGTCTCAGCGGTACGTGGTCTGACAGGCTAGGTCTTGGCAGTGCACGTGCCTGCAGCAAATGTCCCGTCGGGTTTTATGGTAATGGTACTGAAAATCAAGACTCACAAGCTCATTGCGCACAATGTCCAAACGGCTATTCCAACGACCAAGAAGCATCATCACATTGTACAACATGCCCATCGGGGCGTTTCTCAAATGTTTTAAAAACAGGAGGCATTTCTTACGAGTGCTTCCCTGGCCATTATCAAACAGAAAAAGGTCAGAGCAAATGTAATCTGTGCCCATCGGGCTGGGCTGTATCAGAGAACCATACAACATGCGCAAAATGTTCAAGCCAAAGTGATATGCTGCGCGAAAAATGCCAGGAGAGTGATTCTGACCACGAAACTCTCCTAAGAAAAACCCATGTGCATTTTGCACACACGAAACCATTACAACGCTACATTAGAAAACTTTACAACCATGTTGTCCGTTTAAGAAGTTACGACGGCGCAGCGGCAACCGAACAAACAACAACAGCAGACGAACACAGCGTAAACGAAACAAGCACATTAAACGAAACAAACACAACTTTAGACGAAGAAGACGTAGAGGAAGAGGAAGAAGACACTCTAGACTTAAACTTGCCAGCGCTGAATCAAGCTGGAAGAACTCCGCTATATAACTTTAAAATGATGCCAGACTGCGAAGTCATGGTTGGGGATACCTACTTTTCAAAAATAACCAATGACGAATGTATAAACATTCCAATAGACGGCAAGTTTGCCGAGGAATTTACAAACAAAGATTACCCAGATAGACCCTCTGGATGTGGTATCAAAATATCATCCTCTCCCAAAATATTTTGGAATACGTATGTGGATTCCAGACACTACGCGAACGGTACAAACCATAGCAACATCACGAATCACAACGACAATATGTACAGTATATGTAAAGTAAGCACCGAAGCGCAGCGGTGTCGTTATATATTCAACAAGTTCAATACAACTATCTACAATGCAACTATGAAGTTGTCATTTAAACAGAAATGGAACGAATTCGGATGCCAATGCGTTGCCAATATATGTTCGGGCATTCTTTATAATTCGTCTGCACCTCTATGTTCGTACAATACGACACGCGAATGCAGGTGTACAACAGACAGTGGTATAGACGCGTTTATGTTAGGTCCAAACATTCCATGGAATTGTGATAGTGGCGTGATTGAAAGATGTGCTGAAGGATATTGGTCGGAGAGCAACTATAAACCATGCCACGCTGATACAACTCAATGTCCTCCGGGAAAATATATGTCGCTCAAAATAATTAAGACCTCCGACAATGCATGTAAAGAATGTCCTGACGGTACTTTTAGTGCTGTACACGACAATTCGCCATCGTGTCAAGAAAAGACGATGGCGTGTCCTAGTGGACAAATTATTACCATCCATAACAATACTCAAGATAATATATGCGAACTGTGCCCACTAAACACGACAAGTCCCGGCGGTGATTCAACCGAATGTACACTGCAGAAAAGTTGTAATGAAGACGAGTATTTGTTCAAATCTGCGCAGCAATTCGAAGCCGACGAGTGTCGACCAAAGAGAGATAAGTGTCCGCGTAACCATTATTTACAAATCACACCAGACTCGGCAGAAGATAACTCGTGCATAAAATGCATTGCGAATACATTCAGTGACGGGTTCAATAGTGACACATCTTGCTTATCAAACGTCACTGCAGAAGCGACGTGTCCAGAAGGGACATACGAAACTCAGGACGCGGCCATATGTAGAACGTGTTCAGAATTGGTCTACGAAAATGGATTCACAGAAGAACGGTGTTGGTTATTAAAAGAAACATACTCTCGCAATATGATATGCGACAACGTTGTCGCATATCAAAAAATAAAGGAAGAGTATAACTGTCGCAATTGTGGTTGTATGATATAAAGGGCAAAGGATTAAATTTAGAAGAGTATATAAGGGTGTTTAGTTTTTTAAGTATGTTGTTCTATAAATTGCACGGTCTTCTATTTTTATCTCTAATCGCAACTGCGTTGTCTGACGAAGACGGCCATACGCACACATGCGACAACACGAACGGTACCGCGGCCAACACGGCCAACTGTGCGTGCGGCACCACCGACTGCGACGCCGCCACCACGGGGCTCTTCTGTGACGCCTCCAAGAACTCGTGCAGCAAGATCGCGGGCCTGCACATGAATGTGTACCCCATCGTGACCTCTGGAAAGTGCACGGACCACGCTGGGTTCGGGTTGATCGAGGACGCGGCGACGTGCATTGCGGCCGCGGGGCAGGTGGGCTGGTCGGACACGACTGTGGTTGCTATTTCACGGTCGGACCGCCCGCCGGGATGTTACGATGCGTTTGCATATGGGAGCAACAGCATCAGCGGGGGCAATGTGAGGTTCAACACGGACACGTCCTCGACACGCTCCTGCGTCTCCATCGACTCCCAGGCCTGCCTGTGCGCCTTCACAGCGCCCGCCTGCCCGCACGGCGACGGCGCCACGGCCAACCCGGGCCCCTGCGCCTGCGGCGCCTCGGCGCAGGCCTGCACGTCCGCCACAGGGCTCTTCTGCGACACGTCCAACAACGACCGGTGCAGCCCTGTG
>Ga0228674_1000362_pt1 | contig 33261 bp, 41 predicted proteins | sample 1D_rmetaG_FD_189054 | JGI IMG/M metagenome (GOLD analysis project Ga0228674, IMG submission 189054) | Seawater microbial communities from Monterey Bay, California, United States - 1D_r | ecosystem: Environmental > Aquatic > Marine > Coastal | place: USA: California | collected 2016-09-26
GGGAAGCAGTGTGCTTTGCCCTCGGTGCTCTCCCTGGATAAAGCGCTTCATTGGCGTCCCCCGCTGATTTTGAATCCATCAAATCACAGCAAGGACGATGCCAACGTTTTTACACGGTCTGGGCCAGAAGGCGACGTTGACTACACGCTCATTAGGAGTGGTAGTAGATACCGCCTAGCTCAGTGCCCTAGATTGCTCAGATAACCAATCCTGACCCCATACGTTCTTTAGTCCCCGCCTGCTTGGAAATCAACGCAGGGGGCTTCTCAGCTATCGCAACAAAGTTTAATGTAGATATAACATCAATTTATGTTTCACTCTCTACATGAAAAATCACTGGCTAGCGCTCGTTATCGGACTTCCTACGGCAAACGCCACAGCTCGTATGCGGGCGTGGCGTGCGCTGAAGGCCAGCGGCGCCGCCGTCCTTCGCGACGGCGTATACCTTCTGCCGAACAATGAAGAGTGCCTAGAAGCCTTGTCTGCTGTTGAGCGCGATATTCTCTCTATCAACGGCACGGCCTTTCTGCTTCCTATCGATGATCCGCAGGGCTCTCGGTTTGTTGAGCTGTTCGACCGTAACGAGGATTACGCCAAGTTGCGAATCGAGATCGAGGCGTGCCAAGCGCAACTCACACCGGACAACGCCCTTGCCAGTACCAAGCAGGTACGCAAGCTGCGTAAGGCGTTTGCTCAGATTACCGCCATCGACTTCTTTCCCACGGCGGTTCGACAGCACACCGACGCTGCGCTGCAAGCGCTGGAACTCGCCATTAGCCGAGCGCTGTCGCAGGACGAACCGAGCAGCCATGACCATCCCATCGAGCAGCTTGAGCGACACAGCTATCAAGGACGAGTTTGGGCGACCCGCAGGAGACCCTGGGTAGATCGCCTGGCCAGCGCCTGGCTGATACGGCGCTTCATCGACCCGAAAGCCACGATCCTCTGGTTGGAGTCCCCAGGTGATTGCCCGCCTGATGCGCTAGGTTTCGACTTCGATGGTGCGGCCTTCAGTCATGTCGGGCCGCTCGTCACATTCGAGACCCTGCAAGCCTGCTTTGCCCTGAATGAGCCGGGCCTGGATCGCGTTTCAGCCTTGGTGCACTACCTGGATGTAGGGGGCTCGCAGCCGCCCGAGGCCTCGGGGATCGAGCGAGTATTGGCTGGACTGCGGGAAACCATTACCAACGACGACCACTTGCTGACAGCAGCTTGCGCCATCTTCGATGGGCTACTGGCGGCCTTCGAGAAAGAAGAGAAAGGCGATGAGTGAAGTCACCACGAGCAGTACCCAGGATCTGGAACGCGTCGAATCCGTCAGTCTGATTCAGGCTGTGCTGTTCTGGCTCAAGATTGGCTTCATCAGCTTCGGGGGGCCCGCCGGGCAGATTTCGATTCTGCACCAGGAGTTGGTCGAGCGCCGACGCTGGATATCCGAACGCCGGTTCCTGCATGCCCTCAACTACTGCATGCTCCTACCTGGGCCAGAGGCGCAGCAGCTGGCGACTTACATAGGTTGGCTGCTGCATCGAACCTGGGGTGGGGTGATCGCCGGCGTACTATTCGTGCTGCCCTCGCTGTTCATCCTGATCGGGCTGTCGTGGGTATACATCGCCTATGGTGACGTTCCATTGGTGGCCGGGATCTTCTATGGCATCAAGCCAGCGGTAACCGCCATCGTCGTGCAAGCAGCCCATCGGATCGGTTCCCGGGCGCTGCAGAACAATTGGCTGTGGGCTATTGCCGCGGCTTCCTTCGTCGCCATCTTCGCGCTCAACGTACCGTTCCCATTGATTGTGCTGGGTGCGGCGATCCTCGGCTTCATAGGCGGCAAACTGGCCCCGGAGAAGTTTCGCGTAGGTGGCGGACACGCTGCCGGTAAGAAGAGCTTTGGCCCGGCGTTGATCGACGATGACACCCCCACGCCCGAGCACGCACGTTTTCGATGGTCGCGTCTGGCAATGTTACTGGTGGCAGGTGTGGCGCTCTGGGTGCTGCCGATGGGGTTGCTGATCATCTCCTTCGGCTGGGACGGCACCCTGACCCAAATGGGCTGGTTCTTCACCAAGGCCGCGCTGCTCACGTTCGGGGGTGCCTACGCGGTATTGCCCTACGTGTACCAGGGCGCTATCGGCCACTACGGCTGGCTGACGCCTACACAGATGATCGACGGCCTGGCCCTTGGGGAAAGTACGCCTGGCCCACTGATCATGGTGGTGGCGTTCGTTGCTTTCGTGGGGGCATACGTTCAGCAGGTCTTTGGGGCGGATCAGGCTTTTCTCGCCGGAGCGGTGGCCGCGACACTGGTCACCTGGTTTACCTTCCTGCCGTCATTCCTGTTCATCCTTGCCGGCGGCCCTCTAGTGGAATCCACCCACAATGAGCTTAAGTTCACTGCGCCGCTGACCGGTATCACGGCCGCTGTCGTGGGGGTGATCCTCAACCTTGCCTTGTTCTTCGGCTACCACGTCCTCTGGCCTCAGGGCTTCGGTGGGCAATTCGACTGGCCTTCTGCGTTGATTGCGCTGGGCGCCGCTGTCGCTCTGTTCCGCTACAAGCGCAGCGTCATTCAAGTACTGATCGGATGTGCCCTGACAGGGCTACTGACGTATTGGCTGCTCTATTAAGAAAGAAGTTAATCGTTTAAAGAGCCAAGCCGCCAATCATTGGCGGTTTGGCCTGTACCTAACTCAATGGCAGTGGTTGTCGCCAGTCTTATGGTTACGATGGCATCCCTTTGAGTCAGTACCACCGCTGTGGGCGAGTGCCGTTACAGAGGTCAGGGCAATTAGGGCGGCGATAAGTGCAGCAGAAAGCTTTTTCATCTGGAACTCCTATTCCTTGATGTTCTCACTCACAGCATCAGGCCATGAAGTCGCAGTATGGCAAAAGGCCTTCATAGCGCAAGACGCGCCAGGAACAATAGTTTTTACACCACTGACCGAAGGCCTGAGAGCATGAGCAGATGAGCGGGATAGAAGAAGTATCCCCACCGCCTCACCGGCCAGATACGCCACATGATGGGCGCACGCAGTAGCCATAAACCGATCAGAGGGGCCGTGAACTCCGCGACAATACTGGCCTCCGCAGATTCGAGCCCCCAGCCTTCAGCCCAGCGATTACGGCTGTTGGCCAAGACACAGAGCACTGCTGGAAGAAGCCAGGCTGGGCCCGGGCGCTGTATGGCCACAACCAATGCGGCAGGAAGCAGTACTCCAAAAGAGCCATACATGAGCCGGTCATGCAGCATGAATGCGACAGCTAGGCTCACAACACCGATAAGCAAGCCGTCTCGTCCTTGATGATGGACGCTCCAAGCTATCAACAAGCCCAGCATGAGCGTAGGCATGATGTTCATCGAACTGCTTTCGGTGGAAAGCATGTGATAAGGCAGCTCAGATACAACCGAGAAAACCCCCAGCCATATCAGGTATCGAGCATTACCTGTGGTGTACAACTGCCCTGGGCGTGAACGGGATACGTTGGCAGCAATACCCAGGCAGAACAGCGGAAAGGCCAGCCGGCCAATAAAAAACAACCACCCTTCTGCTTGTGGCCACAGGTAGCGTAGGTGGTCGATGACCATCGTCAGCATGGCCAGCCACTTAATGAGATCTAGGCCTGCGTCACGCCTCATCCCGCGATACCCAGAGTCAGTGCTGCAAGTACCATGTAGCGAGTAGCTTTGGCGACCAAGACGATCAACAGGAAGCTCCAGAGTGGCTCGCGCATTACCCCAGCGATCATGGTTAGCGGATCACCAATGACTGGCACCCAGCTCAACAGTAACGACCAGCGCCCGTATCGGTGATAGGCACGTTGTGCACGGCCTAGCTTTTCTTCACTGAGCGGAAACCAACGTCTACTCCGGTATCGCTCGATATAGCGACCGAGTACCCAGTTGACTGCTGAGCCTAGGACGTTGCCGGCAGTGGCCACCAGCAACAGTGCAGTAATGGAGTAATCGCTTGTCAGCAGCAGGCCAACCAGCACCGCCTCTGACTGCAGAGGCAGAAGGGTCGCAGCGCCGAAGGCTGCGATGAACAGGCCGAGGTAGGCCGGCAAGTCCCACACATAGACTCCCTAGGTGACTAAGCCAGTCCTGCCATGATCGAGAAGATGTGAGTCGCCATGGTGGGCTCTACAGGTACTTGGTTATCTGCTTGAACTCTTCCAGTGGTGCGCGTTCACCGCTGTTTAAGGCGCCGACGGTGTGCTCCAGGCAGTGATCAATGTGATCCTGAATCAGAGTGCGCTTGGCCTGGCAGACCGCTTTTTCAACCGCATACAGCTGTTGGGCGATGTCCACACAGGCGCGACCGTCTTCGATCATGGTGACGATGCTGCGCATGTGTCCTTCAGCGCGCTTCAACCTTTTGATGATGTCCTTATGACTTTGGTGCTGGTGTCCGTGTTCGTGCTTGCTCATCGATGAGGTCCGTGCAACCATACTGGCCGCGGCATCCTATCCCCCAGGGGGGATGCGGTCAAATCAACCGTTTCGCCTTGTCGCGCTCTGGTAGCTCGGAATGCTAAGTAGGACCGTCACAACCCGTGTGGTATTTGCACTGCTCCTGACCATGTTCATGGGATGGGTAGGGCATGCCTCGGCTTTGTTGATGCCTGCCAACCAGCAGACGGTGATAAGCGACGGGCATCCTCACTCCCACGACGAGCCGGAGATAATCGCCTGCCAGGCATGCTCCGACCATTTTCATGCGCCTTTTACCGCAGACCATGTGCATGAAACGCCTCATCTGAATGCGCTGCTCGACCTGGCTTCCTTGCCAGATCGTCGCATTCTCGACGTGCCACAGATTTCCGTCCGCCCTACCGGCCCGGTGTTTCTCATCGAACGCCCACCCCGCTCCAGGTTCGTGCTCTGAAACCAGCCGCTTTGCGGCTCCAGATCATTAGTTCCAGGAATACATCTCATGCATTCGTTCCCGCTGAGCGGTGCAGGCGCATTCTTCGCACGCCTGCGCCGACCGCTCTACTTGCCTCTGCTCGCCATCATTTTGTTGCTGGTGTCGGTTCCAGAAGCGCTCGCACATGGTGTCCCCGAAGGTGACAAAGGCTTCATCCAGGAGAGCACCGGTGTCCTGTTGATGCCCTTCATCTACATGGGCGCCAAACACATGATTACCGGCTATGACCACCTGCTGTTTCTGTTCGGGGTGATCTTCTTCCTCTACCGCATGAAGGACGTCGGGCTGTACGTCACTCTCTTTGCGGCGGGCCATTCGGTCACGTTGCTGTTTGGGGTATTGAGCGACATCAGCATCAGTTCCTATGTGATTGACGCCATCATCGGTTTCTCCGTGGTCTACAAGGCTCTCGACAACCTCGGAGCCTTCCAGCGCTGGTTCGGTTACCAGCCCGACACACGCGCTGCCACGCTGATCTTTGGCCTCCTACATGGCTTCGGTCTTGCGACCAAGATCCAGGAGTTCGAGATATCCCCGGACGGCCTGATAACCAATCTGATTGCTTTCAACGTCGGTGTCGAAATAGGCCAGCTCCTGGCCCTCGGAGGCATCCTCATCCTGATGGGCTACTGGCGACGTACCGCCAGTTTCTGGCGCCACGCATACAGCGCCAACGTCGCCATGATGAGCGCAGGCTTCCTGCTAATGGGCTACCAGCTCACCGGTCTTATCGTCTCCCAGTAAGGAATTCTCAGCATGTTCAATACCAAACTCCCGACGCTCAACGAACTCCCATCCTCGGCCCAACTGCTGCGCTCCACCGTGATCGCCCTGATCGCTGCTGGCGTGCTGCTCGTGACTGTTGTGATGCCATCGGAGTACGCAATCGATCCCACCGGTGTAGGCGGTGCCCTTGGGCTGACCCAGATGGGTGAGATCAAACTGCAACTCGCTGAAGAAGCGGCTGCTGACGAGGCGGCTGCCCAGGCGATCGCTACGCCGTCGGCCCCAGCGGTGGCTGCTGCACCGACTCCACCAGTTGCAGCTCCTGCTCCGATGCCAGCCCCCGCCCCCGCAGTAGCTCCCCAGGTTCAAGCCCCGGCGCAAACTCAGCCGGCTGCGCCGGAACCACAGGTGGCAGGTCAGCAACATGAAATGAGCATCACGCTGGAACCGAGCCAAGGCGCTGAAGTGAAGCTGGAAATGAAGGAAGGTGCCAAGGTGAACTATCTGTGGACTGCCAACGGCAGCGTCGTGAACTACGACACCCACGGTGACCCCTACAACGCTCCGCGCGACTTCTACCACGGCTATGGCAAAGGCCGTGCTACCCCAGAGGATTCTGGCGTTCTGGAAGCGGCATTCGACGGCAAGCATGGTTGGTTCTGGCGTAACCGCACCAACAAGCCAGTCACTGTCACCCTGCGTACGCAGGGCGACTACATCAGCATCAAGCGTGTGATCTGAAGCGAGGCGCCCCTTTCCCATTATCGGGAAAGGGGCGCTGTCATACCCCTGAATCCTTCCCGCCGCCCCGGTGCGGGCGATACGGGAAAGTCATGCCTGCGTAAATCTGCACCTGCAGAAACCGACTTTCACTTATTAGCCACTCGACCCGCCGCTGGAGATTGAGCATAAACGCCATCTCCAAGGGGAAACCTATGCCTGTAAAAACCATTCTTCCGAGCCTGATTGCCGGCCTTCTGGCGATCAATGCTCAAGCCGACAACTTCCGCTATAGCGACACGCACCTGCATTACGTCGACTTCTTCCAGAGCACGGCAGGGACAGCGTCACTGCTCAAGGAAATGACGGCTGCCAGGATTGATCACGCCATGCTTACTGGTATCTCGGTCGCCAAGGAGTGGGATGAAAACGAGCCCACTCGACCCCGCTACTACGCAGGTGACGATGCCAGAGCCTACTGGTACAGCGCGACCGACACATTGATTGCCCACGCGTACAAACAGTTGCCCGAGGATGAGCGAAGGCGCTTTCACCCATTCATCTCCGGATTCAATCCGAACGACATGAATGCCGATGTTCAAGTGCGACGTTTATTGGAGCTCGATCCTGGCCTATGGCAAGGAATCGGAGAGGTCTTTACCCGTCACGACTACCTGACAGCCTTGGTCTACGGCAAGGCACCGCGGGCAAACAGCAAGGCGCTTGCGAGAGTCTATCGGGTCGCTGCCGAATTCGACCTGCCGGTTCTGATGCACTCCAACATCACCTCCAAGCGAGAACGCTATCCGCTCTACCTGGAAGAGTTTGAAGCGGCATTACGCGACAACCCGGACGTGCGCTTCATCTGGGCCCATGCAGGAACGAGCATGGAAATCCATCGCACACAGGGCAAGATGGACTTCCTTCTTCCAGCCCTGGCGCAGTTGCTTGCCCGGTACCCGAACCTCTACATCGATCTGTCCTGGACGGTGCTGACCCCTTATCTGCTGGATGAGCAAGGTGACCCAGATCCAGCCTGGATACAGCTGGTTAGCCGCTACCCGACTCGCTTCATGCTGGGCTCCGATGTCGTGGGTACTTTTGGCAGCCTGAAAAAGTACATGTTCAGCTTCGCCCCCTTCCTGAATGCACTCCCACACCAGGTGGCACACCAGGTCGCTCTGTCGAACTTCCTCGCTATCTTGCCGGCAGAGCGACGCAGGTCGATTCAGTGAGCCCCGATCACACCGTCCTCAGTCCTTTGGCCAGCGTTGGTGCTCATCGTCGATGACGAAGGTATGAGCATGGGTTTTGCCACTGGCAACATGGGGATGGCTTTCCGGCAGATCCTCATGGCGATGTTCAACCACATCACGGTCATGCTCTGGCTGCCAGATTCGCAGGCTGACAAGGAGAGCGGCCAGAGCCAGCAGGCTCAGTCCAACGAAGGATGCGGTCATTCCCCAATTCGCCCCGACCCACCCGGCCAGCGGATAAGTGATCAACCAGCAGGCGTGGGACAGGGCGAACTGTGCAGCAAACAGCGCCGGCCGATCCTGAGTACTCGATGAGCGCCTCAACACCCGACCGGATGGGGTCTGAGCCAGTGAGTAGCCTGCGCCGAGCAGCAGCCATAGCACCAAGAGGCTCGGGTAACTGGGCAGGAGTATCCCCAGGAAGAGGCCTGCAACCAGAATACCGCCGCCGGCCAGCATGACCTTGCGATCATCAAGCCGATCCAGCAAGCGCGGCAGAATCAGGGCCACCAGCATGGAGCCAGCCCCAAAGGCCATCAGGGCTGTGGCTGTCGAACTTTGCGGCAAGCCAAATCGGGATTGCACGAGTACCACGGTATTGACGATGACCATGGCGCTGGCTGCAGCAATAGCCAGATTGAGTGCCAGAAGCCCGCGCAGGCGCGGTGTCGCCAGAAATATCCGCATCCCCCTGGTGGTGCGCTCGTAGATACTCCTCTTGGGCCCGGCAAGCACAGCCGGCAAGGTAACGCTTGCAACCATTGCTGCCGAAATCAGGAAGCCTACGACGGTTCCGCCGAACAGGCTGTGGAAGCTGACCACGGTGAGTAGCAGCGCCGCCGCCATGGGGCTGATGACACTCTCCAGGTCATAGGCCAGCCGCGAAAGAGAGAGCGCCCGCGTGTACTCTCGTTCGTCAGGAAGGATGTCTGGAATGGTCGCCTGGAACGTTGGCGTAAAGGCCGCGGACGCAGACTGCAGAACGAAGATGAGCACGTAGACCTGCCAGATCTCCGTGACGAACGGCAGCACGACTGCCACAGATGCTCGAATCAGATCCAGGGTGATCAACATGCCCTTTCTTGGCAGGCGCTCGGCAAAGGCTGCCGCAACGGGAGCCACGCCAATGTATGCGAGCATCTTGATGGCCAGCGCTGTACCCAATACGGCACCGGCCTGCGCCCCGGCAAGATCGAAGGCCAACAATCCGAGAGCAACAGTCGCCAGGCCTGTACCGACTAACGCGATTACCTGGGCAAAGAACAAATGCCGGTAAGTGCGATTGGCCAAAACGGAAAGCATGTGAACCTCCAATACCAAGTCACCGCAGGGCAGAACTGATGTTCAGCGGCGCGGCATAGGTTCCGGGTAGACGAAATAGCCCTTCGGATGACCAGAGGTGCAGAGTTACTGATCTTCGCCATGGCCGGCGCCCAGAAGAGAGCGCTGGCCAAATCCTATCCCCCCCAGGGGGATATGGTCAACGAAGGGAGGAGGAATGTGATTCGCTTCAGGCTCACGCCAAAGCAATGATGAAACGAAGCTCCATACCCTGGTGCGGTATCAGCACCAGGACATGGACGGGATGTGAAAGGTTATCGATAGAGCAGGACGATCATGCTTCGTTACCGCGGCTGCCCATGCTCACCCGGTTGTTACAGCTGCTCAAGGCACTCCGCCAGATCACTGCCAAGCGATGACAGTAAGCGCTCATACCCAACTGCACTCACTTCGATGTCATAGCCAAGCGCATCCAGCACCGCCATTCGCACCGGCAAGCCTTCACTCAAGGTTTGGGCCAGACGAGGCTGTACTGGCGGTTCACTAAACACGCAACTGGGGCCAGCAGAAACCAAGCGGTTACGCATATTGGCCACCTTCCTGGCGCCGGGGGGCACATCAGCGCTGACTGCAAACACTCCCGCGTGCTTCAGAGCGTAGGCTTCTTCGAAATAGTCGAACGCCTCATGAAAGACAAAGAACGGCTTGCCTGCGAGCGGCTTGAGCCGGGCTTTCAACTGACCATCCTGATTCGAAAGACGCTCGTTGAATGCAGCGAGGTTGGCGTCATATCGACGTGCATTGCTTGGGTCAGAAGCCGATAAATCGTCTGCCATGCGCTTGGCAATCAGTCGTGCGTTGTCAGGTGCCAGCCAGAGGTGGGCATCCAGAGTTCCAGGTCGGTGGAGCTCATCATGCGCGCCCTCCGCATCCCCATCAGCCTGTGACTCATTTGCATGCTCGTCTGCGTGGTCGTCGTGCCGATGTTCGTCGCCAAAGCGACGCAGGTGAAGACCATCGATGTGCTGTACCGCCAAGCTGGGTGCATTTCGCCCTTCCAGAACCTTTGGCATAAACGTCTCGAGATCAGGGCCAATCCAATAGAACAAATCGGCCTCCCGCACCTTGCGGATGTCGGAAGGCCGCAGGGTGAAATGATGGGGAGATGCGCCTGGCGGGAGTAGTACCTCAGGCGTGCTAACGCCATCCTGTACCGCTGCTGCAATGAGTTGTAAGGGCTTGATGCTGGCTACGATACGTACCTCTGCTAGTGCAGAGGTTGTGGTTAGGTATGCAATTGTGGAGAAGATGAAAAAGAGGCAGCGCATGGGTAACCCGCAGGGGAGATTATGTTACTACATAACATAACAGTGGCATTAAGTATCAGGAAGATTTGCCCATGACCGCCCGACGAACAGTGAATTCAGTATCAAAATGACTAGAGGCTTTTCACTCCGCCCCTGAAACAGGGCTCCCTTTCCATCTCACGATCCTTCTTGCAAACGTCCGCTTTTGGCCGGTTTCTGCCTGTCTCATCGGCTGCTAGGGGGCCGATTTCAGCCCACTTTGAGCTACGTGGCTAGAAGGGTAGTGATCTGATTGACACTGATAACTTGCCCGCTCCAGATCATCTCGAAATGCGCGGCCTGGATGATCGAGGTAACAGGTCGCGGCGTCATCAGCGCCCAACAGATGTTGCTCGGAGCGCGAACCGAGTTGTAGCGCAGGCCTGGGTATCCCGCTCGTTTCACTTCGCTTCCCAATCGATTCGAATGTGCGTAGTCGTCCGGCGCATAGATGGGGTCTGAAAGCGGCACCGCGGTGGCGTCCCTCATCCCGCTGTCGCTGAAGCTGGCGGTCAGCCCTCTGAAGACGAAACGCTCATAGTTAAGCTCCGGCACATTCGACCAGTAGCTCTCCTGGTGATGACGCACCTCGGCAATCGCGGTGTCCATTCTGTCGGCCAGGTAGAGCACGCCGAAGCTGCCGTTGCTGAAGCGCGAGCCGGCGGGGTTGACGTGGGTGAAGGGCGCTGTCGCATACGAGCAACCAGGAATGCCAAACGGAATCTGGTCGCGGGGAATAAGCTCCAGGCGACCAATCTCGTTCTGCAGCCGTGGATTGGTCAGCGCCTGGATCTGATAGAGGGCTTCGAAGTCCTCGGCGTCGGCGACATCGTCGAATAAGGCAATGGGTGGAAACTTGGAGTTGACCAAGCGGTATGCCTGCAGGCTTTCACCTTCCAACACGGGAAGGTCTCCGAGCATCACCACTGGGCACCTCGCAGTGCGTCGATCCGCCGGAATGTCTCGTACAGCGAGATCATGTCGCCCTGCGCCATGATGTCGAGCGGCGCACGGCCGTTGAAGAACTCGTTGCGGTTCTCCATCGAGGGGAAGCCGTAGACGTTCTCGGGGTTGTCGAACACAACTCGCAGCGCTGCATGGATGTTCAGCACAAGACTGATGCGTTGCATCTGATCGGAGTCCAGGCTTACCGCCCATGCCGAATCCTTCTGACTGGCGCGGGTGTAGGTGCTGCGGGAAATCCGCAGCACCCGGCAAGCCTGCTCGCAGGTGGCCTTCCACTTGTCCAGAATGTTCAGCGCGGCACGCAGGCCGGCTGCGCACTGGGTTTTCGAGAAGTCCTGAGTTTGGATAGCGGCAGCTGTCATGGAGATCCCTCGGTTTAATCTATAGATCAAAATATAGCACATTTGAATCTGTAGACTAAAAGTGGCCATTTCGCCGGCGTCCCCTCTAGCGTCCATTGTCAGTGTCCGAGTGGAAGAATTGGACGGGGTGAGGAGTGTAGGGTTTGCCTTTACCCATAAACCGTATGCGCTGGGCATCGTTAACTGCGTTGCATTGGGCTTCACCCAGCTTTGCTCGATTGTCCCGGCACTGCAGTCGCAATTCCTTAAGCCGCTCGGGATTTTCCGCAAGCGCTTCAGCCGACTCAAACGGCATCGGCTTTTCACATGCGCTCAACAGCAGGGCAGTCAGTAGTAACGACATCTTCTTCATCAAGCGATCTCCTCTTGGAATATGTGATCAGGTACCAGTGCCTGGTTCTCAGCCGGAATTACACGCCCAATAAAACGGGCCAGTTGCTCGGCCGGTTCGCCTTCGCGCCTTACCAAGTAGGTGGTTAGCATCGATGCGCAGCCGTCTAGCGGCCGTGCCACAACGTCCGGATTGTTGAGTTCGTTGATGCGCGCCAGGCTGGAGAAGCCGAGCCCGTAACCCGCCGCGACCAGTGCCATCATCAGGTCCAGGGTGGGGACGTGGTCGGCGATGGTCAGCCGCGTATCTACGGCGCCCAGCACCCGCTGCAGCTGTTGCCAGAACCCTTCACAAACTTGCGGATCGCAAAGGACTAACGGGTAGCGCACCACCTCGTTGAGTGGCACGCGCCGGTAGCTCAGCAGTGGGTGGCGGGCAGGTACCGCCACCACCAGCGGATCGAACCAAACCGGTTCGGCTATCAGCCCATCGCCCACTTCGTCGGACTGGGCGAGCCCGATGTCGAACAGGTCATCGTTCAGGCCTCTGACCTGTTCGCTGAAGGTGACTTCCGACAGGCAGATCTCGACGTCCGGTTCCTCCTCGCGGCATTGGGCGAGCAGGGTGGCCAGGCGTGCCTGCGGGATGCCATCGGATAGCGCGACGCGAATACGCCCGCGGTAGCCGGCCGCCGCGCTCTTGACGCTGGCCTTGGCTTGGTCGACCACGGCCAGCACCCGGCGCGCTTCTTCCAAGAGCACCTTGCCGGCCCAGGTCAGCCGCGTGCGCCGCGTGGTGCGCTCGAACAACTGCACACCCAGGCGGTACTCCAGTTCCTTGATAATCCGCGACAGGGGCGACTGTTCGATATGCAGGCGCGCGGCGGCACGGGCGAAGTGCAGTTCTTCTGCGACGGCGATGAAACAGCGAAGGTGGCGCAGTTCCACGGCCTTTCTCCGTCAGTTGTAGGATTGGGTTTGCACGTCGCCTTTCCAGCTTGGCTGGCGGCGACGCAGGTTGATGATCTGCAGCAGGGCGCCCAGCGCGGCGACACCGCCGGCACTGGCGGCCAGGGTCCAGGTGGGTAGCTGCAACAGCAGCACGAAGCCACCCGCAGCGGCGCCGATGGCGCTGCCCAGGTAGAGCGCCGACTCGTTCAGGGCGATGGCCAGGTTGCCGTCGCCTTGGGCCTGGCGCGCCAGGATCAGCTCGTTGTTCTGCGGTACCTGCAACGCCCAGCCGACCGCGCCCCACAGGGCGATGGGCAGCATCACCAACCAAGTGCTGAGGGCAGCCGCCAGCGGCAGCACGAACAGTGAAACGGCGAGGATCAGCATGATGGCGAAGGTCAGCACCGGACCCTTGATGCGATCCACCAGCGGGCCGATCAGGAAGCTGCCCAGCACGCCGCCGATGCCCCAGACCCACAGGTAGGGGGTGACCGAACGCACCGCGCCATAGGCCGGGTCAGCCAGTAGCGGGGCGATGAAGGTGTACATGCCCAGGCTGGCGATGGCGGCCAGCAGCGACACCAGCAGGATGACCAACACATGGCCATCGCCGAGGATCGCCAGCTTCTGACTCAGCGTGGTGGCGGTTGCTGCCGGCAGGGATGGGAGCTTTAGCAGCAGGCCGACAAGGGCCACCAGACCGAGCAGGGTTACGAGCCACAAGGCGGCCTGCCAGCCCAGCTGTTCGGCGATCAGCAGGCTGAGCGGCACGCCCAGCACCACACCGCTGGCCATGCCGCCCATGATGATGGCGATGGCCTTGCCGCGTCGTTCCGGAGTGGACACCGCGGCCGAGGCACCGATGCCCATGGCCAGATAGACGCCGGCGCCGATGCCAGCGATGGCGCGCCAGACCATGAGCGCGGTGAAGCTCTCGGCCAGCGCGCTGGCGGCGTTGGCGATGACGAACAGGCCCAGGGCCAGCAGCAAGCCGGCGCGCTGGCGATGCGCTGGAGTCAAGGCGACGAAGATTGGTGAACCCAGGCCGTAGGCCAGGGTGAAAGCAGTTACCAACTGTGCGGCCACCGCGACGGATACCGCGAACGAGGCCTCGATCATCGGGATCAACCCGGCGGTGACGTAGGAGGCCATGCCGAGGGCGAAGGCCCCCAGCGCTATGAGGTAGATGGGTGATTGGTTGGGTGTGTGCATGCTCGGACTCGCTTGCGTTGCAGGAACGCGTGGGTGGTACAGCGAAGGGATGCAGCCCCGCACCGGGGCCGCATCCGGTTGGGGGACTAGAGCTCGAGGCTGACGTCGTACTCGTTCAGCCAGGTGTTGAGGCCGACCGCCAGCTCCATGCCCATGCGTTCGTACATGGGCGAGACGCTGCCGAGCGGCTTGGCCAGGGTCTGCTGGATACGGCCGCTGTCGAGCAGGGGCGTTACCGGCGCGTTGCGATCCACCTGGATGGCGGCCAGGGCATCACGCAGCGCCTGCTCGTAGGCCGGATCCTGGGTCGAGGGGTAGGGGCTCTTGACCCGCTCGCTGATCGACTCCGGCAGCAGGTCGCGGGTCGCCGCGCGCAGGATGCTCTTCTCCCGCCCGTCGAAGGCCTTCATCGCCCAGGGGATGTTGAAGGCGTACTCGACCAGGCGGTGATCACAGAAGGGCACGCGCACTTCGAGGCCGACGGCCATGCTCATGCGATCCTTGCGGTCGAGCAGGGTCTGCACAAAGCGCGTCAGGTTGACGTAGCTCATCTGCCGCATGCGCTGGTCGACCGCGCTTTCGCCTGGCAATACCGGCGCTTCAGCGATGGCCTGGGTGTAGCTGTCGCGCAGGAAGCTTTGCATGTCCAACTGGGCCAGCAGGCCCGGATCGAACAGGGTCTTGCCGTCGAAGTACTTGCCGGTCACCGAAGTCAGCCAGGGGAAGGTGTCGGCCTGGATCGCCTCCGGATCGTGGAACCAGCGGTAACCACCGAACACCTCGTCCGCGCTCTCGCCGGACAGCGCCACCGTCGAGTGCTTGCGTACCTCCTGGAACAGTCGGTAGAGCGACGGCCACATGTCACCCCAGAAGGCCGGTGGCAGGTCGAGGGCACGGACGACTTGCGCGCGCAACGCCGGATCGGCCAACTCGCGGCTGTCGAGGACGATCTCCTGGTGGCTGGAGCGAATCTTCTCCACCAGGTCGCGCACAAAGGGCGCATCCGGGGTGCCGCGCACGGCGTCGCCGGTGAAGCCGCTGCCATGGTCGACGAAGTCGACGGAGAAGGAGCGGATGTTCTCCTTGCCGGCGGCAAGCAGCTTCTTCGAGGCCAGCGCGGTGATGATCGAGGAGTCGAGGCCGCCGGAGAGCAGGCTGCACAGCGGCACATCGGCGACGATCTGGCGGTCGACGATGTCCTCCAGCAGATCGCGGGTATGGCGGATGGTCTCGTCCAGCGTGTGTTCGTGCTCGCGCGCCTCCAGCTTCCAGTAGTGGCGACGGCCCAGGCCCTGGCGGTTGATGCGCACGATCTCGCCCGGCATCACCTCGCGCATGCCATCGAACACGGCATGGCCTGGTGTCTTCACCATCTCCAGGATCTCGCGCAGGCCGTCTGCACGCACTTTGCGCGGTACCAGCGGGTTGGCCAGTAGCGCCTTGGGCTCGGAGCCGAACACCACACCGTCCGCGGTGGGGAAGTAGTACAGCGGCTTGACGCCCATGCGGTCACGGATCAGCAGCAGCTCCTGAGAACGCAGGTCCCAGATGGCGAAGGCATACATGCCATTGAGCCGCTCGACGAAGGCCTCGCCCCATTCGACATAGGCACGCAGCACCACCTCGGTGTCGCTGCGGGTTTTGAACTGATGACCGAGTCGCTGCAGTTCGGTGCGCAGTTCGCGGAAGTTGTAGACCTCGCCGCTGTAGGTGATGGCGGCGACCTCGCGCGGGCCACCGTGCATCGCCGTCATCGGCTGGCGGCCGCCCTCCAGGTCGATGATCGACAGGCGCCGATGGCCCAGGCCCACCGGGCCCTCGATCCACAGACCGCCAGCATCCGGGCCGCGCAGGGCCATGGTGTCGGTCATGCGCTGCAGGGTGTCGCGTTGCGTTTCCAGGTTCTGGCTGTAGGACAGCCATCCAGCGATTCCACACATAGTCGTTCTCCTTGTGATTGGGTTACCCGAGGCTTTCCAGGTCGCTGTCCTCGGCCAGCAGCACGCGCGTCTCGCCATGGACGTAGCGCGCCGGTGCTGGGGTTTGGGCATGTGTTTCCAGGTCGTTGAGCAGGCGCTGCAACGCCACGGCGGTGTCGAGGCCGGCGAAGGACTGGCGTGGCGACTCCTTGAGCGCCACGGCGCGCACCACCTGCCGGCACAGCCGCGAAAGCTTGTGCAGGGTGTCCAGCCCTGGCTCGTCGGGGGCAGTGGCGAACTCGTGCAGCAACTCCTCGGCGCCGTTGGCGCCGCGCGTCCAGATCCGCAATTGGTCGTGATCCCAGCGCGGCGTGTCGAACACCAGGCGCGCATGGATCAGCCGGGCGTCGCGATCAACGAAGCTGAAATCCACGGTGCGTTGGCGCACGATGTTGACGAAGCTGGCGTAACCGGTGACCCGCGCTTCGTCCAGGCTGGCGGTGAGTTGCACGGTGTCGAGCACTTCAGGGCCAGAGATGGAAAAGTCCGAGCGCACGCCGAGCACGCCATCGAGCTGGAGCTGGCCGGCGCGCGGGCAGATCCAGCCGACCAGATCCAGGGCATGGATCACCTCGCTGGTCACACCGCAGGTCGGGCGGTAGTCGTTGATACGGTCCTTGCCCCAGTGGAAGCTGGCACGTACTAGTTGCCAGTCGTGACGCTCGACCCAGTCGCGCAACTGCTGGGTTGCGTCCGAGTAGCGCTCCACCAGGTCCAGGGCAAAGCCGCCGACCTGATCCAATGCGCCGAGCAGCTCGCCCAACTCGTCGCCCGGCGTGACCAGTGGCTTCTCGCAGAGTACGAAGCCCCGATAGCCGGACAGTTGCTTGAGCACGGGCGCATGGCTGTGGTCGTTGACGCTGACCACCACGATGTCCGGCGCGAAGGCCTGCAGTGCGCGGGTGACGCTGTCGAAGTAGGGCAGCTCGGTCGCCTTCTGCCGACGCCCGACATAGGCCAGCGACAGCGGCAGGCCGGTACTCGTGGCGATATGCTCGAAGGCGCGGCGGTAGCGGTTGCCCGCATAGCCCAGGCCAATGATCAGGATCTTCATACTGAAGCCTCCTCACGGATCAGCAGGCGCTCGTCGCTGACGGCGAAGCCCAGGGCCTGGTACAGCGTGCCGGCCGCCGCGGTGCTCTGCAGCACCACCGAGTCGACCCCGCGGTTGGCGAACCAGCGCAGCAGGTGTTGCATCAGCTGCCGGGCGATACCGCGACCGCGCCACTGCGGCTCGACCACCACCGACTGCACCCAGCCGGACAAGCCGTTGAGGCAGCCCGGCGCCGGCGCGCGCTGGTCGATGATGGCCGTCGCGCAGCCCAGCACCTGGCCGGATTCCCTGTGCTCGGCGGCGAGGACCTGCACGCAATCGCTCTCGCTCAGACGGTTGCTCAGCCAGGTGCGGTAGGTCGCCCGCCAGCGAGCCGCGTCCTCCGGCGTCTTACTCGAATAGCTGGCGGTGGTGCCATCCAGCAGATAAGCGCGCAGCTCCACCAAACTGGCCAGGTCGGCCTGGGTCGCCGGGCGCACGATGAGGAAGGACTGCTCCATCTCAGGCCACCTCCGCGGCGAACGCCTCGGAAGCCAGCGGGATGCTGAAATGCTCGAAGGTCTCGCGCAGCGACAGCGCCAGGTGCTCGATCTGCGCGTCGCTGTGGTTCGGCGTAGCGTTGACGCGGAAGCGCTCGGTGCCCACCGGTACCGACGGGTAGTTGATCGGCTGCAGGTACACGCCATGGCTATGCAGCAGGCGCTCCGCCGCCGCCTTGCAACGCCTGGCCTCGCCCACCAGCACCGGCAGCACGTGGGTCTGCGAGCAGGGCATCACCGGCACGTCATGGTGCTTGAGGCGCTCGCGCAGCTTGGCGGTCTGGGCATGCAGGCGATCACGCTCGGTACTGCTGGCCTTGAGGTGCTCGACGCTGGCCAGGCAGCCTGCGGTGATCGCCGGCGGCAGTGAGGTGGTGAAGATGAAACCTGTGGCGAAGGAGCGCACCGCATCGACGATCACCTGGGTCGAGGCGATATAGCCGCCGATTACACCGATGGCCTTGGCCATGGTGCCCTGGATGATGTCGACCTGATCGGATACACCCAGCTCGGCGGCGATACCGGCGCCGCGCGGGCCGTACATGCCCACTGCATGCACCTCGTCGAGGTAGGTGAGGGCGTTGTAGCGCTTGGCGATCGCAACGATTTCGGCGATTGGGGCAATGTCCCCATCCATCGAGTAGATCGACTCGAACACCACAATCTTCGGCTGACCCAGCGGGTAGCTGGCGAGAATCTGCTCCAGATGCTCGACGTCGTTATGGCGGAAGATCTCGCGCTCGTTGGGCGTGGAACGAATGCCGTTGACGATGGAGGCGTGGTTCAGCTCATCGCTGATCACCACGCAGTCGGGGATGCGCCGCAGCAGGCACTGGAGGGTGGCGTCATTGGAGCCGAAGCCGGTGGGGAAGACCAGCGCCGCTTCCTTGCTGTGCCAGTCAGCCAGGCTTGCTTCCAGACTGGAATACACCTCGTGCGAACCGCCGATATTACGCGATCCGCCGGAGCCCGCTCCGTAGGTCTCCAACGCATCGTGCATCTGTTCGCGCACTGCAGGATGTTGCGACATCCCGAGGTAGTCGTTGCTGCACCAGACCACCACCGGTTCTTGCTCACGGCCATCCAGTTTGGCCAGCGGGTACTGGCCGCAGATGCGGCTGAGGGTGGTGAAGGTGCGGTACTGGTTGGAGGACTTCAATGTCTCCAGTTGTTCCCGAAGAAGTGCTTGGTACATCCGTTTATCTCCTTAGCGAGTTGATGACACGTCTCTGTGTGGTTCCTCATCAAGCGAGAGCCCTGGCACGGGTAATTGCGGCCAGGTCGGGCTATTCTTCTCGGGATTTATAGGGGTTACAATTTGACTGTTTATCCTAGTACTGGAGGTAACCGGATGAGCGCGCCTCGCACAGCTGAACGCACTCGGGTAGAGCTGGCCGAATTCCTGCGTAGTCGCCGCGAACGCATTTCGCCGGAGGAGGTGGGTCTGCCCGCCGGCAGTCGACGGCGCACGCCGGGACTGCGTCGCGAGGAGGTCGCGGCCCTGGCCGGGGTGGGTTTGTCCTGGTACACCTGGCTTGAGCAGGGCCGGGACATCAGCGTTTCCGCGACCTTCCTCGACAACCTTTCGCGCACGCTCAAGCTGGATGCCACCGAGCGTCGTCACCTGTTCCTGCTCGCTCACCAGCGTCTGCCGCCAGAGCCAGGGAAGACCTGGTGCACGGTGCCGGCGCTGATTCACCGTCTAATGGGGGATCTGCCGTCACGTCCGGCTTATGTGCTCAACCTGCGTTGGGATGTGCTGGCCTGGAACGCCGCTGCAGATCGGGTGTTCGGTTTCTCCGCGCTGCCGGCGGATCGCCGCAACCTGTTGTGGATGCTGTTCACCAGCTCGGCCATGCGCGAGCTCTTCAACCCTTGGGATGAGCAGGCGCTGCAGATACTCTCCAGCTTCCGCCGTGACTTCGTGCGGGCGACCCAGGATCCAGATATCGCCGCGCTGGTGAAGGATCTGGAGAAGGCCTCGCCGGACTTCAGGGAATGGTGGCGGCAGCAGGACATCCACGGCCCGTGCCAGGGGATCCGCCATCTGAAGATCGATTCGGTCGGCCAGGTGGTGTTCGAACACACCACGCTGACCATCGACGAGGATCGCCACCTGCGCTTGGTCTACTACGCCGCCAAGGAAGGCATGCCGCAGAGCCGCAACTTCGAGCAGTGGCTGCAGCAGGAGCCGGCGCTGGTATAAGCCCCAGCGCTGGTTGCTCAGCCAATCGACGGCCCGCGCTGGCGACCCAGTTGCCAGGACGCGCCGTTGCCCTGGATCACCGCCGACACGCTCTGCCCGAGCTTCTGCTCGATCACCGGCTTCCATGGCACCAAGCTGAAGCCGATGCCATCGTCAAGCAGGGCATAACGGCCGCTGGCCAACTGCACGCTGCGCCGGTAGACCCCGCTGACGCGCTGGCCCTCGACTGCCGGGCGATATTGCAGGCCCGTCTGCGCCGAGAGCTCGCGCGCCGCCGCCGTCAGCTCCCGCCCGCGCAAGGTGGCCAGCAGGTTGCGCGCCAGTACCACGCGCTGGCCTCGACGCTCGGCCAGGCCCTGTTCCTCCAGAAAGTCGGCACGCTGCCGCAACGCTTCACGCACCTCCTTGCCGAAACCTTGGTCGACCAGCTCGCGGTTGCCGCCGATCAACTGTTGGTCCAGCCAGGTCGCGCCCACGGCGCGCACCTGCTGCTCGAGAGGCAGCGGTGTGCGCAGCTCGACGGCGACATCGCCCAGGCGGCGAGCATCATGCTGCCGGCCTTGCTCGGGCAGGTCTGTCGGGATCTTCCAGACGCCCTCGGCCAGACGCTCGACGATACCGGCCCGGCGCAGGGCTTCGAGGCGGCGCACATGACGCTCGACCAATGCCTCGGGATCATGCCCGCCGCTCGACTGCGAGCGTGCCTGGGCCAGGTGATGATCGGTGCGATACAGGCCATCGGCAGCCAGCGCGGCGATCGAGCGATCCACCGCGCGCGGTTCGCTCAGGCTGCGCGTTTCCACCAGGCCGCCGATGGGGTAGTCGGCCAGCTCCGCGCGGGCGGGCAGGGCCAGGTAGTGGGCCTTGCCGTCGAGACCATCGACCACCAGGTAGCCGCGATCATGCAGCTCATCGGCCAGCCCCTTGGCCACGATCCGGCCGATCACCCCGGGAGTGCCCTTGCCCGGCTCGAAGACCGCCAGCTCGCGTTGCAGACCACCCATGGCCCGCTGCATCGTGCGAACGATATCGCCGCGCTCGCCCAAGGCGCGCAGAGTGGCCTCGACATCGTCACGTAGGATCCATTGTCCGGGGCGAACTTCATGGGCCAGTTCGAGCCGCTGCAAATGTTGCAGGCGGCCGATCAGCAGCTGTCGACGCGGATGGTTGGCGAGCATCTTCAGGCTGAGCACGCCGGCTTGGCGTTCGCGCAATAGGGTGCGATCCAGGCTGGTGAAACGCTCCTGCTGCACCTCGCGCTGCAGGCTCCGCTGGATCTCCAACTCGGTGCGCGGGCCTAGCCATTCGGTGGCCAGTTCCGAGGCGCGGTTGCGCATGCCCTCGGCGATGTAGTCACGAGCGATTACCAGGTCCTTGCCGGTGTCGTCCTTGCCGCGCAGGACGATATGGGTGTGCGGGTTGTCGGTGTTCCAGTGGTCGACCGCCACCCAGTCGAGGCGCGTACCGAGGTCGGCCTCCATCCGGTCCATCAGGTGGCGGGTATAGGTGCGCAGGTCGTCGAGCTGCTCGGCATCCTCGGGTGAGACGATGAAGCGAAACTGATGGCGATCGTCCCGACCGCGCTCCTGGAAGGCATTGAGATCGGCCTGGTCGGTCAGTGGCCCGTAGGCCTGACCCGGGTCGCCCTCGCGACTGACGCCGTCGCGCTCGATGTAGCGCAGGTGGCTGAGCGTCGAGCGCTTGCCGGCCTGGCGCAGGTTCACCAGGCGCGTCTTGATGGTGACGCGGCGGGCATTGGGCTGCAGTTGCTGGGCACTGAAGCGAGCGGCAACATGCCCGCGGCCGAGGCGGGCGCCAGGCTGGTGGCCCGCCTTGCGCAGCTGGCCGGTGCCGGCCTTGTTGGCCTGGCGCAGCACCTGGTTGACGAAGGATTGGCCGCGTTGCTGCGGCTTGCCCGGTTGCGGGCGAAAGCGCAATTCGTCGTCCTGACGGCTTCCCTTGCTCATGTTTAGACTCCTCCAAGTTGATCGCAGAACGGCGTATCAGGCACGCTCCCAGGCCGTTGCTGCTGTGGGGCGAACACGATTTCGGCACCTGGCGACACCAGCGCTGTGTCGCCGCCAACCCCCGTGCAGACTGCTTTCCGGGCCAACGAAGTGCCGCCCCCTTTTATCTTGCCCTCCGCTTTTTCCGTGCCTTTGCGCATCTGAGCTGGGTAATCAGATGAGACGGACCCGCGACTTCCACAGCCCCTGGCCGGCAGGCGAGGGCAGAAGTCTCTGCAGCCAGGCGGCCCGCGACTGCGCAAGTCGAGCGCAGGTAGTCGACAGACAGATCGACACGGAGAAGGCCTGCTCATCGACGCGATTCCAGCCATAGGGGCTGCGCCCGACCGATCACCGCGTCGGCGGAAATCGGGCCGAAGTAGCGGCTGTCGAACGACGTCGGATTGCTGCGGCTGAGCAGGAATAGTTCATCGCCAACCAGGTGCCGACAGGCCTGCCAGGTTGGTAGCGCGCGACCCTGTCGATCCCACCTCAAGCGCCTGGCAACAAGCTCCCCGTCGATGCGCACCTGGCTGCCCTGTACGCATACCCGCTGCGGCGCCATCGCCGCCACGGTCTTCAGCAGTGGCACGTTCGCCGGCAGGTAGCCGCGCTGCGCCGCCAGAGACCTCACCTCCGGTGGCAGGCGAACCAGTACCAGATCGCCCGGCGCCAACGAGTTGGCCGGCGCAATTTGGTACCAGCCGACGGGCACGCTGTCGGACACGTTGTAGACCAGCCGCGGCGGCGACGTTGTGAGCGCTGCCCAACCCAGGGCAACCAGGCTGCCGGCGAGCAGCGCCAGTGGCCACCGCGCGCCGCGAGCACCCAGCGTCATGTAGTGGCCTCCGGGAAATGCCGCTCCAGTACCTCGCGCAGCATTTCCGCCATCGTCACGCCGCGCTCGAAGGCCGCCAGCTTGATCCGCGTGCGCAGTGCCGGCGTCACGTCCAGCGTCAGCCGGGCGCTGTAGCGCTCGACCTTGCCGTTGTCGACTGCGGCGCCCTGGCGTATCCAGGCTTCGGCCTGCGGATCGGCCAGTGGGCGTGCACCGATACCGATGCGCTTGCTACTCATGGCGACCACCTCAGCAGCTCGTCGACCAGGCTGCTGACCTCGCGCGCGGCGGCGCTGTCCGGTGCCAGTTCGCGCGCCAGGCGACCGGCCGCCACGCTCTCGGCGAAGACGATGCGCTGGCGTACTTCGGCCTGCAGCGCCGGCAGCGGTTGGTCGGCCAACGCGCCGCGTGCTTCCCGGCCGATCACCGTGGTACTGACGCGGCGGTTGATGGCGAACGCCGCGCGCAACGTGGGCCTGAACACCTGCGCTTCGCGGATCAGGCTGACCATCTCCGCACTGGCCCACAGGTCGTAGGGGCTAGGTTGCACCGGGATCAATACGCGATCCGCCGCCAGCAACGCCGAGCGGGCGAGGGCGGCGATGCGCGGTGGCCCGTCGATGATCACGTGATCGGCGCGGCGTGCGAGTTCGGGTGCCTCCTGGTGCAGCGTCTCGCGCGCCAGGCCAACGGCGCTGAACAACCTGGGCAAGCCCTGCTGGCTGCGCCGCTGCGTCCAATCCAATGCCGAGCCCTGCGGGTCGGCATCGAGCAGGATGACGTTCTGCCCGCGCAGGGCCAGTTCGCCGGCGATATGGGTGGCCAGGGTGGTCTTGCCCACCCCGCCTTTCTGGTTGAGCAGGGCGACGATCATGGCCGGATCCCCCTGGCCAAACCGCCCCGATCAGCGCCTGTCCACAAACCGGTGCTGCCCCAATAACAAGTTAGAGCTTTTAAGTTAGTAATGTTAGAGAGGGCTGAAAGCCTTGCCAGCCGTGGCCTGCAGAGGCGTTCGTGCGCCTGAAGGCACGTGCTGGACGCTCCTGATAGCACGGGCCAGCGTGCGCCTGAAAGCACGTCGCGATTCACAGCTTTTCCCGAAGTTATCCCCGTGCCGTCTACGGCACGCGCCGGAAGGCCAGCAGTTCGGTCGAGCGGGACAGACGTACCACTTCCAGGCGATACCCGGGCAGCGACTGGCGGGCTGCCAGCGCACGCAAGTCGAGGGCGAAGTCCGAGTAGCGCGCCGAGCTGCCCGACTTGCGGTACAGGTGGCGAAAGTCGAACTGCCAGCCGTCCTTCTGCTTGCCGCCATGCTTGCGCACCAGGCGATACAGCCAGCGCTCGATGCCGCCGGTGAGGCGGAAGTAGGCCGGGTCGATGGTCAGCACCAGGGCCTGATCCAGCACCCCGCTGTAGAACCAATCCGGCAGGATCAGCTCGATACCCAGTGGCCGACCATCCGCCGCGGCCAGCTCCCTCCACTCGTTGATCCAGGAGAAACGATGCAGGCGTCGGCCAGTGGTCTCGCGAATCGAAGTGGCCACGCTGGTCGACTGCAGCCGATCCAGGGCGGCCTTCAGGCGTTGGTAGTCGCGCAGCGAGGTGCCCCGGCCGATGAAGCGCAGGATCTGGTAGGGCGTCGCGCGCATCAGCCGCGAGGTCGGGATGCCCGCATCGCGCGCCTCGACCAGCTGGCTGGCCGCCCAGATCAGGATGTCGGCATCCCAGATCGTAGCGATGCCATGCTCCAGCGTGCCTTCCACGCGCACCGTCACCTCGCCTGAGCGAAAGTCGATGGGCGCCGTGCGCCGCGACTTGGCCAGCGAGAAGAACGGATGCGCCATCAGGTCCTGGGCGTCGCGTGGCGCCATGTCGCCCGGCAGGGCGCGGAACAGATCCAGCTGCCCGCTCTGCGCAGGCAGGTCGTGAGGGTTGCGGCACATGGACAAGGGCTTCACTGCTCATCACGCTGCGCTCCCGGGTGGCGGTCGATGTACTCGGGATCGAAGGTGGTCTCGAAGCTGCGCTCACCGGCCCAGGCCTCGAGATCGGCGAGGGCGTACATCACCCGCCGGCCGAACTTGTGGAAGCGCGGCCCGCCGCCGATCACCCGCTGCTTCTCCAGCGTGCGCGGAGACAGCCGCAGGAAGGCCGCTGCTTCGTTGTTGGTGAGGTAGCGAGGGGCAGGGCAGGCCTGTGGTGTTTGCACCTCAATAGCGCCCTCCACGGGCCGCATGGCATGCGCCGTCGGCCCGGCCTTGCGGTGCAGCGGCGAATCGAGATCAATGCGACGCGGCTGACGGGAAAGATTGGTTGAGTGCGACATGGTGTGTCCTCCGTTGACGTGGGAGGTGCACCGTGCGGCAGCCGTCGCGCTCGATCATGCCGAGTTGGGTCTGGGCGAATGCGCAGGCAGGAGACGCGAGGATTGATACCGGGAAGGTCTGAACGCTGACCGGGTACGCCCATCTACGCGCATTACCGGCCACGGCACCCAAGTACGCCAAGCTCCGTGCGCGCAGCCCTGCGGATTTGCGGGCCTACGGGTTTCTGTAGAACCGTAAAACCGCATCGGCGGATTTCCGTATATCCGTAAAAGCGTAAATCCGCTTCCCCACAAATCCGTAAATCCGTGGATACGGATCGACGGATTTGGGCAAAACCGTAAGACCGTAACGGTCTCAATCAGCAGGCGGTACAACGCGGTTGCTCCAGGCTGATCGCCGGGGCATGCGCCCCTGCATCAGCCTTCCGGGTGGGGCGCGCGGGTGGCCGGCAGGACAGGGGCGCAAAAAACAAGGCACCGGGTCGCCCCGGTGCCTTCCGCTGGTCTAGTGATTCCAGAACACATGCACCTGCTCGAAGCCGGTCTCCAGGGTGAACAGGTCACCGCTGTATTCCATGTCGCGGGCCATGGCGCGGTAGTCGATGTACATGGCCAGGTGCGGCGGAATGCGGGTGGTTTCCTCGGTCAGCTCCTGTGCGTAGTCGGCCAGCGAGCTGTAGCAGCCGCAGTAATCTTCCTCAGCCGCCTTGCGCGCCTGCTCCAGGTCGTTGAAATGGGCGAGCAGGGCGCCGCCGAACTCTGGGTACTCCTCGATGAAACACGCAATCTCACGGGCGTTTTCGAGGCCCTCGTACTCACCGAGGCGGTAGCCGTCGAAGCCCTCGAAGTCGTGAATGGCGTATTCCTCCGCACCCTCGACCGGGGAGGCCGCCAGCATGGCGTCGACCTGTGCCTGGATGTCGTCCAGCTCCAGGGTGGCATCGATCCAGACGCCATGCAGGTGACCGGCGTTGTAGGCGGCCAGGTCGGCAACGTAGATCCTGATGTGTTCGCTCATGGCTTTCGCTCCTTCGTCTTCAGGGTTCTGCGCTTGCGCTGCGCATGAACCCCTGCCGACTAGGGCGACTAAGGCGGTCGTGAAAAAATCAGGAAAAATCGCGGAGGCTCCACCCAGCGCAGCGGCCGGGTGGAAACCGTCTATTTTTCTTGATTTTGAGGGGGCAAGAACCCCTAAGTTGCAGAGAACGAAGGGCCCAGAGTCGATAGTGCAATGTTCTTCGCCGATTTAACCTTGGTGATCGCCAAGATGGGCTCAATGGGATTTCTGGAGAACTAGAGTTGACGATTCGCACGCTGTGCGGCTGCATCTTCGTGCTGCTGAAAAGCTGCCGCCAGCGTCAGTTGTGCACGGGCCTCGATGATCTCAATCAGCTCGAAGTGCTTGGGGAACTCGCGCTTGAGCCAGTCGCTGGGCACGAAGTGGTGATCGAGGTGAACGACTGTGCTTTGGCCTTCGGCAGCCGCGCAGAGCATGACGTTCAACTCTGAGTCATCGCCAGCCATCGCAGCCGGCACGAAGACGATGCCGTTGTCGCTAATACCAAACGAGCGCCTCCATTCTGGGAAGCGCTTCTGCTCGGGGTTTGAAACGGCAAACCAATGGATTCTGTCCATCTATTCCTTCTCGAATGGGAGCAACGTGGAGTAAGGCAGCAAATCACCTTCGGCTGCGGCTAATACCTGGTCCAGCACCGCCTCAGGGGCATCGAGAGCACCGAGAATCACGTACAGCTCGGATAACACGTTCAACCTGGCCATACGGTCGAAGCCGGCATCACCGCCTACCGACTCGGCATGATCGAACGCGTTGGCCACGGCATTCTCCCTGAGCAGATAACGTGCGCCACAATCGCAGAGAAAGGGTTGCTTGGCGTTGTAGAAACGATCCTGAGCTTCCCAACCATGCAGCCTCGGCTCCATGGGTTTGCCGCACTTAGGGCAATAGGCAGGTTGCACATCGCAAAGGTAAAGCATGGCTTGAGTCCCTTTTCTGGAGCGCCGCTCCGTATTTGGAGGGCCGTACAATGCGCGCTATTGTCGTAACCCCGCTTCCCCGCTGTCCAGAAAAGGTACAAATGTCCCTCTCGCTTGACGCCACCTCCGCTGACCATACCCGCCCCGGCTTGATTCGCCTTGATACGGCCTATGCCTTGGCCGCCCATCTCGCCGAGCGCCACCTGCTGGGCTACCTGATGCTCAATGGTGAGGCGTGGCGCGTGGTGGCAAAAATTATCGATCCAGGTGATTTCGAAGGGTATCCGCATTGCCGGATTTACCTGGCCATGGAAACACTGGCCAGTCTCGGCGAACCGATGGATATCCTGACGCTCTGTGAGTTGCTGGAGTCGGACGAGCATTACCAGGCCGCAGGGGGTATTCAATTGCTCGGGCAGCTGGCCACGGAAACGCCGATTCATTTCGAGCAGGTGAGCGGCCTGGCTCGCCTACTCAGAGGCTTTGGTGTATTGCGTTCCAGCCTCAATGAGACCTATCAGGGCCAGCGCCGGCTATGCAGCCTGCTGGAAGCCAAACTCTGCGGGCTCTTGCACGGCAAGTCATGGGTCGCCACCATCGAGGACACGATTCGGCAGGAGCAACCATTTCCGCAGGCCTGGCTCGGGCAGCGCGTCTGCTATGTCTACGATGAATCCGTTACCGAGGACGCGGCTCTGTGACCAGCAACATCAGCCTGAGAATCCGCCTACACCTTGGCGAGGACATCGCCATCGGCCCAGGCAAGGCCGATTTGCTGGAAGCCATTCAGCGTAGCGGTTCGATCAGCGGTGCCGCACGTGAGCTGGGCATGTCCTACCGACGTGCCTGGCTGCTGGTGGAGACCATGAATCGCTGCTTTCGCGAGCCCTTGGTCATCTCGCTGGTCGGTGGTCGCCATGGCGGCGGTGCTCGGCTGAGTGATGTTGGCGAGCAGGTTCTGCAGCAATTTCGCAGCATCGAGGCCCGTGCCCGCTCGGAGGTTGAGACGGGAATGGCGACCATTCAGGCATTGCTGAAGCGCTGAGTCAGACAGAAATTGACTTTTTGGTCAGCTTTTTCTTGATTGACGCTGTATCTCAAGATATATAGCGTTACTTCAAAAACAACATAGAAGAAGGCTCACTATGGTTCCGCGTTCGACTATCCGCAATTGGCTGGCCGGTCTGTCCATGCTGTTCTGTGCGGCACCTTCCTGGGCCGAGGCGCCCGCTGTCGCCGCCGCAGCCGACCTGCAGTTTGCCCTGGAAGAGGTTCACCAGCAGTTCAAGGCTGATACGGGCCAGTCGCTGCGGCTGGTATTCGGCTCATCCGGCAATTTCTACCGCCAAATCAGTGAAGGTGCGCCTTTCCAGCTGTACTTCTCGGCCGACGAGGAATACGTGCAGAAGCTGCATGAAGCCGGCAAGACGGAGGATGAAGGCGCGCTCTATGCCGTGGGCCGCATCGTGCTGATGGTGCCAAACGGCTCGCCGCTCAAGGCGGACGAGCAACTGGCCGACGTGCGTGCTGCACTGGCCGATGGTCGTCTGAAGAAGTTCGCCATTGCCAACCCAGAGCACGCGCCCTATGGCCGGCGTGCCGAGGAGGCGCTCAAGCATGCCGGACTCTGGACAGATATCGAGGACAAGCTGGTACTGGGTGAGAACGTCGCCCAGGCAGCTCAGTTCGCCACTTCGGCCAATGCACAAGGCGGCATCATTGCCTACTCCCTTGCACTATCGCCTAACTTGTCCAAGCGCGGCCAATTCGCCCTGATTCCCAGTGAATGGCATGAGCCGCTGAAGCAGCGCATGGTGTTGATCAAGGGAGCTGACGCCACCAGCCAAGCGTTTTACCGTTACCTGCAGGAGCCGGCTGCTCTCGACATCCTGGCCCGCTACGGCTTCGTTCTGCCCGACCAAGGAGATTGAGGGTGGATTGGTCGGCACTGTGGCTGTCGCTCAAACTCGCGTTCTGGACGATGCTGATTCTGCTGCCAGTGGGCATCTGGGTTGGCCGTAAGCTGGCTTGGTCAAATTTTCGTGGCAAGAGCATGACCGAGGCGTTGCTGGCCTTGCCGCTGGTGTTACCGCCGACCGTGCTCGGGTTTTATTTGCTGCTGGCCATGGGCGGCAACTCGCCCATTGGTCAGGCCTACCAACACCTCTTCGGTCATTCGCTAACCTTCAGTTTCGAAGGGCTTCTGGTCGCCTCGGTACTGTTCAACCTGCCGTTCGCCATCCAGCCCATGCAGCGGGCCTTCGAGGCCATTCCGGCGGATATTCGCGAGGCGGCACGCTGTTGCGGTTTGTCGCCCTGGCAGGTGCTGCGGCGTATCGAATTGCCGCTGGCCTGGCCGGGCATCCTGTCCGCCTTGGTGCTCACCTTCGCTCACACCCTGGGCGAGTTCGGCGTGGTGCTGATGGTCGGCGGCAGCATTCCCGGCGAGACGCGCACCATTGCCATCGCCATCTATGATCGGGTGCAGGCCTTCGACGACCATGCGGCGGCGGTGATGTCCGCCGTGCTGCTGCTGTTCTCGTTGGGGGCCATCGGCCTGTCCTATTTCGCCACCGCCAGATTGGGTCGACGCCATGTCCATGACTGATGAACAAGGCGGTCTGTATCTGCGCTTGCAGCAGACCACTCCCATCCCGCTGGACGCCGAGCTGCACTGCGCACCGGGCGAGGTGCTGGCCCTGGTTGGCCCATCGGGTAGTGGCAAGTCCACTTTGCTGCGCAGCATCGCAGGCCTCCATCGCCCGAAGCAGGGGCTGATTCGTTGCGGCGGCGAAACCTGGCTCGACAGCGATCAGCGGCTCGTGGTGGCCACCGACAAACGCCGCATTGGCATGGTGTTCCAGCACTACGCGTTGTTCCCGCACCTGTCGGCGTTGGACAACGTCTTGCAGGCCATGGGAGAGGTGCCAACGGGCGAACGCACGGATCGCGCCTTGGCACTGCTGGATAGGCTGCATCTGCATGGCCTGGCGCAACGCCGCCCGCATCAGCTGTCCGGTGGTCAGCAGCAGCGGGTCGCCGTCGCCCGCGCCCTGGCTCGCGAACCCAAGGTGTTGCTGCTCGATGAGCCGTTCTCGGCGGTGGATCGGGCGACCCGCGAAGCACTGTATGGTGAGTTGGCCGAGCTGCGCGAGGTTCTGCGCATGCCAGTCTTGCTGGTCACCCATGACCTGGATGAAGCGACCCTGTTGGCGGACCAGCTCTGCATCCTTTCTGCCGGCAGAACGCTGCAGGCTGGGACACCCGACCGGGTACTGTCCGCCCCGGCGACACCCGAGGTGGCGCGGTTGGTGGGGATGCGCAACTTGTTCTCCGGTACGGTCCTGCAACATGGTGGCGATCACAGCCTGATCGATTGGGAAGGCCAGCTACTGCGTGTGCGCCTCCAACCCGAATGGCAGCCTCGACAGCACGTGAACTGGGGGCTGCCGACTTCCAGCGTGCTGCTGATGCCTCAACAGCATGCACCAGGTGCTCTGGACAATCCCGTAGACGTGCAGGTAGAGCGACTGCTGTCGCTGGGCGAGCATTTGCGTGTCGAGTTGCGTCGAGGCCAGGCGCGCTTGACCATGAACGTGCCCCGGCATTTGGCGCAGCGCTACGGTCTGGCTGCGGGTCAGCGCCTCACGATTCGCCTACGCGGTGAAACCATCCATTTGATGCCCGTCGAGGGCGGCCTCTAGGTAGTCAATCCATGCGAGAAAGAAAGTCTGCTGTATTCGGTGCAGGGGCTGGTGTGGGCTTGCTCGGAGGACTGATTGGCCTTGGTGGGGCCGAGTTCCGGCTACCGTTGTTGATCGGCCTGTTCCGCTTCCATGCTCTGGAAGCGGTGATCCTCAACAAGGCCATCAGTCTGGTGGTCGTGACGGCGGCCTTGCCCATCCGCTCTTTCGCAGTGCCTTTTCACGAGGTGTTGGCCTGGTGGCCTGCGATACTGAACCTGCTGGCCGGTAGCCTGATCGGTGCCTGGGTCGGTGCCGGCTGGGCAACTCGCTTGCAGTCACACCACCTCTACCGGGTGATCGCAGTGCTTCTGCTGTTGATTGCGCTGATTCTGGTATTTGGTCACAGCCCGTATAGCACGGGGCGTCCGCTGCTGGAGGCACCCTGGCTGATTCCCGTGGGTTTACTGGCTGGACTAGTGATCGGGGTTGTCGCTTCGTTACTGGGCGTAGCCGGAGGAGAGTTGCTGATTCCAACCTTTGTGTTGCTGTTCGGCGCGGATATCAAGCTGGCAGGCAGTCTATCGTTGGCCGTCAGCCTGCCGACGATGCTGATCGGCTTTGCCCGCTACAGTCGCGATCAGAGCTTCGCCGTTCTGGGCAGGCACAAGCCGTTCGTACTCTGGATGGCTCTCGGCTCTCTGGCCGGAGCCGCATTCGGAGGCCTGCTGCTGGGCTGGGTCAGCACCGCCGTCCTACTGCCGCTGCTGGCAATGATTTTGCTGCTGTCGGCAATCAAGCTTTGGCGACACGCTTGATATCTGCGTAGTTGGCGGAATATGTTTACACAGCCTTCGAGCCAGATAACTTTTCATAGTAAGTGCGAGCCGGCGAAGCCGGCTCGACCATTTACGTTACAGCTGAAGAGATAGTGCCCTAACTGGTTCGTCGCAGTATCTATGAGCGCACATTCGCTGATGGATACGACTCAGGAAACCCACCTCAAATGCCCGCCTCTCAATAGCGCAGGGCAGCAGATCGCGCTCCGCGATCATCACTGCCCAAAGCCATCCACTGCGGGCGTTGTCGAGCCAGGTCTGGGCCAACCTCACGCCCTGGTTGAAAGCTTCTCTGCAGTCGGCAGCCCAGGCGATCTCCATGCCTGGATGGCCATCGTGAGGCGGAAGGTAGGTCATCACACCCTTGCTCATCTGGCACCTCCTCGCACTTCGGAGAGGGCGCGGCGATAGAGCACGACCATCTCATCGAGCAGAGCCAGCGCAGAGTAAGCAGCGATGCGTACGCGCAGATCCGCTGGCTGCAAGCCTTCAGGTTCAGCCAGTTGATCGAGCAGATTGCCGAGCATGACGCCACGCAGTTCAGCTGCAGCTTCAGAGGGTAGGGGAGAGCGTTCGGATTCATGCAGCGGGCTTCGCTGCAGCGGAAAAGGTACAACGCAGGATTCGAACTCAGCCATGGCGCACCTCCGGATCAGAGGTGAACAGCAAGACCTGAAGCCCAAGGCGGAGCTCTCGGGTAAAAAAGGGGTAGCGCATTTTCCTTATGCTCCTTGGTTCGATTAAGGAGCCGCCACCAATCGTTGCTACACAATATGGAGGCGGACCGCACGGGGGTAGCAAACCGGGAACCAAGGGAACCGGCCAGGCAAAAGCCTGCCCCGTACGGCCCGCCATAGAGACGCGATAACGCAGTGCCGGGGCACTGGCTATGCGCTATGACGCTGCCGCATCTTGGTTTCCTAGGTTGCTACACCCGGCCGTGGGATTTACCACGACGGGCGCACTCTAGCCCGAGGGTTTCAGGATGGCAACCTACTGTGGCGTAGTTGGTTGAGAGGTGGGCCAGTCAATCTCGTGGCTTACGGGGTAGGAGGGCAGAGGTCTCACTCCAGATATGGCTATTGGCTTACAGCCTTGCCTCCGTAATCAGCGAACTCATCAGCTACGCTGTAATCAGCCTCTGGAGGAGTACGCCATGTCTGCCAAGGAAGAGCAGTTGATCCAGTTGCTGGGCCTCATGGCTCGCGGCATGACCCACATGACCGCATCCATAACCGCAATGGCCTTCGAACAGCTGCGAAGCCAGGATGCAGCACTGCAGAGTTCAGCCAAGCGCATGATCGAGCGCATGCAGGCTATCAATGAAGAGCTGGATCTGCAGTGGGAGCTGGTCGGCCAGCTAACCGGACAGCGGGATCAGGAAGTGCTGGTAGAGAAGCTGGACATTTCATCGGTTCGAGTGCACCGAGAAGCGGAGACTGCCGAGCTTGAAAGGTTGGCAGGTGGCCGCTAACGAAATGTTCTCCGAACGCTGGGTTAATGAAGTGCGAACCGGCAGGATGCCGACCCGATGTACTTCATTAGCCAGAGCTCTCCTTGCTGGCCAGTTTTAACTGGCTACTTCATTGGGTGCGCCAGGCATGGCGCGTAGCGCCGTGACTGGCGCTGTTCGGTTCACTGTGGTGGTGAACCGGACGACTTGGAGGTGAAAGTCCTCTGCACGCCCGGCAAGGGGAAGTGCTAGCGGAAGGCAA
>Ga0228674_1000370_pt1 | contig 32869 bp, 55 predicted proteins | sample 1D_rmetaG_FD_189054 | JGI IMG/M metagenome (GOLD analysis project Ga0228674, IMG submission 189054) | Seawater microbial communities from Monterey Bay, California, United States - 1D_r | ecosystem: Environmental > Aquatic > Marine > Coastal | place: USA: California | collected 2016-09-26
TTTGAAATTATTTTTAAAACGCCGAAGCGAATTAACCTATTTAAGGCGTAACTCAATAAGTTCCATCGGATACCCAGTGCATTGACAAAATTGTTCACGGGTATATCCTGAAAATTCTTTTAACATCTCATCATCAATAAGAAGATAGGCAGCGAACATATTAGCATCTGATTCGATGCGAGATGTTAGCAATAATGTCTTGTGTGCCATAAAGCAACAGTTTTCTTTCCAATGCAAAATAGCATGTCCAAGTTCGTGTGCCATAACTATTTTTAAGTATTCTTCATCATCAATATCAGAATTTATGAATATACACTTTGTATGCTCTAAATATTTGTACATTCCCACAGTGGAGCTTCCAAGAGGGTGATAAAAAACCTTAATTCCCAGTTCTCGCGCTATTCTAAATGGGTCAGCGGTTCCAAAACGCCTTACATAATAGGCTACGATTCGATTAATACGCCTATCCAATACAATCCCCCCAGTTTTACTCTTTTCTGTTCTTGTACGGGTTATATTTTTCTTTGTTTATTATCTTTAATTGTCTCATTGCAGATTCCAATGCATTTTCTAGTAATGATAAAGACATATCATCAATTTCTTCGCCGTTATAATACAGCGGTCCAATATCCTGATTTTTAATATCACTCATGATAGAATCCAACTTTCTTTTTATGTCGCGTTCGTCTTTGGGTGTCAGTGCAGTTTTCTTTTTCTCCGGTTCGTCTTTCCCTGTCATAAGATAATCAAGAGATACACCGAAATAATCGGCAATCAATTTTGCTTTATCTGAACTCAGTAAGTTTCTTCTAGACTTCCAATTGCTAAATGTAGATTGGCTTATTCCGGTTGCTTTTGACACTTGATAAGTTGTAACACCATATTTTTGTAACAACTGCTCAAAAATTTCATACATTTTATGTGCTCCTTTCACAAAAAACGCATAATTCACAAAATGGTAGTAAAAACCATTGACTGCTACGCAAAATGGTGTTATAGTAAGACTGTACTTCACAGAATGGTAGCGTTCAACGAAAATAATACCAAATTTAAAATGCGTTTAAAATGTGATGCTTTAACTGGTAATTGAAGTGTATCACAAATGTGAAGTATTCGCAATAGTTTTTTAGGGAAAGAGGGTATAAAAAGTGTACGAAAAATTTGCTGCATTATTAGAAGAAAATAACAAAACAGCATATCAGGTATCTAAAGATACTGGTATAGCTCAAAATGTATTTTCTTATTGGAAAACAGGACGTAGCACTCCGAAGACTGACAAGCTCAAAATCCTGGCCGATTACTTCGGCGTGCCAATTGAGTATTTCTTGGATGAATAGAAGGAGGTGAGTAGGATGGAAGATTTGCCGTGGGATGACAACTTGAGCAAAGCACATAAGTGGAGCAAACAAGCAAAGGTTATATCTATATGTGCTTTGCTGATAAGTGTTACATCTTTGTTTATAAGAATATTTGGACTACTCCAATAGCAACAGAAACTATAAGAGAAACGATGGCAATTATCTTTGAAATAAGAGCTTCTTTTTTAGCGGCAACCGTTTCTGCTTTTGCCATATCAAGCTGTTCGTTAAGTGTCGCTGAGATTTCATTTAATTGTTTTTCGTAAGATGACTTTATATCATCAGCCATTTTTGCTAAAACTGAATCTTCATACCCCGGAAGTCTTGATTTAGTTTTCATAAATAATAGTTCCGGAGGTTCAATTTTAGGAACATCAAATTTAGGCATTGTAACATCATATTTTGGAATCTCAATGTTAATCTTTGGAGGATGAACGTCAAACTTCAATTATGATTCTCCTTCTGTTTTACTTGGCCTGGCGGGGCCTGTACTTATATTATAGGAAGTTTGGGAGAAAATGTAAATGTTTGTGTCAACAGGAAGAAGTGACTGAAACATACCAAAAGTAGACAAGCTTAAAAAAATTGGCCGACTATTTCGGCGTGCCTATTGAATATTTCTTGGAAGAGTAGAGGAGGTGAGAGAGATGAAGACAGAAATTAGAGTATCTCAAGTTGAATCACGTTTGTTGATAGAAGTTGATGGTGAAATTCTACCAGATATTTTTAGCGAATACAGATGGGAAAGCTCCAATACAGGAAAATCAGAGCTTTCCTTAACTATTCGAGGCGATGTCAGTGTATCTGAGTTGTCAACCAGCCTAAAAGTGCAGAAGGATAGAACCTGTAATCCAGTATGTTTGGGCTAAATTGCATCATCAAGACAGACTCTAGCAAAGAGTTTTCCAAAATCAGTTATATCAAAAAGTTGTAAGGAGGCAAAAATGCAGAAGCTAAAAAGATTTCTGATCGAATGGGGAATTCCAATCCTTTCGGGTATTGCAGGGAGCTTTATCGGAATTTCCATCGCTAAGATGATTGGCATAATGTGAGTAAAGTTGTTATAACAGCAATGACTATGGGAAATAGAGGAGGTGAGAGAAATGGAAATCAGGAAACTAGAGATAGATTTTGATACTGGAGTTTTAAAAATTAACGACAGGGAGATAAATGAATATCCTATTCTTGCAACTCTTCCCGGCCCCGACGGATGGGTGCAGCGAAAATTGTTTAATCCAGAACTTGCCACCGGGAACAAGGAAGAGTGTGATCGGTTAGATGTCACTTACAGGCCGTCTAAAAGTACGCTTTTATAAAAGCTACTTTTCCATAAACTATTTGGTAGTCAACCTGTTGAATCCAGCGACCACCAATAAAAGTGCCACAAATATCAGAAATATCCTTTTCTGCATTCGGCGGTATGGCAATCAAAAGATGTTTTCCAACATCATCTTGTGATTCAACAAAGTAAGTGTCATAGCCATTAACATTTATAGACGTAAGATTCATAACATCATTCTTTCTATGTACTCGGCCTGGCGGCCTGTAAGTACATTATAGAAAAGAGAGTGCAAGAAAACAAGAGGAGGCGTAACAATGGAATTTCCAAAGAAAATCATGTACCAAAAGGAATTAGTCCAGATGGGATTCCCGGAAAAGATGCTCCGCAGAATCAGCAGGGAGAAGGGTCAGAAGGTAGCATATAAGGTCAATCCCAATAACAAGACAAGCCCAACCTTGTTTGACACGGACGAGCTCCAGAAATATCTCATCCGTCAGAACCGGGCAGCCGATCTGGCAAGGCAAAGGGGGTGCGTGATGTAATGCACTACACCGCAATAAAAGACGCAGCTATCTGTACCGCCCTTGCCGCATCAACCGGATGGTGGCAGCCACGGGATGCACCGCAGGCAGTTATGTGCTACATATTTATATTTGTACTGCTGGTGGCTACTTTTGAAGTGGCACGAGATTGGGAGAGGAGGAGGAGACATGAAAACGGAAAAATGGATAGAAATATGCAAGGAAATGGCCCCGCATTTAAGAGCGTTGGAGCTGATTGCCAAAAATAATAATCTTGACATCCTTTGCGTTGGCATGGGTACCAAAACGTACGGACAGGCCACATGGATTGAAGATGATACAGGTACGCATTTTAGATGTAACGTCGAGAGCAATCGTAGTTTTAAGGCAGAAATCAGCAACAGCGAAGCTGATATATCCGAAAAGTTTTTGCTGCCAATGGAAAAGCCCCTGGCGCCGGGAAGCAATCAGGGACTTGAAAAATAAACACATCTTTATTATAGGGTAATCAAGGAGGTTTCGTCAAGATGAATAAGAAAGCAATTGAGATCATGGCAGGCAGTACGGTTTTAGTGGAATACGGCATACCGGATAACTATGTACCTTTCAAGGTGCGGGCGGTGTATGCGACTGAATCTAAAGTTGTGCTCACCGCGGAATCAAAGGTAGGGAACGAAACATTTGTGCTCCGCCCGGAGGAAGAACTTTTGGTGCTGCCATGAGTGAACCGTACATGATCATCGACAATGCGGATCATGCTGAATGGCTGCAGGCCCGGAGTTATGGCATCGGCGGTTCCGACGCATCGGCAATCCTGGGGATGAATCCATATAAGACCAACATAGAACTCTTTGAGGAGAAGACAGGCCGCAGGATCCCGGAGGATATATCAGACAAACCTTATGTACGATATGGGACCATGGCAGAGCCGCTTATCCGTCAGCTCTTCATGCTGGATTATCCAGAATATCAAGTCACCCACCATGAAAATAGGATCTTGAGAAGTAAGGAACACCCATTTCTACAGGCATCTCTGGACGGAGAGCTGACAGACCAGGAAGGCAGGAAAGGGGTACTGGAGATTAAGACGACCAATATCCTGCAGTCCATGCAGTATGAGAAGTGGAAAGACCGTATACCGGATAATTATTATATCCAGGTGTTACATTATCTTTTGGTGACGGGGTATGAGTTTGCGGTACTCCGGGCACACCTGATCAGCAACTGGGGACAAGATAAGCGGACAACAGCGAAACATTATTTTATAGAGCGTTCAGATGTTGAGAATGATCTGGACATGCTCCTTCGGGAGGAACAGAAATTTTGGGAGTATGTAGAGAGTGGCAGGAAGCCACCCCTGATACTGCCGGAGATATAGAGGAGGAAAGTCATGGAATTAAGGATCACAACCCAAATGGAACCCGGTGTATTGCCGGAAGTCCAGTGGAACAATGAGGAGTTAAAGAAAGAAATCGCCGAAAAAGCGACGGAGTATAAGAATATCGCCTACACGGCTGAACAGTCCACGGATATGAGGAAAGACCGGGCAAAGCTGAACGCTCTGGTGACAGCCTTTGAAGACCAGCGGAAACGGGTTAAGAAATTTTATAATGAACCGTATACAAAGTTTGAAGACCAGGTAAAAGAGGTTCTGGCTCCGGCCCGTGAAGCGATCGCGCTGATCGATAAAGGACTGGATGAGATTGAAAAGAAATACAGGGCAGACCGTAAAGCAAAAATGCAGGAGCTGTATGAAAAATATGTAGGTGACCTGAGAGGATTAGTGCCATTTACCCGTACTGTGAAAGAAGAATACTATAAAAAGGCTTTCACAGACAAGAAGCTGGAACAGGCGTACATAGACTTCTTTGGCCGGATACGGGAGGACATGAAAGCCCTTGAGGAGCTTCCGGAAAGGTTCCGGGACAAGGCACTCTTAAAATATGTGGAATCTTTCAGCCTGTCAGATGCGCTCCGGGAAGGGAAGCGGCTGGAAGAGCTGGAAAAAGCCATGGAAGAGCGCCGGAGGAACCAGGAAGCTGAGAAGGCTGCCCGTGATGCGGCAAAACCACAGGCCAGGCCGCAAGCACAGGCACAACAGCAGGAAGCGCCCATTACGGAACCTGTAAATACGGCAAATGAAGAGGAACCGATCATGAGTCTGGACTTCCGGGCATGGGGAACAAAAGCGCAGCTCATGGGCCTGCGGCAGTACATGATCGACAATCATATCAAATTCGGAAAGGTGGAATAGAAATGGCAGTAGGAAACAGTCTGGCAAAAAAGCGGGAAAAGACACCGCTGACCGCATATCTGACAAATGATGCAGTGAAAAAGCAGATCAATAACGTGGTAGGAGGGAAGAATGGGACAAGGTTCATCTCCAGTATCGTGTCAGCGGTGCAGACCACACCGGCGCTGCAGGAATGCACGAATCCAAGTATCCTTTCAGCAGCCCTCCTGGGAGAGGCTCTGAACCTTTCACCGTCTCCCCAGTTGGGACAGTATTATCTAGTTCCTTTCAATAATAAAAACAAGGGGTGCAAAGAGGCGCAGTTCCAGCTTGGGTATAAAGGATATATCCAGCTGGCAAAGCGGAGCGGTGTGTATAAAAAGATCAATGTTATATCCATTAAAGAAGGGGAGCTGGTTTCTTACAACCCTTTGGAAGAGGAACTGGAAGTAAATCTCATTGAAGACGACATCATCCGTGAGGAAACTCCCACGATTGGCTATTATGCTATGTTTGAGGAAGTCAATGGATATAAGCACAGCATGTACTGGTCTAAAAGAAAGATGCTGGCACATGCGGATAAATACAGCCAGGCATTCCATCTTCACGCAGTGAACAGCAGTAATTCTAAATACTCTAGAGTATCATATGAAGACTTTGAAAGAGGGAATTTTCCAAAAGAAGATGCTTGGAAGTATTCATCTTTCTGGTATAAAGATTTTGACGCTATGGCCCACAAGACTATGCTCCGCCAGTTAATCAGCAAGTGGGGGACCATGAGCATTGATTTGCAGACGGCGGTAGAAAAGGATATGGCAGTCATCCGGGAAGACGGCAGCCCTGAGTATGTTGAGAATGAGGAACAGGAAGAGAATATAGCGGTAGAACAGGAGTACAAGGAAGTAGATACGCAGGATGAACCGGAGCAGGAAGAAACCTCTCCGCAGGAGCCTGAGGGACAAATGAGCATGGAAGATGAATTTTTCCGCGGATTATAAGGGGTTCCGGCCTTGTGCCTGAATGATATATCACACAAAAATACGCACAGCAGCCCTGATTAAGCCAGGGCTGCGGAAAGGAGCAACTATGAAACATATGGATATGGAGAAGTTCGCAAATGGAGCCTTCACATCCCAGATCAACAGAGAACTGGAGAAGGTGACGGAGAATATCCAGGACCCCAATACAGATGCCACGGCAAAGCGCCGGATCACAGTGGTCATTGAATTTAAGCCAAACGAGGCCAGGAATTTTGTTACCACTGGGGTGCAGGCAAAATCAACTTTAGCACCAGCTCTTGGAGCAGTCACAGCCCTAAATATGGGCAAGGACCTGAAAACAGGGGAAGTGGAGGCTGTGGAGATTGGCAACCAGATCCCGGGGCAGATGTCTATTGACGATGTCGAGACCCCGCAAGCTGTGCAGGAAGAGGATAACCATAACGGTGAATTAAACGCTATGGTACGCACCGTTGATCAGTCCACGGGGGAGATTTACGAGACACCAGCAAGCAGCAATGTCATTGATCTAAGAGGAGCCAGACAGGCGTAAATAATAGGAGGATAAGAATATGTTAAGAGAAGCTATGCAGTATATCGCAGGATTAAAAGAGGAATCTATGGACCCAAAGGTGGTCGAGATCAATGGGAAGACTTATTGCAATAAGAACCTGACAAGATATGGCGAGGAGCCGATGGCCAGTGCAATCGAGGCCACTACTCTGACAGCTATGATCGACTATATTAAAAACTGTAAAGATGAGCTGCGGGAATCCATGGTCATCCATGTGGTAAATCCAACCACTGTAAAACTGTATTCCGGACTGACGAAGGAAAGGGACAGGGAGCATCTGTTCAAATCCAATGCCATTGTTCCGAAGTTCTCTTTTGATAATTGGTACGACCAGGAGCGTTTCATCATTGAGTTACAGGCGGATTTTGAGGTAACGGCGGACCTGGAAGCTATCCTGAAAGTGGCTGGGAACGTCGAGGCAAAGACCACAGCCAATTATGGGGATGACGGTGTAAGCCAAAAAACTACCATCAAGCAGGGTATTGCATCCAAAGCAGACGTCCTGGTCCCGAATCCAGTGAGCCTTGTCCCGTACCGCACCTTCTTAGAGGTGAAGCAGCCTGCCAGCGAATTTGTATTCCGAATCAGGGATAATGGCGGAGAGCCAATATTCAAGATCGTGGAGGCAGAAGGCGGCCTATGGCGTAATGAGGCTATGAACAATATCAAGCAGTATCTTATTGAGAACCTGCAGGATAATCCGGTATATGAACGCATTACCATCATTGCATAAATAACTTTATTCCCTGCCCTGGAAACGGGGCGGGGAAGTCAGGAGAATGACGTGGGTAAAAAAGAAAGAGAAAAAGGGAAGCGTGGAGAACGGGAGATTGCTAATTATCTCAAAAGCCACGGTTATGACGCAAAAAGAGGACAGCAGTATTGCGGTGCGAATGGTGATGCCGATGTGATCGGACTGCCAGGCATACATATTGAGTGTAAATGGGTAGAGAGGCTCAATATAAGGGAAGCTATGGAACAGTCCATGAATGATGCCAAAGAAAAAGAGATGCCTACGGTCTTTCATAAAAAGAACAGGCAGCCGTGGCTGGTTACAATGACCATGGACGACTGGATGAAGTTATATAAGGCGGCTGGAAAGCTGTTGTAAGGATGGAAAGTGGGTGGTCAGATTGGCACGTGGTGCCCCTAATAAACGAGGGCTTGACTACTTTCCGAAGATGCTTAATTTCTATGACGATGATAAGATATTCGACCTTATGGATGAGTATGGCCCTATGGGAGTCACCATCTATGATGTTATCCTGACAATCGTATATAGCCAGGGATATTTTGCCGAATTATCAAAAGACAAGCTATCAAGAATGGTCATCCGTAAAATAGGAAATAAGTGGATCAAGAATCAAAGGGTTGTCGTGCAAGTGATAGATTATTGTGCGGATTTAGGGCTTTTTGACAAGGCCCTCCTTGCACAGAATGTTATCACCTCTGAAGGGATTCAAAGACGTTATCACAAGATAGCAGTGAAACTGATGAAGAGACAGCTTTATAGTGAAAAGTATTGGCTCCTTGAAAAAGAGGAAAAAGAGGAGCCTCTATTAAATTCACCCAAAAATCGAATTTCTTCGGAAGAAAATCAAATTGATTCCGCAGTTATTCCAAATTCTTCGGAAGAAAGTCATATAAAAGGAAAGGAAACTAAAAGAAATAATATAAATACGGCTCCGCCGGGAAAACCATTTGATAACCCAGAGCTTGAAAAGGCTTTCCAATTCTTTCTCTTATGTAGGAGACAGAACGGGAAAGTCATTAACGAAGAGCAGGTTCGGCTTCTAAGGGAAGAACTGTGTGCATCTGGGGAAGATGACAAGAGCAGGCTGGCTGTGGCAAAAAAAGCGGCGGCAGATGGATGGACAGGTTTCCATGCATTGAGAAAGCCGAGAAGGAAAGCGGAGCCAAAGAAAAAGGCTGGATTTAACAATTTCCAGGGGCGCAGCTATGATGTTGGCAAGCTGGAGTCTCAATTGTTGAACAGTCAGAAAGGAGGAAAAGACCATGGATAGTAGAACACAAACCGTAGAAATTGACCATGACAAGCTGTGCAGGTATATCAGGGACACCTTGCACATGACCTTAATAGATTTTAGCTACTCGATTGGGAAAAGCAAGAGCTACATATCTGGCCTTGCACGGAATCCGAAGGTACCAGGCGCCGCATACAGCCTGATTTGTGAGAAATGCAGGGTACCATTTTCTTATTTTGAGGCGGTGCCACAGGAAGAGAGACAGAAGTCTCAGGAGCAGACATCCGTCAACCCGGAATTACTCCTCATGCTGAAAAGCCTGTCGGATAGTATGATTGCAATGGAGAAGCGTTTGAGTGCCATGGATGTTGTTATAGAGGCCATGGGCGGAGAAGTGTCAAAGGTGCTGCAAAAATGCAGTGCCAATACCCTGCAGCTCGAAAGAATAAGAGATGCGCTGGATAAGCTATCAATGTCGGATTATGACAGGGCTGAGACGTATCTCAAAGCTTCACTGGCAGAGGGAGACAGGATAGCATCGGATATCCTTGCCAATGCTGAGGCAGAGGGAATCAAAACTGCGGAGCTCATGAGGGCCAAGAATCGGATGGGAATCCGGGCCTATACGACTGGGTACGGAAAGAGCCAGAAAAAATGGTGGGGGTATGAGAAAGGCGGTATTAAATAAAACAAATGTTATATCAAATGTCCATATCAGAATATCTGCAGGCCAGAAACAATGTACGTTTTAAGCATTGCGGCCAATGTGTCTGCCGGAGCTGCCTTTACTGGTGGTCAGGACGGTGCCCATACAATGGATGTTATGATAATCACCGGGCAGAGGTAGATCCATACGACAGAGCACACCCAGATGAGCCGCCACGGACTGCCTGGAGTTATTGGGATAAGCCCGGGGAGCAGGCTCACTGGTGTAGGGGAGGAGCACTTTATAAAATACCAGGGATGCCAGGTCAAGGAGTGCCTAAAATGTAACGTCGCTGTATATCAGGATGGGTATATTGATTGCAGCCTGGTGGATACTCTGGGGTGTACGGCGTGTTATCAGGAGTTTGAGGAGCATATGGAGGAATAGCCTATGTGTAACGATTTTGAGTGCGTCCATGATCAGTGCGGCATATGCAACTACACGGACGAGGATTGTGAGTATGAGGACTGCGATATGTGGCGAGTATGTCAGGAATGTGTCAGTAATATGGTAAGTGGTGATAACTGCACAGGAGAAGAGGAGGTATAAACGGATGAAAGCATTAACAGTATGGCAGCCGTGGGCTACTTTGCTTGCGACGGGATATAAAACGGTGGAAACGCGAAGTTGGAAAACGAATTATAGAGGGAAAATACTTATCCATGCGGCAAAAAGGCCTGTGGTTAATGGGATAATTGAGATGGATAGAGAGGCAAGGAAAGTGCTTAGAGATGTACTGGATCTGCCGGAGATATACCGAGAGATTAACTGGACTGAATATTACAGGAAGCTGCCAATAGGTGTTGTCGTGGGAGAAGCAAGATTGACAGACTGTATTCATATAAATGAGGAGTATCAGAGATTTATTAAGAATGCATGTCATGCGGAGTACCTCTTGGGTGATTTTACTACGGGGAGGTATGCGTGGATCATGGAAGACGCCATAAAATATGATGTGCCAATTCCTGCCACGGGGAGGCAAGGATTGTGGAATATAGAGATAGAGTATAATGACAAGATTGGTAGGGCAATGGGAAATGGATGAGAGACTGACTGCCATACTGGCCTTGCAGCGCCGCCTGGATGGGTGGCGCCGGCAGCATGAAGAGCAATTGGCGAAAGCCAGAATTAAGGAGGACGATCCATGAATGAACCAAAATATAAAACCTGTATACATAGTCAGAAGGTGGGAAAAGTTGCCGTATTAGTTGGTCCTGGATGCGCAAGGGCAGCATTGATAAAAGGGATTCTAGTCAGCAGTAAACAGCGGTGTGAAACATGTAGGAGCTGGAAGGAGAGAGTATGAAAAACGGTGAAGGATATACAGATAACACGGCCGGCAAAGCAATCTATGAGGCGGACAGGCTGCCCAAACACATCATGGACGTGGTACATACACTCAAGCTGGTTGCCGGGATGGTTGGGTTGAGGATTAAAAGTGTGGAACTGGAGGACCGGAAGAGTGGGAAACGATACTTGTACGGGAGGTGATGATCAGTGAAAGAGATGTTTATCATAATTAAAATTGCTTTTACCATGTACAGAGAAGTAGGTATCCAGGGCAAGCTTTTGAGGCATAGATACAAGATGCTTGATATTTACACAAAGTATCAGGATTATCCATTTGAGTATGAGCAAACAAAAAAGTGGCGGGAGGATTTAAAGGCTACTTTGTGTAAAGCAAGCGAGGAGATGCGGGACTGGAGGTGAGCGCAATGGAACAATTATCTGAATCTGAAAAGAAAAAGCGGTATTTAAGAGGATATAGGATATCAATACGAAGATTAAAGCGTCTTCAGTCTGAATTGACGGAGGTGCGGGGAATGAAAATGGGCGTATCTATTAATTATGACGGTATGCCACATGGAAGTAACGTAATGGGAGATTTATCTGGATACGCGGCGGATCTGGATAAACTTGAAAGAGGAATTCAGACCGAAAGGTATCGCAGAATTAAAAATTATAAATCTATTAAAAAGTGTATTGATGGCCTGGAAGATGACAGGGAGAGCGACGTATTATTTTATCGTTATATCAAAGGTTTTGAGTGGTACCAGGTGGCTGAGGTCATGGGTTTTTCTGAGAGACATATAACTCGTTTACATGGTATGGCACTGGCGCATTTGGATGTGCCAAAAGATGTCCTAGAATGTCCGATACAAAAGTGATATTATGATATCATCAAAAAAAACAAAGAACACCTGGCTGGCAATATGCTGGCTGGGTGTTTTTGCGTGTGGAAAGTGAGGTGAAATCATGGGAAGAAAATTACGGTTTAGCAGCCCGGAAGAACTGCAAGAGAAATGGGAAATGTACAAAGAGGATTGTGACAATCAGATGGTTCTTACCCATGACTTCTCTTCAAAGAACAGCGAGTTTGTCAGTAAGGAGTTGCGTCGTAGTGTCACATATACAATTGAAGGATTTTGCGCATTTGCAGGGATTTCACGACAACAGTTCTACAGCAATTATGCAGAGAAGAAAAAATATACTGACATCGTCACGCGCATGAGGGAGGAATGCGAAGTAGATGCCCGCAAGAAATTTGAGCTACAGATGATTCCGTCTCAGTTGGCCGGCTTGTGGATGAGCAAATACGGCTATACCACAAAGCAGGATACCAACATCTCCGGAAGTCTGGATACCGAGAAGACAAAGCTGGACGACCTGATCCAGCAGATGCGTGGTGATGGATAATGAGTGATGAAAGACTGGTATTGTCAGAGAAGTATAAGGCATTCCTGAAATGTAACGCCCCTGTGGAGTTCCTGGAGGGCACAACGGCTGCGGGCAAAACTACAGTAGGATTGTTTAAATTTATGCTGAAAGTGGCGGAATCGCCTAAAAAACTGCATATCCTTGCAGCAGACGATACAGGAGCAGCCGAGAAGAATATTATCCAGAAAGACCTTGGAATCCTGGATGATTTCGGGGTATTGGTGGAATACAAGGGCAACGGATCCGGTGAGTATAAGATGCCGCATCTCCTGTTTCACACGTCTGCTGGAGACAAAATAGTATTTGTCGTTGGTTACGGCAACAAGAGCAAGTGGAAAGATGCTCTGGGCGGACAGTACGGCTGTCTGTACATTGATGAGATTAACACGGCGGATATTGAGTTTGTCCGTGAGGCTGCCATGAGGTCTGATTATCTGATGGCAACACTTAATCCGGATGACCCCGGACTGGATGTGTACAAGGAGTATATCAACTGTTCCAGGCCGCTCCCTGAGTGGGGGGATGATACCCCACAGGAAATTAAAGACGAGCTAAAAGAAGAACCAAAACCCGGTTGGGTACATTGGTTCTTTTCTTTTGCTGATAACGCAGGGTTACCAAAAACAATGCTGGACAGGATTATGGCCAATACACCGAAGGGCACCAAAATCTGGAAGAACAAAATCCAGGGTCTGCGTGGTAAGGCGACTGGTCTGATATTCCCGAACTTCGACCGCAAGAAGCATGTAGTTACTGCTGCATGGCTAAAACAGCAGATCAAGGCTGGAAGTATAAGGTTCAAAAAGTTCACGGCCGGTCTAGATACATCCTATTCCAGTAAGTCCCCAGATACAATCTCAATGATATTCCAGGGCATTACAGAGGACAGAGTATTATATACCCTTGCTGAGAAGGTGTATAACAATGCCAATCTGGATGTGCCACTGGCCCCCAGTGATACAGCTATCCGCTTCATTGGATTCCTCAATCAATGTAAAGATGATTGGGGATTCGCAAAAAATGTTTTCGTCGATTGTGCGGACCAGGCAACCATCACGGAGCTGCGTAAATTTAAGCGTCTGTATGGCTGCCTTTACAATTTCGTAGACAGCTACAAAAGCGTTGTAATCATTGACCGCATCAATCTGCAATTGGGGTGGATACAGCAGGGCGGCTATTATGTGGTTGACACCTGCATGGAGCATCTATCCGAACTGGAACGGTATAGCTGGGATGATGAGAAAGATGTGCCTGAGGACCGGAATGACCATACGATCAATGCTAACCAGTATGCATGGATTCCGTACAGAGATATGATTGGATTCGAGGAGGCAGAAAGATGACAAGATTTGAATTATTACAGAAAGTCAACGGAGTCAAGGAATATTCGAGGCTTGTGTTTGAAATGGCAAGAAAAGCGGATTCAGCAGACGGACTGGCGGTGGAATTATCAAGTGAAATTCCTGAAGATGGGCTACAAACGATTAAGTCCGTAGCCCAAAAAGGTGTCTATCCATTGTCTTTAGACGGAATACAGTAGTGGCAGCCATTCGGGTTGTATGTATGCTCCACTAATACGGCGTGGACTTGGGCTTCGTCATAAGTATCGGCCATATAAATGTGTTCGTGATTAATTTCATTTATGAGACAGGACACCGTTTCTGAATCTAAATCGTGTATTTCACCAGTGTTTGTATTGAGAAGATATCGTTTTCCATTATAAGGCGATTCGTAACGACGCATAACATTTTCTCCTTTCCTTTGTACTCGGCGTGCAGGCCTGTACTTAGATTATAGGAGTTTTATCAAGAAATAACAATAGGAGGCAAAGAAATGAGGTGGGTACAAAAATTGAATGAAAGCATTAAGCGCGGCCTCAGAAGCTGGTTAAATGTAGTTCCTGCAAACCCGTACAGTATTCAGATAAATGAGGTATTAGACTTTGAGACCAATGCTATCCGTAATCGGATTTGGTACAGGGGGGATAGCAATGAGCTGGAGCAGATGTACCAGCAGAATCCAGAGTATGCGGACAAGTTTAAGTTCTGGGCATGTAAGTGCAGCCCTGGGATGGAAATGCGTAAGATCCATACCGGATTGCCGGGACTGATCGTGCGCATACTATCCTCGGTTGTGCTGGCGGATATGAATGATTTTGAGTTCGAGGACGCCAAGCAGGAACGGCTCTGGAAGGAAATAGAAGCGGACAATAAATTTACAAAGAAAATGGAAAAGGCCCTGAAGGAAGTGCTGTACATCGGGGACGGGGCTTTTAAAGTCACGATAGACACACAGGTAAGTGAGTATCCTATCTTGGAATGGTATCCGGGAGAACAGATAGAGATAGTCAGACGCCGGGACAGGATAAGTGAGGTGATATTTAAAACTCCTTACAAGGACCAAGGCAGGATGTATGTCCTCAATGAGCGCTATGGATACGGATACATCATCAATGAGTTGTACCTGCATGATAAGCTGGTTGATATCAAGTCAATCCCGGCTACAGCCAACCTGGCGGACTGGAAGTTTGATGAGAATATTATTCTAGCGGTGCCTATGCAAATCTATGAATCAGCGAAATATGAAGGCCGGGGAGGCTCTATTTTTGATGGAAAACTGGACAGCTTTGATGCATTTGACGAGGCATGGTCACAGTGGATGGATGCACTAAGAGCAGGCCGGGCCAAAACCTATATCCCTGAATGCTTGGTGCCACATGATCCAGAGACAGGGAAGCCCATCAGACCCAATATGTTTGACAATCGGTATTTTGCCGCTGACGGAGATATGCGTGACAAGCAGCAAAATGTGATCAATACAGATCAGCCAATCATCCCCCATGAGAGTTATCTTGCAAGCTATGTGACAGCTCTGGACCTCTGCCTACAGGGGATTATCAGCCCCAGTACATTGGGTATTGACGTAAAAAAGCTGGACAATGCGGAAGCGCAGCGGGAAAAGGAGAAAGCCACTCTGTACACCAGGAACGCTATTGTGGAAGCACTACAGGAAACATTGCCTGATGTGGTGGCAACCTGCATCAATGCCTATCACCTGCTGATGGGAGAAGGCGTAGAAGACGTGGACGTAAATATCCCGTTTGGAGAGTACGCGAATCCGTCATTTGAAAGCCAGGTGGAAACAGTAGGAAAAGCCAAAACCCAGGGTATCATGAGTATTGAGCGCTGCGTTGAGGAGCTTTACGGTGATACACTGGATGAGCACTGCAAGCAGGAGGAGATAGCCCGGCTGAAAAAGGAGCAGGGAATTGCCGAGGTGGAAGAGCCTGGATTAAATCTGGAAGGGGTGAACGTGATTGAAGGTGAAAATCGGACCCAGAATATACCGAATGTCCCGGAAGGAGTACCAGGGACTGCTGGAGGTGGCGAAGGAACAGGTGCCTCTGGGAATTTACGCTCTGGAAACAAATGATTATGCGGAGCTCAGGCATGATCACTGTAAGAGTACCACACAGCTTAAGGCAATGACGAGGCAGTTTAAGGCCCAAGGATTTAAGGTGATGGCCAATGGCAAGAAAGATTAACGATGAATATGACATCGGTAAAGCCTTCCAGGCGATTGAGGAGGAGCTAATGGACTCTATGGTCCGCAATATGAAACACCATAGAGCCTGGGAGGATGCGGAAGGGATGCACTGGGAGCAGTGGCAGGCTTTGCAGCTTAAGTCCCTGGAAAAGTACAAGAAGGATAATCAGAAACGGTTTAAGGGGCAGTTTAAAGACATTAACAAAGAAATCGAATCCCTGATCTATGCTGCTCATCAGCAGGGCGGTATGGACCAAGAAAAGGCAATATTGAGGGCTATAAAGAAAGGTCTGCCCGCTAAGAAAATCAGTAAGGGAGCAACTGCTGAGTTTTTTAAAATCAATGACCGGAAACTGGATGCCTTAATCCAAGCCACCACAAATGACATGGAGAAAGCCGAAACGGCAGTCTTGCGCATGGCCAATGACCAGTATCGTAAAATTATTTACAATGCCCAGGTATACTCCAATACCGGAGCAGGAACATACGAGAAAGCCGTGGATATGGCTACAAAGGATATGCTGTCTGCCGGGCTGAAATGTGTTGAGTACGCCAATGGAGCCCGTCATACTCTATCTGACTATGCAGACATGGCAATCAGGACCGCCAGCAAGCGGGCATACCTGCAGGGCGAGGGTCAGAAACGGCAGGAATGGGGCCTGCATCTGGTCATTATGAATAAGCGAGGAAACCCATGTCCTAAGTGTCTACCTTTTGTGGGTAAGGTGCTGATTGATGATGTCTGGAGCGGCGGGAGCAAGGCAGATGGGGATTATCCACTTATGAGCTCTGCCATATCTGCAGGGCTGTATCATCCCAGATGTAAAGATGGGCATACAACCTATTTCCCGGGTATCAGTACGCCGCCGGATGATAAGTTCAGCAGGCAGGAGCTGGCAGAGATTGAGGAGCAGAGTAAACAGGAGGCAAAACAGCAGTATGCCAAGAGACAGATCGAGAAATTTGGCAGGTTGGCAAGGTTTTCACTGGATCCGGAGAATCAGGAACAGTATCAGCAGAAAGCGGAGCAATGGAGAAATGTTAGATTCAGGACAGGTAACCAGGATAGTCGTGGTTATGCTGATAAAAAGCGGCCATTGGCAGATTTCCGGGCAGTACCACAGGAAAAGGTTGTGGATGTACTGCGCAAAGAATCCGAAAAGTGGATTAATGGTCTTACAGAGAAAGAGAAAAGGGCCATACGGAAATATACTTATAACTCTGGTGACAAAAAGCCGAATCGTTTTTTTGAAAGATTAAATGCCATGCTCCGGGGAGATGCTGCGGGAGATAAAAGGCTTAAGGAATATGCAGATACTATTTCTAATGCATTAAAAAAGAATAAGCTCAAGCAAGATATTATAGCCTATAGAGGAGTCGATATAGATCCGACAGCAGGTGCTGAGATTGGTGATATTGTTGCTCCTGGGCAATTCTTTAGTACATCTGTTATTGATGCTCGTTCATTTGGTGCGGGATACAAGATAGTGGTATATGCGAAGAAAGGTTCAAATGCAGCATATGTCGAGGCACTCAGTCATTTTCCGAAACAGAGAGAACTTTTGATTGACAAAGATTGCTTTTATAGGGTACTATCAAGAAAAGGGAACATTATCGAATTGGAGGTGCTTTGATATGGCAGATAAAGAAAAAGAATATCAGAAAGCCCTGGAAGAGAAAGAACGTGAAAGAGTGTGGAGAGAGGAACCATTGAGATTTCATAAAGCCACGCCAGAAGAAATTGAACATTTAAAAAAAGAAGGGCGTATTTAGTACCACCAGTCAGAAATGGCAGGTGGTATTTTTTATATCCAATTATTTACGCCGGCGCAAAAGGAGGAGGTGAGGAAATATGAAATATTATGTTTGTTGCATGGAAAATGGGCTTAAGTTGGATTTCGATAAGCAATGCACAAAAGTGCAGTGGTCAAATGACATGTTTAAAGCTGTAGACTGTGAAGGAGCTGTGTTGGCAATAATCCCAATCATTAATGTAAATCATTTCATCGTGAAGAAAGAAGGTGAGACAGATGAGATACAGAAAAAAGCCAGTAGAGATTGAAGCCTTCCGGCTTACAGATGATCCGGACAGAATCGCACCTGAATGGTTTACGCGGGCCGTAGAAGACGGTAAAGTATACATTGATCGAAGTCTGTTAGATGGACATATGCATGTCTATGGATGCACAATCGAGACACTGGAGGGCAGGATGCAGGCAAGGCTGGGTGATTATATTATCCAGGGATTGCGGGGTGAGTTATATCCATGCAAACCGGATATCTTTATGAAAACCTACGATTTAGTAGGATAGAGAAGGTGATCCATAATCTCCCTTTGAGGCGCAGGGTGACGCGTCTTATTTTTATGCCCAAACACGATATGGCTTAAAAAGATGCGTGGCCGGTGACACCGATGACAATGGATTTTACAGAGTGACACTCTCAAAATGGAAAGGAGAAATTTATGTACAAGAAATTTAGATGTCTGTTGCCTATGGATTTACAGTTTTTCGCAGAGCCTGGAGCAGGAGACGGTGGCGGCGCAGGAGCAGGAGGCACAGGAGATGGACAGCAGGCAGGAACGCAGCCACCCGCAGCGCCACAGATTGATTACAATAAAATCCAGACAATGCTGGAAGGTACGCTGGCGGCAAAGGAGGACACCGCCCTGAAAGCATATTTTAAGCAGCAGGGATTGTCAGAAGATGAAATGAAACAGGCTATTGCAGCATTTAAAGCTCAGAAAGCGTCCCAGCAGCCAGATGTAAATGCATTGCAGACACAGGCAGCGCAGGCCCAGGCGGCAGCACAGCAGGCGCAGGTACAGGCAGCGGCCACTATGGCAGCGGTTGGTCTGGGGATTGACGCAAAGACTATCCCATATGTCCTTAAAATGGCGGATCTAAGCCAGGTTATGGGACAGGACGGGAAAATCAACGAAGAGACACTTAAAAATGCACTAAACAAAGTGCTTGAAGACATCCCGGCATTAAAACCTGCACCAGCAGGTCAGACAGGCTTTGTACAGGTAGGGGCTTCCGGCCAGGCGGGTCAACAGCAAACAAATAGCGACGCTTTAAAGAAAGCGTTTGGACTTTAAGAAAGAGAGGAACTAATACATGGCAATATATGATTATGCAACAACGTTTACGCAGCTCCTGCAGCAGAAATATGCAAAGGAACTGTGCTCTGATGCACTGGCACAGAGTAATCTGGGAGTAAAATTTATTAATGCCCAGACAATCAAACTCCCTAGAATGACAGTATCTGGGTACAAAGACCATACCAGGACACCGGGTTTTAACGCGGGTACTCTGAGTAATGACTGGGAGGCAAAGAAGCTGGAACATGACAGGGATGTAGAGTTCTGGATTGACCCAATGGACATTGATGAAACAAATCTTACATTATCCGTGGCAAATATCCAGAATACTTTTGAAACAGAGCAGGCCATCCCAGAGAAGGATTCTTATCGGTACAGCAAGCTTCACGCAGAAATGACTAGGCTTTCTGGACGGATTGATACAACGGTTATTACAGCGTCAAATTTCTTGGAGGCATTTGACGAAGAAATGAGCATCATGGACGAGGCGGGTGTGCCAGAAGAAGGCAGGATGCTGTATGTAACCCCGTCTATGTATAAAATCATCAAGGAAGCTGAAGGCATCCAGCGCGTTATGAGTGTCACCACGCCTTCGACAATCAACCGTAATGTCCACTCCCTGGATAATGTGACTATTAAAATGGTCCCGGCTGCTCGCATGAAAACAAAATACGATTTTACGGAAGGCTGCACGGCAGCGGAGGACGCAAAACAGATCAACTGGATCCTGATCCACACCTCCTGCGTGGTATGCCGTGATAAGTACAGCTATATCAAATTGTTTACACCAGGAACTGACAGCAGAACCGCGGATGGATATCTTTACCAGAACCGTAACTATGGAGATCTTTTTCTGTTGGAAAAGAAAGTAGAAGGGTGCGCAATGAATGTAGAGGCAGGTGCATGATATGAGAGCTACGAAAGGAAATAAAGAGTACACCATTGACGAGGTGCAGAAGAAGTTTTACCAGGATTCCGGCTTTGATATCCTGAATGATGACGGGGAAGTGATTGCCTATGGGCGTGGAAAAACTGTACCGTATGAGGATCACATGCAGGCTGTTAGAGAAGTAGAACGCCTGCAGAAGTTATGCGCAAATCTGCAGGAAGAGAAATCTGACCTGCAGAAGGAGCTGGAAACCTTGAAGGCTGAAAAGAAGCCAGCAGGCAAGAAAGCCGGTGAGTGATATGTACACTCCATATGCAGACTCTGCGTATTACACGGATATCTACAACGGCAGCCTGCTGTCGGATGCTGACCGGGAACGGTATTTGAAACAGGCGTCCAGGCATATTGATTCCCTGACCTACAATCGTATTGTGGGCCGGGGATTTTCTGATTTGACACCATTCCAGCAAGAAATTGTCCAGGAGGTCTGCTGTATGCAGGCAGACTTTGAGTGGCAAAACAGGGAGATTTTCGACATGATCCTGCAGGGATACAGTATCAATGGCGTATCCATGCAATTCGGGGAATCGTGGAATGTGACCACACAGAAGGGAATCCCCATGCGGCGTGATGTATATGAGCAGCTCTGCCAGACAGGCTTGTGCTGCAGATTGTTGAGGTGATGCCTATGTATCCATGTTTAGTGCCTGAATGGGCTTGTACGACAGATATCCATGTGACTATATATAGCGAGGGCCTGAATGAAAATGGCGGCCCGGAGGTGGCTTTTGAGGATGACTTGCGCTGTAATTATCAGGACAGCGCAAAGACGGTCATTGACAAAGAGCAGAAATATGTACAGCTTTCCGGGACAGCTCTCTTTCGGGGAGACATTGCTCCAGGAGTGGCTGTCATCTCTGGAGGAACTGTCACAGTATTTGGTGAAGAACGTAATATCCTGCAGGGGATGAAAGCCAGGAATCCGGATGGCAGCGTAAATTACACGAGGTTAGATATTGTATGATCAATGTAAATTCAATCATTAAGATGGACTGGGGCCGCATACAGGCTCTTACAGACGCACAGGTAACAGCCCTTGAGCAAACGGCAGAGTACCTGCATACAGAGGTGGCACAGGCTCAGGTGATGCCGTTTGACAAAGGTACGCTCCAGAATGACAGCACTTTTGCTGATTATTCGGAAAGTAAGTCCGGGAAAGTCTCAATTGTGTCTACACAACCCTATGCCAGGCGTCTGTATTACCACCCAGAGTATAATTTCCAAACGAAAGAAAACCCTCATGCACGTGGTGAATGGTTCAAAGACTGGATGCCTGGAGGAAGTAAGGACGAGGACTGCCAGAAGGCATATAAGCAGATATATAAAAGGATTACGGGGGTGTGAGTATGGAATTGGCAGATATCAAGGACTGGATCAAGACGCTGGGAGTGGGAGACCACTTTTATATAGGCAAGCTGGAAAATAAGAAAGAGCGGTCTATAGGTGTCTATCAGCGTCAGATTTCTGGCGGCGCAAATATAGCCCTGGGCGGCTTGGATTGCACAAAGACGGCCAGTAAAGCTGTATCTATCTTAATCCATTGGGATAAATATGCCAATGAGACAGAGGAGGCAGCACAGGCCCTGTATGACAAGCTTTTACATGTAACAGATTTGGAGATTGCCGGAAAGCATGTAAATTACCTGCAGTTGGATGTACCGGAGCCCATTGACGTGGGTACGGATAACAACGGCGTGTATGAGCGTGTGATCTGGCTGACACTGCATTAGGAAAGGTAGGTAGAAAAATGGCAGGAAAAACAGGAGTATATCCTTGTTATAAAAATCAGTTCCAGGTAGGGGATGCCAAAGAAGGGGCAACCTCTATTGCGGATATGGAGACTTTTTCAGTAAAATTTGATAATGGCGTAGAAGAATGGTACCCCTTCGATACGGAAGGATGGGCGCGCAGGCTGGCAACAGCGAAGAGCATCACCATTTCTGTATCCGGGAAAAGAAATATCGGGGATACCGGAAATGACTATGTATTTAATAAGACTTTTAAGAATGGGCGGGACGCGGAAGGTTATTTCGGCTGGACATTCCCGGATGGGACGATTATCTCCTGGGATGCTGCAGTTTATAACATCACAAATACGGGGGCAGGTAAATCCACTGAGGTTGGCCCACTTGAATTTGATGTGATGAGCAATGGAAAACCAACGATAACATTACCATCAGGAGGTGACGCATAATGGCAAAGACTATTGACATTACAGACAAACTGGCTTTTGACGAGAATCCTAAGCTGATTGTAAAGGGAAAAGAGCTGGAAGTAAATGCAGACGCTACCACGGTTTTAAAGATAATGGGAATCCTGGGAGATGGTGACAACGTGCAGCCCAGTGATGTAGTAAAAATGTATGAGCTGATCTTCAGCGAAGCAGACCGTAAGAAGATTGACAAGATGAAACTGCAGTTTTCGGACTTCCAGACGTTGGTCTTTTCGGCCATCGGCCTGATCACCGGCGAGGAAGAATCGGGAGAGTGATGACCCGTACTACGACTTGATAGATGATTTTGGACTTATCATATCATCTTTTCAGACGCAGTACGGGATTCGTGTTTCTAAAGAGCTACAGACCATGAAATGGGACGAGTTTAAAGACATGCTGTCCGGCCTGGGTCCCGATACACCGCTTGGCCGGATTGTAGCCATTAGGTCAGAGGATGACCCTGAAGTCCTGAAACATTTCAGCCCGGAGCAAAAGCGGATCCGGATGGAATGGAGAACCAGAGCAGCAAAAGCTATGTCTCAGGAAGATATGGCGGGATTTTTGGAATCCTTGAAACGGGGACTGATATATGCGGCAGGAGGTGAGCGAGGGTAAATGGCACAGAGTGTAGGCCAGATCGGACTTGACCTGGTGGTCAATAAAAATCAATTTGAAAAACAGATGTCAGGTATCACAAACCTGGCAAAAAAGGCAGGTGTAGCCCTTGCATCTGCCTTCGCAGTCAAAAAACTTGTGGATTTTGGTAAGTCCTGTATTGAACTTGGTTCGGATTTGGCAGAGGTCCAGAACGTCGTTGACGTCACCTTCCCGTCTATGACAGCGCAGGTAGATTCTTTCGCCAAGAATGCGGCAGCCAGCTTCGGCTTATCCGAAACAATGGCAAAAAGGTTTACCGGTACATTCGGGGCTATGGCCAAGGCATTTGGCTTTTCTGAGAAGCAGGCCTATGACATGAGCACGACTCTGACAGGATTGGCCGGTGACGTTGCATCCTTCTATAACATCAGTCAGGATGAGGCATATACAAAGCTTAAATCTGTTTTTACGGGTGAGACTGAGACCTTAAAGGATTTAGGCGTCGTAATGACCCAGAACGCCCTGGATGCTTATGCAATGGCAAACGGTTGGGGAAAGACCACCCAGGCCATGAGCGAGGCGGAAAAAGTAGCCCTGCGGTACCAGTTTGTGCAGGACCAGTTGTCGGCGGCAACCGGGGATTTTGTACGGACGTCAGATTCGTGGGCTAACCAGGTCAGGGTCTTGAAGCTTCAGTTTGACAGTCTAAAGGCAACTTTGGGGCAAGGGCTGATAAATATACTGACCCCTGTTTTGAAGTTGTTGAATCAACTGCTGGCCAAGTTGATGACTGTAGCGTCGGCATTTAAGTCCTTCACGGAAATGCTGACAGGAAAGAAAGCAGAAAGTGGTTCCGGTTTTAGGGATACAGCGTCTGACTTGTCGGCGGCTGCAGGCGCAGCAGATTCCCTGACAGATTCTACAGAAGGTGTTGGTAAAGCTGCCGAAAAGGCATCCAGAAGCCTGATGGGCTTTGACAAGATCAATAAACTGCAGGATAAGAATGCCAGTGGCACCGGAGGCGGCGTAGGAAGCATCAAGGGGCCGACTGTTGACTATGGTAGCCTGGCTGAAGGGGATACGGTTATTGATGAGCTGGATAATAAATTCCAGAAGATGTTCCAGAATATCCAGCGAAATATCCAGCCTACTATTGATTCCTTCAAGCGACTATGGAATGAAGGTCTTCAACAGCTTGGAAAGTTCACTCAAACAGCTCTGGGGGATTTTTTCAGTGGTTTTCTGGGGAAAGTTGCAAGCTGGCTTTTCCAAACAGGCATTCCGGGGTTTGTTGATGCTTTAAATGAGGGCCTGATGGCCATAAAGTTTGATGATATCAACGAGGCACTGCGTGGACTGTGGGACGCACTGGCACCGTTTGCTATCCATGTGGGTGAAGGCCTTCTCTGGTTTTGGCAGAATGTCCTGGTGCCGCTTGGAGTATGGACAGCCAATGAGATAGTACCGCGTTTTCTTGACACCTTGTCAATAGCGATAGAGGCATTCAATCATATCCTGGAGGCATTGCAACCATTGTTCCAGTGGTTTTGGGATACTGTATTGCAGCCGCTTGCAAGCTGGGCAGGTGGTGTATTCCTGGCTGTATGGGACAAGATCAATGGAGCGTTGCAGAAGTTCAGCGACTGGTGTAAAGAACACCCACAAGATGTACAGGATATTACCCTGGTCATTGGTTCTTTTTTTGCAGCATGGAAATTCGGAAAGCTAATATCAGGATTAAATGAGTTTGTTGGGAAATTTGCAACCAATATGACTTTGGCAATTATGAAAGCGGGAGGTTTAAAAAACGCGCTGGTCAAATTGCTTGCAGGATTTAACCCGATTATCTTAATAATTGGCGCTTTAATTGCAATAGGAGTTCTCTTATATAAACATTGGGATGAAATAAGTGCTAAAGCTATTGAGATATGGGGTGGAATTAGAGACTGGTTCGATTCCGTAACAAAAAAGATTGGAGAGTTCTTCTCACGGCTATGGTCTGGTATTGCCGATACCTTTAAAAGTGTGGGTTCCTGGTTTAAGCAGAAATTTACATCTGCATCTGACGGGATTAAAAGCGCATTTTCCGGCGTTGGGAATTTCTTTTCGGGTATTTGGAGCAGCATAAAAAATACTTTCTCCCATGTGGCCGACTGGTTCAGGGATAAATTCTCCGCAGCATGGAAAGCCGTAAAAGATGTTTTCTCGTCCGGAGGAAAGGTTTTTGACGGTATAAAGGATGGTATATTAAATGGTCTGAAATCCGTAGTGAACGCACTCATTAGTGGGATAAACAAAGTGATAGAGATACCGTTTAACGGCCTGAACTCAGCTCTCGGAAGACTGAAAAAAGTTGATATCATGGGACTGAAGCCTTTTGAATGGCTCCCGTCCATCAAAGTGCCGCAGATACCCAAGCTGGCACAAGGCGGTTTTGTGAAAGCTAACACCCCGCAGCTTGCTATGATAGGCGATAACCGCCATTACGGTGAGATCGTAGCCCCCGAAGATAAACTGCAGGCTATGGTCAATGAGGCGGTCAGGGCTGTGGCAGGATCTGGTGGTGCTAGTAAAACAGAGTTGGAATCCATCATCAACAGTGCGGTGACAAGGTTCATTGCTGCCGTTGGGAAGATGGGATTCTTTGTGGATGGTGAACTTTTGGCCAGGGCGCTTGACAGGGCACTGGAAAATGTAAAGTACCGCCAAAATCCGGTAGAGGTGACATAAATGGCAGATATTTTAAGATCAGGAGGCGTGGTGCTGCCGGCACCCGTCTCCATTTCTGTTAATGATGAGATCATATGGACTTCCGACACGGGCCGTACAATGGACGGGACGATGGTCGGAGACCCGGTTGCGAATAAAAAGACTGTAAGTATCAAATGGGGTGTACTTCCAGAATCAGATGTAGCGCTTATCAAGCGGACACTGGTTGCGGGATTCTTTCCTTTTACCTTCCGGGATGACGGTATCAATGCGACAATAGAAGTATACCGGGGGACCATATCCAAAGAACAGATAGGCCGCCTGGGGGACGGGATATTTTGGTACCGCAGTGTTACGGTGGATATTATACAGAGGTGATGACATGGTAAGGACAAGTATGGATTACAGACGGGCTGTTGTGCAGGACAGGATATTTCATGTACGGGCAGTGATGCAGTTTCCGGATGGGACAGAGACGGTACTGACAAACGGAGACCTGATGTCGGATGGGATGACTATCAAGACTGGTGTATCCAGTACAGACAGCTTTGATATTGGTTCGGCATCTATTGGGGAGTGCACGCTGCGCCTGGACAATACAGACGGGCGGTATAATACCTACGATTTTGAGGGTGCAGAACTGAATGTAAAGGTTGGCCTGCAGCTATCAGAGGACAAGATCGAGTGGATACCAAAGGGCATATACACGGCGGAGCCGGGAAAATTCACGGGTGCGGTCATCTCTGTCACAGCTTATGACAACATGGCAAAGTTCGACCGGACTTATACAGACAGCAGATTAAAATATCCGGCTACTTTGGGGCAGATCGTAGCCGATGCCTGCAGTGTATGTGGTGTGGTACAGGCATCTGCGGATTTCCCGAACCGCAATTTTACGGTAAAGGAACGGCCTGCCGATGAAGCAGTGACCTTTAGGCAGGTGCTGACCTGGGTGGGGCAGATAGCCTGCCGTTACTGGAAGTGTGACGCATATGGCCGGTTGACGTCAGGATGGTATGACACTGCCGTATTTGGGCGTCATAATGGCATGGATGGCGGCGTGTTTGACGATGGGACCCCATCCTATCAGACTGGTGACAGTGTAGATGGCGGCAGTTTCCTGCCTTGGACAGACGGAGACAGCCTGGATGGGGGAACATTTGAGAGCTTACAGGTCTATCACCATTTATATGCCTTAAACAGCATAAGTGTTGCCACGGATGATGTGGTGATAACCGGGATCAAGGTAACTGAGGCGCAGGACACCACTGTGCAGGATGCCCCAGCATCTTATATGACAGGTGTGGAAGGTTATGTGCTGGAGATAAAGGATAATGATTTTATTCGCAAAGGTAGCGGTAAGACGGTCGCCGATTATTTAGGCGGCTGCCTGATAGGGATGAAATTCCGCCCAGTGTCTATCTCTTGCCTGTCAGACCCTGCCATAGAGGCAGGAGACCCGGCAATCGTGACAGATTATAAGCAGAACACCTATCAGTGCTATATTACAAATACCACCTACCAGATAGGTAATTATCAGTCGGTGTCCTGTGACGCAAAAACACCGGCCCGTAACAGTGCATCCAGGTTTACAGAGGCTACACAAGCCTTTGTAAAGGCAAAGAAAAATACTAAAGTACAGATAAATGAGTATAACAAAGCGGTGCAGGCCCTGACCAGTTTGATCACCCAGTCTTTTGGTGTATATAAGACGGAGGAAAAGCTGGAGGATGGCAGCACCATTTTTTATATGCACAATAAACCAACGCTGAAGGGATCAGACACCATTTGGAAGATGACAGCAGATGCTTTTGCCGTGTCTACGGATGGAGGGAAGACCTGGAATGCCGGTATGGACAGCCAGGGAAATGCCGTGGTCAATGTCCTGTCCGCTATAGGCATCCGTTTCGACTGGGCGAGGGGTGGTACCCTTACATTAGGCGGGGAAAACAATGTAAACGGTGTGCTGCGCATTCTGAATGCGTCAGGTAAGGTTATCGGTACTTGGAATAAAGATGGTGTGCACGCAGAAGGGGTCTTTAGCAATTTAGTAGATGGGACAGGCATCAAGATCAATAACAAGAGGGTTGAATTTTACAATGCGGGTAAGTTATCAGCAATCATGACAGCTGTATCTGGTGGAGGAATCGCAATCCAGTCCTTTGGATCTGCATCAAAGTTTTCTTTTGTTTGCACAGATGACAGCGGCAATAACTCATATCCGTTATTGGCAGATAAAGACGGCCTGACAGGAAAATTTAAAGCTGGAAAAACAGGGAGAGCAGAGTTTTCAGACGGCACGTATCTGCAATTTTCTGGCGGTGTCTGTGTAGGCGGGAATACGAAAGAAGGGACATTTTAAGGAGACAGAAATATGGCACTTATAATAAGCAATGCATATCTGTCTCAATCGCAAATGACAGATAATGCACAGTATATCGCTGATTATCTCATCAATAAGGGCTGGACCAGGAATGCTATTGCGGGAATACTCGGAAATATGCAGCGTGAGTCCACACTCAACCCTGGCTTATGGGAATCCCTTATTTACGGCAATATGTCAGGCGGATATGGCCTGGTGCAATGGACACCGGCAACGGATTACACATCATGGGCAGATGCCAGGGGATATCCCTGGGGAAATAATACAGGTAATCCGGCAGCATATTTTAACGGGCAGTTGGAATGCATTTTGTGGGAAGTGGCAAACAACCAGCAATGGATCGCCACTTCCTCTTTTAATTTCTCATTTTCTGCATTCACCAAGTCTACTCAGAGCCCAGAATACCTGGCGGAAGCGTTCATGCGGAACTATGAAAGACCGGGAGTGCTGGCACTAGAGGAAAGAAGGCAGAATGCACGGTACTGGTTTGAAAACCTGACTTACGGAAGCTCGACGGTTATCAAAAATGCTGTGGAGTGGGCGGTCGCAATCGCGAATGACAATTCCCACGGATATTCACAGGACAACCGCTGGGGGCCGGATTACGACTGCTCCTCACTTTTGATCTCGGCGTGGCAACAGGCTGGTGTCCCGGTTAAGGATAAGGGAGCATCTTACACCGGGAATATGTATGACGCGTTTATTGCCTGCGGATTTCAGGATGTGACAAACAGCGTAGATATGGCATCCGGAAGTGGCATCATATATGGTGATGTGCTCCTGAATCATGTGAACCATACAGCAATGAGCATTGGTAATGGCAGGATGGTACAGGCATCATCAAACCGTGGAAACCCGCAGACAGGGGACCAGGATGGCACAGAAATATGGACATGCGGTTATTATAACTATCCCTGGAACTGTGTGCTGCGTTATCCAGGCGGCAGTACGCCACCGACGCCCACGGGGGTGTCACTGGTGCGCTGGATACCAGGGTAAGGAGGTGAACCAATATGGCAATACAGGATAGGCGGGGCGATTTTGACCACTTTGACCCTCAGAAGATGCTGCCAGGGGAATGGGCAGTTGTACTGAGAGGCGACCCAAATGTAAGTGATGGAAAGGCAACTTATGTGTGCTTTTCTGCCGGAGTCGTGAAACGCCTCATGACAGAGGAAGACCTGACCATAGAGCTAGATGAGCGGACACAGGAGATCATCAACAGGCTTGTCGGTGAGGTTGGGGCGGCTGTAAAAGATGCGGTGGAAGCAACGAAATATGCCAACAATGCCGGACAGCTTGCCAATACACAAGCACAAGCAGCAGAGGCGGCAGCAAACCGGGCGAATGCTACAGCGGATGACCTGGAACGGCGAAGACAGGCTGGGGAGTTCAATGGCCCGGCAGGCCCACAAGGTCCGATAGGACCAACTGGACCGGCAGGTCCGCAGGGACCGCAAGGTATCCAGGGACCAAAAGGAGACAAAGGTGATAAAGGTGACCGGGGGGAAGATGCTGCAGTTGTAGAGAGTAAAGGGGTTTATGCCTTCCAGGTGCGGGAAGACGGACATCTTTATATAGTATACGCTGGTCTGGATGCCCCGGGATATAAAATCAATGATAATGGCCATCTGGTCATGATCTTATAAGGAGGTAGAGAATTATGCCCGAACTTGATTTAGGCAATGTGATGGGACCGCAGGGACCCAAGGGAGCCACAGGAGCGACCGGTCCACAAGGACCGGCAGGTCCAGCCGGTCCAACTGGCCCACAGGGACCAAAGGGGGATAAAGGTGATGCAGGGGCAACAGGGCCGCAGGGACCACAAGGGCCGACTGGTAAAGTGGATGCGTCTACCCCTATTGCATTTTCAGATGCGGCATCCAGGGAGGCATTAGATACAGGAAATTCCATAACGGTTTTGTTTGGTAAAATATCCAAGTGGCTGAAGGACATGAAGTATCTTGCATTTAACCGCGTGATTGATTTGGCCAATAAGGTTACACCTGATAGTACGGATGCAATGTTGTTGGAGGAATCCAATGGAACAGGAAAGAAGCTGTTATTTTCCAACTTTTTGACTTATCTGCAGAATGAGGTCAAACCTAAAACGACGGCAGGTAATGTTACATTTACAAAGGCAGATGGAACTGCAAGCAATGTGCAGGATACTGTTACTGCGCTAAGCTCAGCTTTGGATAGTAAAGCGGAAAAAACTGATCTAACTAATGTAGAAAAGAATATTAACAGCATAAGTACGCTTCTGTCGAACGAAACAACCCAAGGAACCACTGGTTCTACAAATAATCAAGGAATATTTAAAGGCCAGTCTGGTATAATGATTCTCTGGGGCGCAAGTCAAACAACTACATTTTCCTATAATTCAACGGGAAAGTTTTACAAGCTCGATATCACATTTCGTGAAAAATTCAAGGAAGCACCTATCGTAATGACTTCTCCCAGATATGCGAGCGGGATCCCTGAAAATGTAGGCACGCTGTCAACGACTGCATCAAAAACAACTTTAGGATGTAACGCTTCTGCGAGCGGCTTATGGATTGAATGGGTCGCCATCGGAAAGTGGAAGTGATTAGATTGGTAAAATATTAGAGTATTTAGACCAGCCATATTATTAAAATCAGAGCCAGACCGTGATAAGCGGTCTATTTTAATGCAGAAGATTAGAAAGGGATAGGTGAAAGGTATGGGTAAGATCAGATTAAACAATGGCCAGGAGCTGGAGATCATCGCAGATGGGATTCGGGCGACAGGTGATTACCTCACGTTGGGATTAGTGCCTGGAGATAAAAACATCATGGAATATGAGACGCTGCTGTCTGAAGCAGCGAACACAAGTAAAATCCAGGTGATTGATTACAACGATGAGGTATTTAAAATCTATTCTGGGTATACAAAAATGCAGAAGATTGAAAAGCAGATGGAAACTGTTGTGGATTACACACAGGATGAAGAAGGGAATCCAGTGCCAGTTAATGGAGTTGCTATCCTTGTGGAGCTGAAGAAACCGGATAAGACAGAGGCTCGTATAGCCGCTTTGGAGGAAACCGTTGACAAACTGGTGCTTGATAGCCTGGGGATTGCGTAAGGAGGTATGCGACATGTTTGAGACGATTACAAGACTGTATAGAAAGACCGGAAATGCAGAGGTAGTAGAAAAAGCAGCCACAAAGGGCTGGATCAGCCAGGAAGAAAAGACAAGCATCCTTGCCGGTTAATCTTCCAGGCGGGAAGGAGACGGCAATGATAATCGCAAGATTTTGTAGTGATGGGCAGTATTATAAAACTGTTTATGGGCTGGCGCAATGGGATTACGGACAAACGCTGCAGGTGTACGGCCTGCACCTCTCCCTGACCAGGGGAGAGGTGCATTTGACAGAGGAATTCGGCAGTCTGGCCTTTACTGTTCGGGGAATCCGGCAGAAAGATGGCAGTATTGCCATTGAGATACCGGACATCCTGCTTCAGAGCGGCAAAAACATTGTCGCTTATATTTATGTTTGTGATGATGGGCATGGGGAAACCTTACGGACAATCCTGATGCCCGTAAAAAAACGGGCGAAGCCTGAAAATTACATCGGAACTGGACTAACACCTATGCAAGAAATCTTTCGCGAGCTGAGTAGCCGTGCAGATGACATGACATTGCAGGATGGGGTGTTACAGCTTATGTCTGAGGGGCAGCCCATTGGCACCCGAATCAGGCTGCCAGTCCAAGAACGGGAAATCGAACTCAAAAATGATGGTACTGATATCAAATGGCGTTATACAGACAGCAATGACTGGCACATGTTGATCGCTCTGGATACACTCCGGGGGCCGGCAGGGGAAGCACCTGAATTTGAGATCAGAGACGGACATTTATATGCAATATATCAAAAGTAAAGGAGAGATGAGACATGGCAAGAGAAGTTGATTTAGGCAGTATCGTAGGCCCGCAGGGGCCGCAAGGCATCCAGGGACCGAAAGGAGATACTGGAGCAACAGGTGCCAGGGGACCTCAGGGAGAGACTGGCCCAACTGGCCCACAGGGGCCAAAAGGAGATACCGGAGCCACCGGACCGAAAGGACCAACAGGAGCAACAGGGCCGCAGGGGCCGGCGGGTGATGCGTTTGCTATTGCCAAAACTTATGCCAGTATATCCAGCATGAATGCAGGATATGCATCTGATGGAGTGAAGGTTGGGCAGTTCGTGATTATTGACACTGGTAACATAAATGATGCTGATAATGCAAAGCTGTATGTCAAAGGCGCAACAGCTTATACCTATGTTACCGACTTGTCTGGCGCTACCGGTATGACTGGCCCGCAAGGCCCAAAAGGTGCAACAGGAGCCACTGGCCCACAGGGGCCGAAAGGAGATACCGGTGAGAAGGGTGCAACAGGAGCAACAGGGCCACAGGGGCCAGCGGGTGCAGACGGTAAGACGCCAACCTTTGAGATACGGAGTGGCCACCTGTACGCAATTTATGAGTAAGGAGGGACCTGCATGTGACAGAATGGGAAGTATTTGGTGTTATTGCTGCTCTTGTGGCCTTTGCAATATCTATAGGGACACCAATAGTAAAGCTCAACACATCAATCACCCGGTTAATTGACCGGTTAAACATGCTGGATGAGGGAATGGATGAACTGACAGCCAGAAATAGCAAATCCCATGAAAGGCTGTGGAAACATAATGAAGAGCAGGATGATAAACTGCATGACCACGAAACACGAATCACTATTTTAGAGAAAAAGGAGAGATAGCATGGATTTAAGCTTTTTGACAAACTACATTAACCCGGTAATTTTGGGCATCTGCCTGTTAGTAGGATATGTGATAAAGACCGCGATACCGGCGATTAAAAACAGGTACATCCCACTTGCCGCTCTTGCTATGGGAACAATTATCGCAATACTTATCAACATGAGTAACGGAATTAACGCAGAGGTGGTGCTTGGCGGTATGATTTCAGGTCTGGCAAGCACGG
>Ga0228674_1000371_pt1 | contig 32804 bp, 49 predicted proteins | sample 1D_rmetaG_FD_189054 | JGI IMG/M metagenome (GOLD analysis project Ga0228674, IMG submission 189054) | Seawater microbial communities from Monterey Bay, California, United States - 1D_r | ecosystem: Environmental > Aquatic > Marine > Coastal | place: USA: California | collected 2016-09-26
ACGGGTGTTTTGTATTGAACTTATATGTAAGAATGTTTTTAAGTATGCTGTTGTTATTGAAAACTTCAGCATCAAACTGTACTAACTTAATTTTTTCATCAGTATTAAACTTATAGTAACATATAGTATCATCCATTTTTATATCAATGGTATTGTTATTCTTCTTTAGTTTGAATGTAGGTTTTACAGGCCTAAACCATTTATTAATGTTGTATGTAGCACTAACGCCTATGCATCCATTTGTAAAATCTGTTTCTTCATAGTATGGTGGTAACTGTGACATAGTTAAATCTTCATCACAATAGAATAGGTAAGTAGGAGATGACATTTGTACAACTCTTTCAGGACCTATTTCTCCTATAAGTTGTGATATAAATGACAGTTCTTGCTTGTACTTACTATTACAACTTGTAAAATCATCATTAAATGTAAGGTGTAAATCTACTGGGGATTTTATCTTAAATGTATTTGCACATTCGTTAATTATAGCTGGACATCTACCAGCTAAATGACCAAAAAACTCTGTAGGATTTATATCCTTAAGGAGACTTTCTGGTTTTTTATAACGAAGTTCGCTAATTGACTGATCACTTTGTTCAGGATATGTCGCCCAGTATACTGTTACCATTTACCACCAACCTATTGCTACACCAAAACCGAATATATTTACTACACCAAAATATCCAGTTAGTAGCATTACCCAAGCTGCACCTCGTCTATATGCGGCATAACATTGTGTAACACTACCTACGAAAAACCCAGGATAAACAATTAGCATATTAGGATCATCAGCATTAAGAGCAAGTGTTAAACTCGCATAAACAGTAAATATAAAACTTACTAGTTCAAAATAAAATGCTATATGATCACTAGTATAACTATCTAACCAAAAGTCTTTTATTTTTTGCATTACTTGTCATAACCAAGTGTGGTAACAAGTGTTTCAAGATCATCATATGCATCTGCATGTGAATCCCAATCACGTTTTTGTGCAATCTTAATTGCTTTGTTAATTAGTGAAGGTTTAATATCAAGTTCTTCTGCTACTGCCTTTACAGTATCTTTTAGTCCTGCATTAAGATCTTCAACTTCTTGTAGTACTGTTACGCCTTCGCGAACAAGTCTTTCAAGTTTTGCTTTTTCTTCTGCACCATAGGTACGATCACTCATAGGTTTCTCCTGTTAATAATAAGTACTATTATATATGATGTTTATGGAGTTGTCAACTGTTAAGTTGGCTTATTGATTATATCTTTCACGTGCAGTAGCAATAACATTATCTGCTGTGCGTAGCCAATCTAAAAATGCTTGTGCTATTTGTTGTTTAGATACTGTGCCATCTGGCAATCCATTAAGTGCGTGAACGAGCATATCTTTAATAGGCGTTCTATTTACATCAGAACTAGCTGTAGTATAAACCCATTCCTCCCAAGTTGCAGTTGGCTCCCCGTCTTGATTGTTCGGACCATCGCCACTTCTAGAAGGTGTTGCTTTAGCACCAGCCATCATACCGTCTACAGCGTCTTTAACACTGTTTGGATCGGCATATGTTAATGGATCTACAAGATTCTGTGGTATCCAAGCAAGTACGTCTTGAACAGTTTCTGTAGTTTTGTATAGTTGCCCAGGAATGTCTGTATCTGCTAAATCATCACCTGCTTGAGTACTAGAAAAATCTAATTCACAAACATGTGATGCATGTGGTAACAGTGTGTTATAAAATGCGTCCCAAGTAGAACCTTGTACGCTAATACCAAATGGTCTTGCCAAAGCATTCCACGCCTGTGGCTGAGTGCTGTCAGGCATTTCTGGACCTAATCTTTGTTTTATTCTTTGAGCTATTTGACTCATCTTAGTTGGATCATCTTGTAATCGTACACTTCTAACAATACCTACATCCTTATCCATAACAGAGATATAATAACAAATTATATTTTCCCATTGCTCTGGTGTAAAAGAATCTTTAAACTCTTTAGCTGTACTAATTCTTTGATTTTCGAATAATTCTAGAACTTTCATTTAAACCTCAACCCTTACTGGAATATTAAACTTTTGAAAAGTACTATTAAGTAACTGTTTAGTTTCATCATCTATTGTGCCACCATCATCAAACTCGTCTAGTAAAGACTTGCCGTTGTTTTGTTGTCTATACGCATATAGTAACGACAGCATTTGCTCTCTTGATTCTATTCTATTAATACCGTCTTGTAGTTTTGCGTCATCCCAACTAAATGTGTTTTCAGCATCTTTCCATAATGTTAAGATATCATCGCCAGTTGTGCCTAGATTGTCCATTCCAAGTCCTATTGCTCCGCGAGCATCAAACCCTAAAGGTCTAAGAACACTAATTAGTTTTAGTACTATAGGATCTTGTTTGCTATCTAACGGTTTGCCAGCATTAAACCCAGGGTTTCTTGCCATCATCCATCCGCTTACACTTGATCCACGTCTTTGATTCTGTCTTAGATATACAGTAGCATTATCTTGTAGAACACCAATTCCAGTTATTTGATTTCTTTTATCTTCAGGAACTGTAAATTTCCATATTCTATTTCTAGCATCATGTGGTTGAATATTCATCCAATCTAATGTACCTGTTTGTTCATCTTCAGCATTGCCGTTGTCTGGTACTGGCGGAGTTCCACCTGGTTCAAATGGTGCCGTTGTTCCTGGCCAAAATATTACGTTTAATGGCGGCATATTATAAACTTCAGCCTCTTGCCCATTTATTTTAATAATGTCTCCAGTTTTTAATGTAGTGTCTTGAATAGGATCTGTTAAATTAGTATACTCTCGAACACCGTCAACAACTTCATACTTACGTTCAGCTTCGCCTGCATCTTCGCCACTTGTTTCTTCGCCATCTGTTGTAGCAGTATTATCTGCACCTGGTATATTTGAAGCTCTATCTTTATCACCATCAGTAGTGCCGTCATCTGCGCCATCAGTATTACCAGTAAATGCTTCTGGTTCAATATCATTAACTTCTTTCCAGTCTGCGGCAAGTGGAAGTCTAGGTCCAGGACCTCTACCGCTTGACAATTCATTACCGTCACGATCATATACACGATAACGTCTACTTTGTCCAGAACCAGTCACTTCCTTGTAAGCTGGTTCGCCACTTGTTTCTTCGCCACTTGTTTCTTCGCTACCTGTTGTACCTTGTTCACTTGGATCACCACTAGCATTACTAGTAGTTACGCCAATTACTGTAGACGCTTTTGTAAACAATTCTTTCTTAAAGTCAGGGAAGACGTTTCTAAAGTTTTCGTATTTGCCTAATATCTGTTGTATTTGTTCTTTTTGCATGTCGGTAGGTTCTGCTTCGTCAATTCGTGCTTCCAACATTTTAGATATTGCACTTTTAAAAGGTATGATACTTTCATTTAGGCTATCAATTATTCCCTGTAGTTGTTCAATATCAGCTTTAACTTCTTTAATTTTAGCAATAGTTTCTGGACCAACATTACCATCTACAGCAACTCCGGTGATTGCTGATTGAAACTGTCTAACGGCTTCTGTAGTCTTTGGACCATATGCGCCATCAACTGTGCCAGTGTCTAGGCCTAGGTCTGTTGTTAAAAATGTTTGTAATTCTCTAATAGCAGGTACTTGCTCTTTGTCATTCTGTAACCCACCTAAATTACTATTAGCAAAGTCATCTAAAGTATCATAAACTTGTGTGACAGTTTGGTCAGGTAACGTAGTTACTTCAACGTCATTGTTAGTAGTATCTGCAGTAGCTGTATTAGCTGTGTTATCTGTAGCAACAGCCTCTAACGGTCCACTACCATCTGCTTTCATTACTTTAGCGGTTGGAAATGCTGCTTTAAACTGTTCTAGATACTGTTCTTCAAAGTATACTCTTGTTTGTTGCCCTTGTCTAACCATATCAGCATAGGGCTCTTTGCCTCTATATCTTACTATGCTATGACCTTGTAAACTTCTTGCATTGGGTGTGTAGAAAAATTCTTGTGTAGGACGTAGTTGTGCATTAGCACCGCCCTGTTGAATGCTGAATATTGATTGTGAAGCTTGTGGTAATAAGTTTATACGTGCTTGTTGTACAGCTAAATTACGATGTTGTACATTTCTTGCACTAGCTCTTACAGCCCTATATGAGCCGCCGTCTAAAGTTCTTATCTTTCCATCAGTACCAATTAATGTACTTAATCCTAATTTTTCAGCTGCGTGATAAAGAACATAATTAACTCTAAATGATTCGCTTGATGCAATACCTTTAAAAAAGCCGCCGATGCCTCCTGTATTTTCGTTAACATCTCTTGCAGCTTGCTCCATTGCAGCAAGATCTTGCAAAGTCATTCCAGTTTTTGCATATTGATCAATAACAGCGTTTAGGCTATCCCAATTCTGTCTTTCATCAATTCTTTCAAGTTTGTTGATTAAATCACGCATATCGGACATGGTTTAAATCCTTTATACTGTCTTGGTCTTTTCGCTTAACTTTTTTGAAAGTGTAGCTTTATATGATGTTTCAGTAGCAATTGTCATATCAGCACCTTGCTCTGTTGCATTATCATAATCCATTGCATGGTATACACTTGAAATGTAATCTGCTGCTTTAGTAATTTTAGATTGTTGCCAGCCTTCAATACCTTCTGCTTCACTTACTGTTTTAAGCATATCGTGTAATTGGATAGCATATTTTGCAATTTTATATAGGTCTGCACGAGCCATCTGTACTTCGTGATCACGTTCAGCTGCATGTGCTAAATCTCCAAGACCTTCTTTTAATTCATTTTTATTCATTGAGTTAACTCCAGTAATACGTATTAAGTGTATTTATCGTCTTGCAGCACCGCCGCCCATTAAATTAGTATTCATGTCTTGTGCGTTTTTTGCTGTACCATCTGCATTAGTTGCTTGTGGTGCTTTCGGTGCGCCGTATTTTCCTTTTTTAGAAATCTTACGTTTTGCCCCTGGAACACTTGCTACTGAAGCAATAGATCCTGCACTAGTACCACCTGCTGTTGCATCTTCCTTCATAGCTTCGGCATGCATTCTTGCTCTTTCACTAACAGCATTACAGTTACAATGCTTACAAGTTGGAGGACATGTGCAATCTTCTGCTTTAGTATCTGCACCACAACACTTGTCTGAACAGTGTGTGTCTTTGCTTTCCATAATATCTGGAACACCATTGCCGTTCTCATCTCTCCACCAACTACCTGATTCGTCATGTGAGTCGTGTTCACATTTACAGTCTGGTTTACAATTGTGCATTTCACATCCACAATCTTTACAATGATATGTGTGTGCTGCACCTTCTTTAATTACGTCTTGCATTCTCATAATATTAGTTCCTTACCACTTACGACATGACCAGTAACGTGCCTTATGACGCGGTCCTGGACTATCACAGTTATGTCTTGCTCTAAAGCTCTTGCGTCTTTTAGGATTAGACTTTTTAATTTTAACACCCTTTTGGCCAAAGTTAACTTTAACTACATTGCCTTTTGGATTCTTAACATATACTTTAAACTTCTTAACATCGCCAGCCATTGGCTTGCCTAGTTTAACTTTACGTCCTTGATACTCTGCTTCTTCTAGACTTTCTTCGTCGTATAGCATGTGCATGTCGCCTTCCCATGTATACTCGTCTTCGCCTACTTTGACGCAATTGTTTACACGAACGCCGTCTTTCATCTTGGTGCCGTCTTTACGGTAACCTTTCCAACATTTAGGGTCTAAGCGTTGTTTTTCTTCTAAGTCAATACTTTCAGATATAATATCAATTATTTTCATCAACTCTCTCCTTTAATATGTCCTTCATTACTCGTGTGCCAGTGTTTGTAAAGAAACGCGGCGCAACACTATGTATTAATAATGCTGGCACAAGTAACTGTAACTTTATAGCTGTATTTATCGCAGCCTTCATATGTTGTAGTCCTGTTTCACCTTGCTTTTCTAGGTGTAATTTGCATTGTTTACTAAACATTATTTCTTCTTTCTTCCGCTTTTCATATTAGCACACCAGTGTAGCATCTTTGCCTTTTCACCACTTGCTTTTTTAGCACGTTTGCGTAGTGCTGTTACACTACCATTGCAACTAGCACCTGACTTCTTTACTCTACCAGGTCTGCTTTTGCCTTTTTTCTTACCGTCAGCAAAGTTTTCTTCTACTGGTGCATCCATGTGTTGCTTGATATCTTTGGCTGTACGTTCAAACTTGTGATCTTTGTATTTAAATCCTATGCCGCCAGCTTCTTCCCAATTACGAATATTAACACCGTAGTCATCAATTAGTATATTAGGTGTACCGTCTTTTGCTGTAGCAAATTGTGGTTTATTGTGTGTAACAATTACTTCTTCCGGAAGGAAAAACGCTAAATTCTTTTTAACCCATTCACGCTTATGCGGCTCACTACGAGGATCATCTGCTAGTGGACTTGTACAAATTTTGTATTTGCCTTTTACTCTTTTAATAAGCATAAGCAGTTGTCTTGCTTGTGGAAGTACAGGTAAGTTTAACCAAAAATCTTCAACATCTTTGATTTTACTAATTGCTGCTGCAGGATCTTCAATGTCTCTAAAACTGTCTTTGCCCATTACTTTAGCCCATTCGCCAAAGAAGTCAGCAAGTACTCCATCCATATCAACAAATATTTCTGTATTAGCTGAAATTTCACCTAATGCTTCACTAAGTCCATCTTTAGAAATAAAGGAAAATAACTCTCTTGCTGTTTTTTGTTTAACAGGTGGTTGCGGTTCTTCTAACGTATGTCCGCCTTCAATAATTGCCCACTCTGCAGCTGTATAACGTGGAGCTTCACTTTCAGTCATACCTAAGTTAAATAGTACGTTAGTTGATTTACCTTTTACTTTTTTGCTTAGTTGTGGAGGACGTCCGTCTTTGTCTACAGTGTTACCAAACTTTGCTGCTTGTGTTTTAATTTCGTCTGTATCTACGTCAACAGTGGTGTTAACACCTTTTACAATTCTGCCATCTTCGTTTAGTAGTTCGCTTATCTTCATTTTTTACGTCCCCTAAATCCTTGTGGCATATTCATTTGTCCGTGCATTTTAGGAAGTCCAAACCATAGTTGGAACCATTCTTCGTCACCAGGTTTAATGTTTTTGTCACGCATTGTACGTGCATTTGAATTAGCGGCATCGCTGATATTTTCAAGGGTATATTCACTATACCCTTTAAACTCATTTACGCCTGCAAGTTTTTTGATATATTCGAGCTCGTCCATTATGGAGCTCTATTTTGTCTTAGTCCTTGAACTTGTTTAATAGTTCTTTCTATATCAACAGGTTTAATTTCAGGAAACTTTTTCTTTAATTCTTGTCTTAGCCTTGCGTCAGGATACCAATTCATTCTTTTTTGTGCAAACTCAATGTATTGTTTCATTTCTTTACCAGAAAAATCAAACCAACCTTCTTCAACGCTTTCACGTTGCATTATTGAAAGTTCTTTTGCAACAACTTGATTTGCTTGATCAGTTAATCCTGCTTGTATAAATCTTTGTAACTTTTGTAATTGTGTAACAAGTCTTTTATCTTTAGTAGTAGGTTGTGTAGTTGCCCATAGAGCTTTGTTTTCATCATTTAGCCATTCTGGTGCAGGTAATGGATCTCCACTGAACCAGCCTTCTGCCATTTCAGGCTCTTTGTCTGTAATGCCCATACCTTGTCTAACTGCCGCAAACATTTCGTCTGCCAGTTGTTGTTGTGGAACACCTTGCTTAAATGATTCTAAATCATTATCAGCGGCTGCTTGACGCATTTTACTTGCGCTCATTCCTTCTGCACCATCTGCATCTGGATCACGTTCGCCTGCACTTACTACTTGGATTGATTTAAAGCTATACGGAACATTGCCTGCTTTGTCAGCTTGGCCGTTGTATTGATTTAATAATTTTGTGAATGAATCAACTCTATCACTACCAGCAACATAAATTACACGCTCGTAACCTAGTTCACTTAGCTTTTGCATTGCTTGTATAATTGTTTTAACTTCAGGATGACCTACTGTTACACTAGGAAAGAAAAACTTTGCATAACGTAATTTGTCTGTAAAAGTTAATGGATCAGTTTGTGGCTTTTGTGACTGACTAAGAAATACGTAATGGTCGCCAGGAATACTTTTTATTTTTTCTACAAGTTTTTGATGTCCTATAGTAGGCGGGTTCATTCGGCCAAATGCCATTACCGCTGTTCGTGGAGATTCAAATAACTGACGTAGTCTCATTTATACTCGCCCTTTTTAATTTCTTCCATTTCTTCAGCAAATACTCTATCAATAATTGATTGTCTATCATCGTTGGTAAAAATTTCATCGGGGTGTCTAGCAATGTTGTACTTCTTGCAATAACTACCTATTGCGGTTTCTATCATGTCACTTAAACATTCATTTTGATTAATTGTTTTGCCTGCTCGGTGCATATCAGCAACACGAGATACTGCCGGGAAAAAACTTTTTCTAAAGAATACAGGATCGTTTTTCATGAACACACAAACATCGTCAACAACATCAAACGGTAACGATGTGTCTTGAGATTGTGAAAATTCGTCCATACGCATTATTCAGATCCTCCTGATATTTCAATATCAAAGTCGTCATATCCGTTTTCAAACATCAGTGCTGAAAGTCTGTCAGCATAGCCATCGGCTTCTTCGTTAGTTAATTCTCTATCTAATGGAATTTCTATAACAGGATTTCCTTCAGCTGTTTCTAATAAACTTTGCGATGGAAAAATACTTTCGTCTAAGATACTAGGCTCTTGACTTTTATCTAATATTACTCTTACATAATGTTCCATTGACTTATTCCTTAATGATTTAGTTTTATTGAATCGACTGTGCCGTCCGTCCAGCTACTTACTACAGCTCTTACCCATACATAATTGCCAGTAAAGTTAGCTGCAATTACTTTAGTTGTAGTTAAATGTGTTTCAGTGTAAATTGTGAACCAGTCTGCTTCAACTGGATTAATTGCAAGTGTGCCTTGTATGGCTACTATACCTGTAAATCCTGTTATGCTGTATTGTACGGTGTGGAACCCATCACTACGTCCGTAGTAACCGTCCCCTTTGAATTTTTCACCTGTGACAGTCTCAGTGGTACTGTCTCCTGGGTGTGTATTTGCTGATAATATTGTTTCACTGTTTGACATGCAAGTATTTATCAAATATCTACTTGACTACTAATTTGTCGATTCTTCGAATATTAGTTAACATTAGGTTACATAACTGAAGTGTACGTTCATCTCTTGCATAAAAGTACATACCACAAACATATCCACCCTGCAAAAGTTCAAATTCAAGTTTAGGACCTAGTTTAATTAATTTAGGATTATTAGTTGCCCATTGTCCAAAACTATTATCACCAGAATTATTCCCCAAAGTTACTTTATATTCGTATCCATTAGATTTGTCTACTAATATTGTATTCGGAGTAAGTGTATACCCTGGAGAAGGTTCATGTAAACTAATTAAATTAGGTGAATTACTAGTATCGTAAATAATAGTATTGAGCCATCTAATATCATTAGAATAAATGTTTAGTATTTGTTGTTCAACTCTTAGTTTATAGTCTTGGGCTTTACTAAAATGTGTGAATAACTTAGATGCTTCGATAAAATGATCTTTAGAAATTGATCTTACACGAAGACCCCTAGCTAAGACTAATGGCTGCTTATCTTCTATCAATTGTTGCAAATTGTCAAGAACTTGCCTAGCGTGAGGCAAGTTCTTTTCTCTAAATGCGTCTGACAGCTGATTGGTTACGGTTAACTTATATAAGTATTCTCCGTAGAACAGCTTAGTTGTTTCAAACCTCTGCAACGACTTTCTCCGAAGTTGTGTCTAATATAAATTTATCATTATCAAAATTAATAGTAACTTCTCCGCCGTTTTTAAGTGTTCCAAACAGTAGCTCTCGACTCAATGGTCGTTTGATTTCTTTATCAATTACTCGCTGTAAAGGTCTTGCGCCCATTTTAGGATCAAACCCTTTATCAACTAATGCATCAAGTGCTTCGTCAGTAACATGAATAGTTACGTCTTTCTGTGCAACCATGTCTTTAAGTTCAACAAGGAACTTGCCAACAATTTTCATCATTACTTCTTTGCCTAGTTTAGCAAATGTAATTACACCATCAAGTCTGTTTCTAAACTCTGGTGCAAAGAATTTCTTTAGTGAAGTATCTTCATACTCTTTTTCAAATGCATCACCAAATCCAATAGTATTTTTATCTGCATCTTGTGCGCCTAAGTTAGTAGTAAGAATTAGTACACAATTACGTGCGTCTGCTTCTTTACCGTTAGACCCTGTTACTTTACCATTGTCCATAACTTGTAATAAGATCTGTGAAACATCTGGATGTGCTTTTTCAATCTCATCTAGCAGTAGTACACAATTAGGATTTTCTTGTAATTTTGTAATTAGCAATCCTGCATTATCTTCGTGTCCTACATAACCTGGAGGCGAACCAATCAACTTACTCACACTGTGCTTTTCTTGATATTCGCTCATATCAAAACGTACAAGTTCTACACCTAGTTGTGCTGACAATTGTTTTGCTGTTTCTGTTTTACCTGTGCCTGTTGGGCCCATAAACACAAAGCTACCAATTGGTTTGTCATCTGGTTTTAGTCCTGCTTGACTTACAAGAATCTTATCAACAATACCGTCAATAGCATCGTCTTGTCCGTATACAACTTTCTTTAGATTCTTTTCAAGATTAGCAAGATTATCAGTTTCAGTTTGACTTACTGTTTCTGCAGGCAATTTAACTACTTTGGCTAATTCAAATTCAATACCTTTTGCTGTAACTATTTTTTCTTCTACATTAGTAAGGTTAAAGCGTGAACATGCCAAATCAATTAAGTCAATTGCTTTGTCAGGAAGTTTCTTATCTGACTGATATTTAATTGACAGTTTAACAGCTGAATCAATTGCTTCTTGTGTAATAGTTGTGCCATGATAATCTTCATAGTACTTCTTAATACCTTGTAGAATATCTTTGGTTACTTCTGCACTTGGCTCATCAACTGTAACACGTTGGAATCGACGCATCAATGCACGATCCTTTTCAAAGTACTTACGGTACTCGTCCCAAGTAGTTGATGCAACAACTTTTAAGTTTCCTTTAGTAAGAGCAGGCTTTAGCATGTTTGCTAAATCGTTGGAGTTTCCGCCACCGCCGGCACCAGCACCATTCATCATGTGTGCTTCATCGATAAACATAATAGTTTTGCCTTTGCTCTTAAGCCCAGCAAGTACTAGTTTAAAGCGTTCTTCAAAGTCTCCACGATACTTACTACCAGCAAGCATAGCACCAATGTCTAACATAAACACTTCGTACTCTTTTAGGAATTCTGGAACATTGTCGTTAACAATATTGTATGCCATACCTTCTGCAATAGCTGTTTTACCGACACCAGGATCACCAACAAGTAATACGTTGTTTTTATTTCTACGACCTAGTGCAAGTGCAAGACTTTCAAGCTCTTCTGAGCGTCCAATAATAGGATCAATTTTGCCAGTCTTTGCTTCGCCGTTTAGATTAGTTGTAAATGCTTTTAGTGCCTTTTGTGCAGCACCAGAAATTTCTTCGTCTTGTAGATTAGCATCTGTTTCAGCACTAATGTATTCTGCAAATGCATCTTTGTCAACACCTGCTTTTTCAATGAAGTAACAAGCATGACTTTTCTTTTCATTCATCATACTTAGAAGTACATCAGTTAATTCAATTTCAGGACGTCCTGCAAACAGTACTTGTGTAAATGCACGGTTAAGACATCTCTCAACAGCTTGTGTTTTCTTAGGCTTGTACTTTGTTTCTTCAACTTTAATTTCGTCAAGATTATTTTTTAAATAATGCTCTAGTTGAGTCTTAAGATAATCAACATCAGCGCCATAGCCCGTGATAAGTTTCAAGAAATTATCCGAACACAGCATAGCAAATAACAGATGTTCTAATGTTACATACTCGTGTTGTAACTTGCGTGTATCTTTTAGAGATTTTTCAAAGACTAATTGTAGTTCTTCGCTTGGTTCTACCATTCTTATCGTTCCTTAGTTTTGTAATATGTAACTCTTATATTATACATTATAATTAGCTAATGTCAAGACTGAAATTAACCATTATCCTTTATTATTTCGTGTATTTTGTTTAACTGTTTTTCATTTAAGTTTCGCGGAATACTTGCATGAATAGTTATTAAAAGTTTTCCTTTTCGACCATAATTTACATCAGGTACACCATGTCCATGTACACTAAATGTTGTTCCGTTTTTTGTTCCTTTAGGTATTGTAAGTTCAATATCTCTATTATCTAGTGTATGTACTTTAACTTTTGTACCAGTAATTAATTCTAGACAATTTACATCAATTGAAGTTTTTAAATCGTTATTATTTCGAGCCCAGTTAGGTTTGTGATTAATGTGTACTTCAACAAATAAATTACCTCTCGGCCCAGGAATGGAATTATCTCCTAAATTTGGAAATTTCATTGTATCGCCGTGATGTATTCCTGGAGGTATATCTAAGTTAACACTTTCTTCTTGTCCGTTGCGTAACCTAAATGAAGCTAGAACTTTTTTGCCTGTTAGTACTTCTTCAAGAGTTAATTTAACTCTAAGTCTTATATCCTGATTGTGCGCTCTTTGTCTGTATGCTTGTTGTCCAAACATTGAACCAAAGATATCTTCGAACGGATGTCCGCTACCTGTGTTACCAGTATTAAAATTAAATCCTTGTCCGCCACCGTTTTGCTGATGGTCATACATACCACGTTTTTGTGGATCCTTTAGTGTGCTATACGCTTCGTTAATTTTCTTAAAGGTTTCTTCATTACCGCCCCTATCGGGATGGTGCTTCATACTTGCTTTTTTGTATGCTGCTTTAAGTTCTTTATCAGAAGCGTTTTTTGCAACGCCTAAAGTAGAGTAGTAGTCCATACTAGTATTTACCGCATGGACTATTACATAAAGTTAGTACTGATTACTTCTTTTTGTTATCAGAGTATGCGTTACCAGCAAAGAATGCTGCTACAATCGCCGCTACTGAAACAAAGTATGTTGGAGCCATATCGCCTAGGATTTTGCCTGCTTGTTCTAAACCAATTAATGCGGCAATTACAACAGCAAATGGATATAGTAACATTCCAAATAATGCAAACCAAGCCATGTTACGCATCGCATCTCTACGCTGATCAGCATCTTCTAGTTCTTTTCTTTTGAACTCTAAGTACATTGCTTGTTCTTCTTTAGATACTTTTCCGTCGCCGTTTGTATCTGCTGGATGGTGCCCTTTTGTTTCTTCGGTCATTATCTTTTCCCCTCAAGATGTTTTAAACGCTTTTCTAAGTCGTCAATTTTCTTTGTTATTTTGGGGTATTTTTTACGCCATGCATCTTCTGGTTGTTGTAACCAAGTCCAGCCATAACGTTCTACAAGGAAATCAACTGCACGATCTACTTTAGCATAAAACCAAAGTCCTGCTCTTGTTGTACTCATATATGTTACAAAAATAGTACCTGCAACAGATCCTGCTAATGCTGTATATATCCACAGGCGATCACTCGCCATATTACTAATCATTTCCCACATAGTTTACCCTCGTTAATTAACTATGTGTATTTAGTTAGATTCAGCTTGTTCTTCTTGGGGTTCGTAGTACTTGCGATACTCATCAAGTGTTATACCTTGTTGTATCATAAAAGCACGTACTTGTGCAAAGTTTTTAGATAACAGTTCGTAGTCATCGTCACTTAGACCAAACAGCACAGGATCTTTGCCTTGCTCTTGCATTTTAGCAAATACTTCCGCGGCGTTTTCACTAGTAATAATAATCCAATTTATACTCTCCATTTTAGGAGTTTCAGGATTAGGTAGATTAAGCGGTGCTCTTTCTACTTCAGTAGTAAACACATCTAGTTTTTGTACTGAACTACATCCACTAATAAGGATTGTAATTGGGATTAGCAATACTAGGGCATTCGGAATTAATTTCAGACCTTTTAGTTGCATTTATCTCTTTCTCCGTTAGTGGTGCGCCCATAGCAATTTCTACACATCTCATTGCTTTGTTACTCGCACTGTTAATAATACGTTCAACTGACCTACTACGTTCAACAGCAAGTTTGCCTATATCACGTACTTCGCCTCTGCCGTTAATCTTATTAAAGCGTTCGTCAAGTGCTGCAAACTCTCTTTGTAGTATTTGGTTTTGTTCTTTTAGTGTTTCGTTGGCTGCTAGTATAGAACTAAAGTCTCTTTTTTGTTGTTCTATTACAGCTTTTTGTCCTTCGACAGATTGTTCTAGTATTAGATTATTAGCCTTTGCTGTCTCCAAATCAGCCTTAACTGTTTTGTAGTGTAAAAAGCCGCCACCCGCTGTTAAGAGGGTAACGACAATCATTGCAATTTTTATTGAACTAAACATAGTCTAATCCTTAGTCTTCCTTTTTAAATATTGTCCATGCGCCGTATGCAATAGCTGCATATGCCGCTAGTTTTGCAAATGGTCCTGCAATTAGTACAATAACGCCTACAGCAATAAGAGCTGCTCCATCCCAAGATGTGCGTTCATCAAGTCTATTTTTAATCCAGTTTTTCATATTAGTCCTCCAGTAGTTTTGAAAATGTTGCAGGGCCTGCAATACCATCAGCTGTTAAGCCATTTGATAGTTGCCATGCTTTCAATGCTCTTTCTGTGCCTGGTCCAAAGTCGCCGTCAGCTGTTACGCCTAATGCTTCTTGCATAATTTTAACGCCTTCGCCTTTTGCACCTTTGCGTAGTACACCGATATCGTCTAAAATATCTTGGATGTCATCATCGTCGCCGGCAACATCCTCTGCACTCATACCTAGTACTTTCATTGCATTAATATAACGTTTTTTACGATCGTCTAAACCAATGCTTCCGCCGTTGATTTTTTTAGTCATACGTTTTACGTCATCACCATCTGCAATATCATTTAAGTTGTTTGTGTCCCAGAACCAACAAGCTGACTCTACAGCACCTTTTGGTGTAGCAACATATTCTGCAGCTTCTTCTGCTGTTAGATCAACACTCTTACCAAAACGTGTATAGTTTTCACGTCCTGTTAATTGTTTAAGTCCACGTCCACGGAATCTCCAGCCATCGCCTTCTTCTACATTGCCCATCTTGTATTTACGGAACTCGTCCATGTATACATAGTTTGCAATCATCTCTGGATTACGATGATATTCGTCTGCATCACGCTTTGGCGCTGCGCCGAAATATCTACCAAAAACAGCACGAAGTGCCTTTGCTGAGTAATTTAAGTTTTCTTCTAAACTTCGAAAGTTATTGCTTTCGTGAGCGCACTGACTTAGAAAGTGTGCAACTCTACGTTCTGTAGTAATGCCGTATTTAGGCATAATTTCAGCTAGTGCATCATACCATTTGTCAACATTTTTGTTGCCAGGAATGATGGCGGCTAGATGATCGCTAGTAAAGTCAAATTCGAAACTCATAATTTATATCCTTTTTAATACGAGAGCCTTGTCTTCGTTTTCGAATACAAGTTTGTCTCCATACTTACTTATGTTATAGTCACCAATGTACTTGGTCAAAAAGAGTATTTCAGGATAAGCATTTATATCAAATGCTTCGTCTAGTTGCACATTTAGCACATCACTAAAATCAATAAATTCAAATTGTAGTGCTTCTGCATATGCTTTTTTAATAGTAAGAACGTTTTGTTTCATGCTTACTGATTCAACAAAACTTTTGTTAAAGAAATGTTTTACATTATTTTCAAGAGCTAATATACCATAGTTTTCTGGTGCATCTGGAATGTGCGCTTCATATTCTGCAAGAGTTGCATCTTTACTTTTGAAGTCTTTGTAGTAACGAAATTTAAAATTTTCTACTGCGCCAAGTTTTGAAACACCGTCAATAATTTCGTTAATATTATCGTGTATTCCACGCTCTCTTTGTAACTCTACAAATACTTTGTACGTACCGTCTGCTTGTTCGCCCGGAGTAGTATCAGCATCTAAAATAAAGTTATAACCTTTTTCTAAAAAATTAGCCAAGTCTTCTGCTGGCTTTTTATCTTGTACACTAAAACTTAGTGTTACAATATTTTTATCGTCACCCATTTTACTAGAGAATGAATCTACTTCAAATACACTATCTATAAGGTTAACTAAATCTCCTGCACGTAAACTCATTAAATTACATCCTCGCCACCTGGTGCAGCTGCCGGTGCGCCTGGCGGTGCTAAGTCTGGTATGTCTGTTGGAGCTGCTGCTGTAACATCAGCTGTCTGTGGCGCTTGCTCTTGTGCGTTTACATCAGTTGCTGGCTCAGCATTGAACTCTTTAGTATCTGCATAGCTAGTATAGATATCTGCTATTAATTTTTTAGGCATTTGAATTTCAACTACCCATATAGGCATACGATCTAGTTTGCCTTTTTTAGTACCAGGACGTAAATCATCCGGTGTACGAATTTGTCTAGGATTTATAATATGATCTTTTTTGAAGCCAATTTTACAATCATAATCACTTAGGCGTTTAGCACCCATTGGATCCGGCATTTTTGCACGTGGCCACATAAACTTACAGGTAATCCAATGACGGCCAATTTTTGGGCCATCAAGCAACTCGCCATCTTCCCAGTTTTTATATACATATAAGTCTACTTCGTCGAGAACTCTTTCAAAGTCTTTAAGAATTTGAAATGACGTATCACTGTCATAAATTGTTTCAACGTTTTTGACTAGATCGTAAATATCTTCCATTTGAATCTATCCTATTATTATCTGCTATACTTATTTATCGTATCTAATTAGTTATAAACTATTTTATCTCTAAATCCTCGATGCTAAATACTTTCGTAGGGCAAGTGCTTTACTATAAAAGCATACTGTCTTACTCCATAATCCATAGGAGGACACTTAATGGGTGCAAAGCGAAAAGCTGCTAAACAGCAGAATTCAAAGGGCAATTACAATAATGTAGTTGATATTAAACCATTCCAAAAATCAAAGCAAGTTAACATACTTCCAAGAAACAGAAATCAAGAATCATATGTATTATCACTGTTAGACCCGTCGAAAGATATAGTCTTTGGCATCGGGCCGGCAGGTACAGGTAAAACGTTGTTGGCTGTTCAGGTTGCTGTTAAACTTTTCAAAGAAGGTACAATTGATAAAATCATTGTGACAAGACCAGCTGTATCAGTCGATGAAGATTTAGGATTCTTACCAGGAACGTTAGAAGAAAAAATGGCGCCTTGGACAAGACCTATTTTTGATGTGTTAAAAGAATATTTTAATGCAGCAGAGATTACAGGAATGATTCAAGAAGGCATTATTGAAATTTCGCCACTAGCATATATGCGCGGCAGAACGTTTAAGAATAGTTTTATTCTTGCAGACGAAATGCAAAACGCAACACCAAACCAAATGAAAATGTTATTAACACGTTTAGGCGAGGGAAGTATGATGGCTGTAACAGGCGATCTTAATCAGGCAGATAGATTGAAAGATAATGGTTTAATTGACTTTACTAAACTATTAGAAAACAGTAATCAATCATGTTTGGACGTAGTCCAGTTCGATCAAGGAGATATTGAAAGGCATGCAGCCGTTAAGGCAGTTCTTCAAGTTTATGGTGATGAATAGTAACACCTGACTTAGTAAGAAAATCCAAGCCCTGTGTGCTACGATATTCATATTTGTAGTACACAGTGGCTATTCCACTTTGATAGATCAGTTTTGCACAATCTATACATGGTGAGTGTGTAACAAACATAGTTGCACCGTTTCCACTTTCGCTACTCTTTGCAAGTTTAGCAATAGCATTTGATTCTGCATGTAAAACTTCAACTTTTGTAACTGTAGTACATGTTCCTAATTCGTGATGCTGTATAGTATCTTCACAACAATTATCCCATCCACTAGGCATACCATTATATCCAATTGAGATAATGCGATCATCCTTAACAACAATAGCACCTACTTGTAAACGCTCGGCACTACTAAGTTGTGCAAAACGTTCTGCAACGTCCATGTAAGCATCAATAAATTTAGATTTCATTTTTTTATCTGTTCCAGTAAGTATTCGTTCTTGGTCCATATGTATGTCCAACTACGTCCTTTGATAGGCGGCTTACCTAAGTTATCGTAATACGTATGCTGAACGTAATATTTTTTCAGCCATATACGTTTGTGTGATCCACTACGTATAGGCCACCATGCAAACTTTTCTTCTACAGATCGTTGCGGATCTGCTTGCCAGTTCGCACCCATCATACTGCCATAGGTGCCTTTATACTTGGCATTGGATTATATCCTACTAATCTATAATCCTCAGTCTTAGTTTGTAATAATTCTTCTAGTGTAGTAAACTCTGGCATCTCCAGTATAGGTCCGTTTACAGGCGCACGTTCTAATTGTTGTTTAACTTGATCCATATGGTTATTGTAGATATGACAATCTCCTCCAGTCCATATAAATTCACCTAGCTCTAGATCGCAAATTTGTGCTAACATATGTGTAAGCAAACTATACGATGCAATGTTAAACGGCACACCTAAGAACATGTCTGCGCTACGTTGATACAGTTGACAACTTAGTTTGCCATTTATTACTTTAAACTGTGCAAATGCATGACACGGAGGTAGCGCCATTTTGTCTAGCTTACTTGGGTTCCAAGCACTTACAATAATTCGTCTACTGTCAGGATTGTTTTTAAGTTGTTCTATAACAGATGCAATTTGATCTACACCATCTCCGTTAAAGTCTCTCCATTGCGAACCATATACAGGTCCTAGCTCTCCGTCTGTATATCCTAATGCTACACCTTGTTCTTTAAAATTAGCTGTCCAAATTGTGTTCTTTGTTTTGTCGCCGTGTGTAATTTCTGCTAGTCTAGGTTCGGATGTAGATCCTTCTAAGAACCATAGTAGTTCTCCTACTACACTTTTCCATGCAAGTTTCTTTGTAGTTACAGCTGGAAAGTTACTGTACGTTAGTGGAAAGCGCATTTGGTATCCAAACACTGTGCGAGTACCTACACCTGTTCTATCACTTACGTCTTCGCCATTTTCTAAAATGTATTCTAGTGCATCTAAATACTGTTTCATAGTTTACTCCAAATTTGAAATTCTACATCGCCATGGTCTTCGTTCCAAGTCATTTCAAACAAATTTTCAATTTTCTTTAACGGTAAGAATGTATCACATGCATATGCACCAGGAATACGACTTAGATAAAACTCATCAATTATATCTAGTGTTTGTTCGATAATTTTAGGACCACCTATAACCCAAGTAATAACACCTTCGTTTAGATACTCAATGTGTTTTATTTCGTTGTTTAGGTTACCGCTAATATACATGTCTGCACCTGGATAGTCATCCTTACGTGTAGTTGCTAGTACATTAGTACGTTTAGGTAGCGGGCGTGGCATGTGCGGATCGTCCCAAGTAGTAGATCCCATTATAACAATATGTCCTGCTGTGTTCTCTTTAAACCATTTAAGATCTGTACTGTTGTTAGGCCAAGGTAGTGTACCGTTTTTACTTACGCCGCCGTAATCGTCACATGCTAGTATTGCTCTTATCATAAACTCTTAACCTCTATAAATTTGTATGTACTGGTTGCATCATGTGTTGGACAAAATCTGTTTACCCTATCCATGCCGCCTTCTTGCACATCACCAAAAAATTCTTCTTGATATTGTGCAAACAATTTCTTATATAATTTGTCGTCTGTTTCAGATTCTTGTATTACACTATGCATCTCTGGACCAAAGTGTGCATATAAAGCAAACGTTCTTAATAATTTATCTAGTTCATCTTCTTGTAGATATGGCTCTGGCATATCAATTGCCCACTTGTCCATATATCCGCCACTGTTTATATACGCATTATCTAAGAAGCCTGCTTTAACTGCCATTGTTCTAAGTTCTGTTCCCCAATATGGCTGGAACATGCCTATAGTAAGTCCGTCATATCCTCTAGCACGATGTACCATGTCTGCTGTGTCTATTACCATTTGTCTAGTTTCAAATGGCATACCTAAGATAACATTTAAACTGTATGGAATATTGCTTTCGTTTATGTAATTGAAATATTCGTAATACCTATCGTTACTAGCTTGTCTTTTTAAAACCTTACGTCTGTATTCTTCATTGCCACTTTCTACACCAAATGTCATACGATATACGCCAGCTTCTTTAAGCGCACTCAAGTATGCAGGCTTACAGTTTTCAATACGTGTATTAAACCAAAAAGGAATTTTGTACTTGCTCCACATTTCGCAAAATTCAAATACTTCTTTCTCTGGTCTTGCAAGGAAGCTATCGTCTTGAAACATTATTAGATCAGGATCATATAGGTCTTTGTATATAAGCAATTCTTTTTCAACTTGCTCTGCACTCTTACGGCGCATAAAGTTTCCTATATTAAAGTCTTTAGCAAGTGTACGTGTTCGAGGACTATTACAATATGTACAATTATAAGGACATCCTCTATATGTTTCCATACTTACAGCACGTTCGAATACTTTGCCACCCATAGGTCTCCGCCAACGTATTCCTTTAAAGCAACCATAGTCAGGTAGCGTTTTATTAATGTCACACAGTTGTTGCGGCGCATTTTTCTTAATGTCGCCATTAGGACTTTTAATCCACAGTCCTTTTATATGATCAAAGTTTGTCTTTTCTTTAATTGCTGTAATTGCATCAGTAACAGTAATCTCACCTTCGTGCCTTGCTAACACATTTACAGAAGGATGATTGATTACAATGTCTGGCGCATTAGTAGGAAATACACCACCTACAATATGAGGAATGTTTTTATCAGATATACTATCCAACAGTTGAGATGCCATTTTCCAAACATCTTCTTGAACACTCATTAATATTAAATCAGGATTAAAGTCTTCTACACATTCAATAAAATCAGGAATAATATCTTTAGGATCCTTAATCCAAAACATATCTTCTAATTCTTCTTTTTTGTTTTGTCGACTTGCTCCTATTTCAGTCATACGAATATGTCTGTTATTATATTGCTCGCTATACTGTGTTGTCTCAAATAATTTTACTTCACAGCCCATGCGTTTGGCAATAGCATTAAACAGCCCCATGCTCATAGCTGGGGACATCATTAAAGGTAAATTAGGATACGTTAATAGTATCTTAATCATAGTCCGTAGTCTCTTTCATGACGTCCGGACCTTCTCCTAATGGAGTAAAATATTTTTCGTATTTGTTAGGAACACCGTCATATTTTTCTGCATCAGGTAACGGCTCTTTTTGATCTGTAATTAACGGCCATTCGTATCCATAGTGTGTATTAATCTCAATCCATTTGATACGTTCGGGTTCGGGTAGTTCATTGTCTGCTACAATAGCATCTACTGGACACTCTGGAACACAAACTCCGCAATCAATACATTCATCAGGATTAATTACAAGCATGTCCTCGCCTTCATAAAAACAATCAACTGGGCAAACAGCTACACAGTCGGTATGCTTACACTTTATACAGTTGTCTGTTACTAAGTATGTCACTATAACCTCGCTAGTTTGATTAGCACAGCGGCTAAATTAATCTCAGGATCAACTACTAGGGTGTGATCCACCAACCCTTGTTTAATAATTAGCACAGCTTGGTCCGGATCGGCAAACAATTCGATATTGTCATACAGCCAACGATATACTTCTTCCATTTCTTCTGTGCGTACTGTGCCACATAGTAGTTTACGTGCTTCTTGTATCTTACCTGCCTTAAATAATTCAACCATGCTCAACTTCCAATCAGTTTCGCCTGTGTCTCCTTCATTGGGCTTTGTAAGTAAACCGTCAACGCTATTCATTTGCACTGTGTTGATACACTTACGCAAGTCTGGGTATGTACCTTTTACATATGTGTCAAGTGTATCCAAGTCTGGAGTTACACCTTCTGTAATAAGAATCTCTGCAACTCTTGCTGTAAACTCTGTTTGGTCAATCTTAGCAATATGAAAGCCCTGGCACCTGCTATGTAATGCAGGAATAATTTTATTAGGATAGTTACAAGTTAGAATAAAACGTGCTGTAGTATGATACTCCTCCATAACACCACGTAGTGCGGCTTGTGCGTTTGTTGACAAGTAATCTGCCTCATCTAACAATACAATTTTAAAGTCACCAAACGGAATCATTTGTACAAAGTTTACAATCTTATCACGAACGTCATCTACACTGTTAGTACGACTTGCGTTGATCTCAAGAATGTCTAATGGATTAGTATCAAGTTCATTAAAAAGCAATTTAGCAAGTGTTGTCTTACCAATACCTGCGTTACCACTAAACAGCAAATGCGGAATAGTTTTTTCTTTGATCCAAGTGTTTACTTGATTGCGCTGTGCGTCATCTCTAAATACATAACCATCCACTGTCTTTGGACGATACTTTTCTACCCATAATTCTTTCATTTACTTGCCTCTATAATTTGTTTTAGTCTTGCTATTTCTTTAGGAGTCATTTGTGTTGTATCTAATACTTTAGTATCATCTGTTTCGACCATTTCAAAATCATCTGATAACAACTCTAGTTCTATAGGATCTTTTTCAAAATTAGTCATGTGTTTTCCTGTTGTAATCTAAACTCGCAATACACTTTACCCCATAATACATCGTATATTACATATGCTATTATAGCACCAAAGATAGGAACTGTAAAGAAAAAATACATCATAAGGTATGAATACACTATTGCCGCCGGCCAATCATACCATCGTATCATACACGCCATTCCCATTCTTCTTCTATAGCATGATTAACATACTGAAAATAATCTCTGTTCTCATCATCCATATGAGCAAAGTATATGTTAGCTTTTCGTAATAGTTCAAGAAGCTCATCACTGGGTGGTATATGCGCTCTTGGGTCAGATTCCATTATAGCTTGTATCTGATCCATAATGCCGTTTAGCTTATCTTGAATCTTACTCATTTATCTTTTTCCTCGGCTTCTTTTTTCTTTCTGCGTTTTGCATAAAAGCCGCCTTTGTATTCAATGTTTTCAGTACGGGCGTTGCTTTCACAGTGTGTAATTTGTCCACCCTTTTCCAAGAACTCCTTTACTAGTCTTTCTTCTTCTGATGTTTTAGTTCTTGGTTTTGGTGACATGCTCATCTTTTGAGTCCTAACTCTTTATATGCAACTTGTATTGCTTTTGATTGAAAATATGCATCTGCTAATGCGTTGTGTAAATCTGTTTGAAATGCTTTGCGAGGATCTGCTTGACAACAGCCAAAAAGCGTTCTAGAATCCCGTATAATCCAGAAGTTCCACGGAATAGGCTTTCCGCCGCGGCGGAACATGTCTTCCAGTATGGTATAGTCAAAACCGTATCCTTGCCCCCATAACGTGTCAATACCAACAGTCCATTTGCTAATTTGACGTAAAGCCTCATCTACGCTAACAGCACCAGTTTGGTCAAATGCTTCTTCCATAATCTTTGGATCTTGCTTACTCCACCAGGCGATTGTATCATCACTAGCTGTACGACCTAGTTGGTCTTGTTCGTCAATATTAATTTTAAGGTATAGTTCGCTGTGCGGTTCACTGTCATCTAATGGATTAAACTTAACAGCACCAAGTGATAGTATAGTTGCTTGTGGGCATGTGTCAATAGTTTCTAAATCAATAGTGCCATGTGTAGCCATCTTTATTTCCTCTTTGGTGCGCCTGAAAGGATTCGAACCTTTGACCCTTGGTTTCGTAGACCAATGCTCTATCCAGCTGAGCTACAGGCGCTTGAATTAATTTATAGTATTATTATAGCAAACTTAGACAGAGTTGTCAAGTATTATTTTAAACTATATTGGCTGTAAAGTCTGTAGTAAGATCTACTTGAGTAGCGTTATCAAAAAAGTCAATAACCTTGTTTGCTAGTACTTTGTGATTAACTTCTGAAAAGTGATTATATCTATTATCACCACCTGTTCTTGCCATATGTTTCTGTACAGCTTTGTCGTTACCAATTTCTCTACGACTTGGATCAATTAAAGCACCTTCAACGCCATCAATGGTATGAAACCCTGGAAGAATTAACATTTTAACATTTATTTCACCAAATGGTATTGCCCAACTAAAAAATGCTTGCATGAAAGCGTTGTACACTATCTTTTGTTTATGTTCAGAATACAGATGATTTCTGTATGACTCTAATGCATCGGACTCTAGTTGATTAATATGTAATCCGACTTCGTATTTTGCTGATAAGAAATTAGCCATTTCAGGCCTATCTTCAAATATCCATTCTCTTAAGAAAGAAGTAGGTTGTACTATAACATAGTCACCTTTTTGTATCTTTGCTAATGTATTTGTAAATGTGTCAAATATATAATCGTTACCAACTCCGCAAAGTGCGGTATTGTTGTGTTCAGTAGTACCAATTAAATGTTTGCTAACAAGTTCAGTCCAAGTATGTTCTATAGGAACAAAGGTTGGATTCATTCCACCCTCACCTATTATATCACATTTATGATCATGTGCTATTGAAAAACTACAACCAAATACATGTAACATTAATACATGTCTCCTTTAAATCCTGTAGTAAGATCTAACACAGTACCGTTTTTAAAATAGTCTACTATTTTGTCTGCAAGGACTGTATGATTCTCTATTGACATATGATTTAGTCTAGGATCAAATCCGTTGTGCTTTTCAAAGAACTCTTTTTGTCCGTTTCCTAATTCAAAGTTACAAATGTCAGTTGTTAAATTACCAATTACGCCAGGCACTGAATCAAACCCAGGTAAGATTAAAAAGTTAACATTTGGCATTGAATGTGTCATAAACATAATTGCATATACATATGATGTGTATTGAATGTTGTCTAATTGATCATTATGCAGGTGCTCGCGATAATGATCAATTGCTTGTGAAACTTTTTTAGTCCAGCCTTGAGAATAAAATATATTACTTTTTTGTGGCTCGCCTGGTAGAAACCATTTACGCCCGGCACTAGTTAATTGTACAACAACATTGTCGCCAGGTTTAAATTTAGAAGTATGCTCTAGAAAAAACTTAAAGATCCAATCGTTTGAAACACCAAACTGTGATATTGGAATAATTTCGTCAGCACCTAGTCCTTGTGCTACTAGATCCATCCAGTTGTGTTCATACTTCCAATGTGTTTCGTCTTGTGCTTCAGTTTCTATACAGTAACTATCGCCAAAGAACCACAGGCTCATCTAATGAACTGTTCTAACTCTGGGCCAACCCAACCTTCTGGTTTTAGTACTTTGCCATCTTCACGCTTTTCAACTTTACCAGTCTCAGCATTAATCTTAGCGAAGTTAGTTTTCATTACTTCGTCCCATGCACCTTCGCCGTCCATATTACCTGCACGTATCGCGCCAATAGTTACAACTAGGATATCTACTAGTGCATCAAGTTGACCCACTTTGTTACCATATGCTGTTGCATCTACAAGCTCTCCGTATTCTTCAGCAATAAGGTTAAGGTATAACGCATAGTTATCGTCGCTCGGTGCTTGATCGCAAGCTACTGCGAATTTATCAATATCTTTAAATACATTTGTCATTTATATTACTCCATTAAATGTTGGCATGTCCTTGACTGTTCCATGCTCTGATGTGGTGCCAATATTTATACTGTCTGGCTTTTCGTTTGCATATGCTAGAATACTTTCTGATTCTACCATACGAATTTCTAATTCTTCATTGTCAACGTCTACTTTCATGCCACGTGTCCATCTACCGTGTTCTACAAGTATCCAATGACCAATTTCATATGTATCTTTATTTTCAGGACCTTTATGCAACACTTTAGCCCAGCGAGGATAAATTCCTCTTTCTTGGCCATCATCAGAGCTGATAATTAGTCCGCTTTGTGTAGTTTGTTCACCAAAATACATGTCTGTAACTAGTACACGATTGCCAATAGCCCGCAGACTATTTGCTTTAATAGTATTAATATTAAGAGCCATTATTCACCTTTTTTTACAAAATTGCCGTCTTCGTCTTCAATCCAATCGTCGTCGTCTGTAATGTCTTTACCGTTAGCATCTAGTTCTGTTTCGATACTAGTTTTTCTAACAGCTGATTCTTCAGGGACGCCTTTAGAATTTTCATAATATTCTTTTACAACATCTTCTTTTTTACGAACAATTTGTCCACCTGGGCCTAGTTCATCGCCACGTGCATTAACTTTAGCGTTTCCTACTGCCGGTGTCATTTCGTTACGTTTGCGTAGCATATCCATATCAACGGTTTTGCCTTGCATTGTTTTATAGACTTTTTGTCCTTTTGTTCTTTGCACCATGTTATTCTCCTATTAGTTATCTATGTACTTATCTCAAGAACTCTCTCCAATCCAGGTCAAACTGGATGGAATTAATTTTATGTACACCTATTAAGTATAACACATAACTTGCTACACTTGATCCACGTCCTACACCCCATACAATATTGTTATTACGCATAAATTCTACAAGGTAGATCATATATTGTAATAGTGGAATCATATCACGTGCTTCGTATTCACCTAGCTCTTCTAAACAACGATACCAGTTCTTACTAACCTGTGCTCTTGCACGATCTTTGTACCCGCCTTTGATACGTAGTTGTTCTAACAAATAATCTTTAACATCAATCTTTTTATATTCATCAGGCATAAACCATTCACTTTGACATACACCGTCAAAAGTCTTTTGATCTACATCTAATGGGATATACTTTTGTAGTTTGTCAAAGCCTTGTTCTTCCATAGCGGCATTGAACTTGTCTACATCATCTGATTGCTCACACAGAACTACATGACACTTGTCAACATGACCTGTATAGATCATGTCAATTAAGTCTTTGTTAGAGAATCGCGGGATACCTAGGCTGTCTGTTTTCATAAGCATACACTTAGTTTAACTTACATTTATTAAATTGTCAAGTGGATTATCGCCATTTTCTGCACTTTCTTTTGCTCGTTGTGCAGCAATGACTCTTCTTGTAGAAGCTTCTTCTTTATATTGTTCCAGCAAAGTAGCAATCTGCGATTGTACATGTGGATTATTTGATTGAAAATATTTGCGACCTAATTCAGATATCTTATTTTCAAGTTCTGCATCTGACAGGCCGCCCATATTTGCTAGTGGATGAAACATGTTACGCCTGACGCATGAATTGTCCAATGTAATCTAGATAAATGTCAAGACCATTGTCTGACCATACATCGATTACTTTAGGTTGATCATTGTCACTTACAACAAAATCGCCGTTGCCGTCAACCGCCTCAGCATAATTGTTGATGTATAAGTTTCCGTTGCCACCTGTTTCAAAGTTAACTATATGTGAACCACCGTTACTTTTTAGTATGAGTCTTGTTGAAGCATACTTTTGACCACCTGTTGGAAAGTTAGTAAATGTTAATGTAAGCCCGCTTGCAATATTAATTTTTTGTGCTACGCCATCGTTCCATTCAATTTGCGCATCAGAATCTAAATCCTGCGGTTGATAAATTGCTCCAGATACAGCAATTAAGTTTGCATCTTCAATATTATTACCGTTAAAATCATTAGCTGTGTCTGTACGTGCTACTGATGTAAGCAAGTCTGTTAGTTCTGTTTTGGCTGTTTCAAGCCCTGTTTTAATTTGCGAGAAGTTATCACGGAAGCCTTGACTATCGTTATCCTGTCCTGGTACCGGAAATTCTTCGTCGATTCCTGTGTATGTAATTGCACTATCTGCCATGTTGTTTTCTCCTACGTTTTATTTATCTTGGTTAAACGTTGTATCTATAATTTGCGAACAGCAAGTATTGCGGATCGCTTGTGATGTCAGTACTATCTATTATGTACCTGTCTATATCTAAATTAAACTTCGAAAAGTCAAATCCGTTTGCATTAATTGCGCTTTTAATTATCTCACTAGTGCCTGGTTTACAATAGCATAGTACTATTGAGCTAGTATACCCTAGTTCGTTAACACTTCCTGGTTGCGAACTTCTCATCCATAATGGAACAAAGTTTCTATCAGACTCTCCTGTATTTCTAATATTATCTCGCATATTTGAAATATTACTAATGTACTTTACATTGTCATTAGACTGTGATGCATTAATTACATTAGTATCTGCTTTAATACTATTTTCATATTCAGGACGTAGTGTCATTGTAGGACCTAGTCCTTGAAGAATAGCAAGCAGTTTATCTTCAGTTCTTCCGTCGATTTCTATACCATTAGCCCAGTCTAAATTAATAGTACCATCTTCTTTAGTAACTATTTCAAAGTCTTCACCTAGTGTAACTGTTATGTTTTTAGATCTAGTTTGTAAACTAAAAGAAGGTTTTTCAGGCCAGTCGTAGTACATATCAGTTGGTGTATGTGCAACAGTGTCAACAGTTAATTTTTTGTTTGATCCTATTGTAATTTTTTTATTAGTTCTGCCTGTTTTTGGATTTGCAGGATCAACAACTTCTAAGTATAGTACTTCATATACAATATTGTTAGTTCCTGGTTCATTTGCAACAGCCGTCTTTAATTCTCCAATACGATATTGTTTTCTTTTGTGATTAGTTGCAATTGCACTTACAAATGTATCAAGGTTATTCGTTTCAATTCCATAATACACAGGAACTTTAACTTCACGTTGAATACCAAAATTTGGATCTTGTGGACGATATATATTTTCTGGTATAAAGATTTCTGGATCTGAAATAAATGCATTAAACTCTTGTCTAATATTTTCTTTAAAGAAAGGTTTTAGATAAAGATTACTGTAACGTGTAGTTTCTGGATCTCTTACACGTATTTGGAATTCACGTTTTGCTATTGTATACTTGTATTGGTCTTCAGCATTTACTATAAATTTATATACTCTATCAAATGTTGTTTCTGTACCATCAGTAGTAAAGGTATCACGATCAAAAACTGTTAAGCCTGATCTTACATATGCAAATTCTATCCACAGTGTAGTGTCATCGTTAAATACTCCTGAACTAGCACTTAGGTGATCACTGTTGGTTGTGTATAGTTGTCCGTTGTGTTTTACAACGTCTCCTGCTTTATAGTTTCTTCCACCTCTCCAAATACTACGGTAAAAGTTTTGTCCAAATGCATTTACTTTGCCAACAATCTCTCCGTCAAAACTTAGTTGTAATCCCGGTGGTAATCTTCCACTACTTAAACTATATAATAGTCTTGCATTAGGAACATCTGTTGTTGCGTTAACTTTTAATACGCTTATAACATTTGAATTAATAGTACCTAGGTCACCTTTAGTAACCCACGTTGTATTTGAATTAAACTCGCCTAATAATCTTAGTGTAAATGTTTTTCTTGAACTTACATTTTCATCAACTTGATCAGGTGTATAACGTGTAGCTCTAATAGTAAATTTATATTCTTTTGATACAGCACCTTGGTATGGAACTCTACCAGCAATTTCTCCACTAGATAAATCTAACTTCATTCCCGGAGGTAACGTACTTGTGCTTCCATCATCATTAGTATCAACAACACTATAACTAACAAATCCAACTTGTGTGTTTGTATCAATAATATCCAACGGAATAGTAACGTAGTTATTAGCACGTTTAACACCTAAGTCACCCGGTGTAACCCAAATAGGTGTTCTAAGGTTTGTGTTATCTGCTGTAAATGTTCCTGTACCAACTTGTAGTATGGTGTTATCTGCTCTAAAGAAATCGTCGCCAACAACAAAGATTCTAAATGTACGTCTTGATATTGTGTCGCCGTCACTTACATTAACTGTAAATTGATAATATCTGTTTAATTTCTTAGGCGGTTTTTCACTATAACTAAAGTCCCAAGTTGTTGTATCATAATAGAAACTATCAAAACCATTTGAACTTTTAATACCAAAGTCATAGCCGCCATTGATAATATCGTATGGTGCTGTGTCATATGTTCCGTAACTGTATAACAAACCTTTTTCAATTGCTAAGATAGGATCAACAATACCAATAATACGTCCATCAGATGTTAGTTCTGTACCAGGTGGTAATTCACCGTCGCCGTCTCCGATAAAGTATTCTAAAGTTTGTCCTGCAGCAATGTCTTCGTCAGTTGCTAACAATTGGAATTCAATTGGCGAACTGTCAAGTATGTAGAAAGTATTGTTATTCCCTACAGGAAGTAGTCCTGGATCTGTAACCCAATCAGGTGCATCTTCTCCAACTACTGATATCTTAAATGTACGATCGTTTACAGTTTTATCAAGTGTAGCTCTTAGTACAAATCTATATTCTATTTTTCTTGCTACTTCGTATGGTGTACCAATTATTGAATTGCCAGATAGTCTTGTTCCAGGTGGTAACGAACCACTAATTAGGCTAACAGTTGATCTGCTAAGTACCGGTAGTGGTATAGTTATAGTAACATTTTCTTCTAAGTTAGCAAGTAATGTTCCTGAAGGTTGACTCCATAGGTTCGCCATATTTTATTCCTTATTATACAATAAAGCCTAGATCTACAGTGTCGCCAGTTTCTGGTGTTATTGCGCCAAAATCAAGATCTACTGTAGCTAAGATAAACTCTAAAGCATTATTGTAAGTATTTCTAAAGCTACCAAAATCAAATCCACTTAGATACGGGCCAAATTCTCTAACATCATAACCATATACTAGACCTTCAATGTAAGCATTAACTGTTGTAGCTGTTATTGTGCCTGCACCAATAATGTTATTATTGTTTGCTGTTAGGTTGCCACTAAGCGATGGTGCTGAATCTCTTGCAACAATTCCAGTAGTGTCAAGGTCAATAATTAATTGCTGTCCGTCAACTCTAGTACCAACACCTTCGCCGCCATGTACACTCATAGTCTGTCCTGGCGCCACAGTTATTGTTCCACTGTCGCTTACAACAATTAAAGAGTCCAATGCATCACCAGCACTAACTGTAATAGTATTTTCAGTTGTTGTTAGTGTGATATTAGATCCTGCATTAAGTCTTTTAAGACCGTGTATATTATCATCTTTGCCTGTGTATAACCCTTCGCCTACACTGCCATTGTTTTGTATAACTGTTTCTTCTATAATTCTCAAATCTAATTCTTCGAAGTTATCATTTATTTTTATAAATGCTTCACGAAGATCATCGCCGGTGCCGTCGTTTGCAATTGTTCCTGTATTGATATATCCTATTGCCATTTGTGTCTCCGTTATAATGCCGCAATTGCCGCTTGGAATGCAGCGTAGTCAGCCGCTCCAGCAACTAATGTTTTTAAGTTTGTAATACTTATATGATCTTGTACAACAACATTACCTGATGCTGATGTCAGTGTTAAATTATCTGTTGCTCCAATAGCAATAGTACTTGTTGCACTTAATGAAATTGTACTAGCGTTTGGTACATTTACTGGACCAGATGGTGACAGTGTAATACCATTTAGTGCTGTAAGAGTTAGCGTTGTTGTGCTTTCTACATTACCAACGAACTTAGTAGATGCTGTTATTGTTCCTGCATTTACACTATTAGAAACAGCGTCAACTATTACAGAACTATCATCTCCAAATACTGATCCTTTAAAATCGCCATAGAAGTTACCATCTTGATCAACTAGTAGTGTTGATAAGTCTGATGAAAATAATTGTCCTGAAACATTGCCTTTAAATAACGCATCATCTTCAAACGTATTGCCTGAATATAAAACTTGTTTTATTCCGTCCTGAGAATATACATCACCAATATGTGTGCCTGTATGATCGCCAGTTACGTTACCAGTTAAGTTACCGGTAATAGTACCAGATGCATCCAAGTTTACAAGTGACGCACTTTTTGTAACTCCGTCTATAAGTTTTGTGCCGCCATCTGTACTAAACACATTACCTTCTAAGTCACCAGTGTTGTTTACATCAATTGTTAATGTTCCGCCAGCTATTTCTGCTCTTGATATAAGTTGTGCTGAGTCTGTTAGATCAAGATAAGAACCACCCGTTGCAACAGCTGCTAGTCCAGATACTTGAGTTGATTGTATTGTTACTTGTGCATTTGTTACAAAATTAGTGTCGTTTACTAACTGGCTTAAACTAGATGCGATAACTGGTTTGCCAGTTATATCTTCCCATGCCGCTACAACAGATGAAGGCTTATTAGTTAAGCTATTATAATCTCCATCAAATAGTGTAGGAAGATTTGATAAGTCAGTGTAGCTGTTTGTTTTTGCTACTTCACCTATAGGCGTTCCTGCAATATTTAAGTTGACTGTGTTAACTGTATTAGCCGACACTGTTCCTGATGCATTAATATTAATAGCATCATTAATACTACTACTAGACATATTAAGATTATCACCAGTTGGTAATTCTTTAATCTTATTTGCTACTGTATCAAATACTAACGGTATTCTGTTTGCCATGTTTCGTTTCCTATTTTATATATTTATCGTGATTGTTACTTACCGACTAATACCTCAACAACACCTTTATTGTCGTCTAATTTGTCTTCAATAGCTTTACCAATCATTGTACCAATTCTTGGATCGTTGTCTACCATAGCGTAACCTGGAACATTACTAGAAACTAGCATGTCACCTTTAGAAACTTTACCAATTACTTTACACGGAACACGCCCTGTTAGTGCAACAGCAACCACATGCTCACCTTCTAAGTGTGAGTTCATTAAGTGTGCTGGGTTAGTTGAAACAATACCTGCTACTCTATGATCCTTCATAGTAACTGTAGCTGTTACTTCTGCTGTTCCTCCTAGTGCAATAACTGTACCTGCTTCATACTCGCCATCAGCTAAGTAGTTTTCTGCTAAGTCAGCATATTTTGCTGTAGTAGCTGTACCTGAGAATGTTGTAGCATAAACTGT